>JACCED010159526.1_pt1 | contig 17231 bp, 17 predicted proteins | sample 7455021 | NCBI WGS metagenome assembly JACCED01 (sample SAMN15323456, study PRJNA562643) | freshwater metagenome | isolation source: river surface water | place: USA:Blue River Watershed | collected 2017-08-19 | reverse complement strand
CGCCCGATCCCTCTGGCATCGGGCCGGTGATCATCAGTGCGCATTGCACATTCCTCAGGCAGCTGCGCTACCCGGGCGATATTGACGTCGATACCTTGGTCGGTGACTTCGGGCGGTCGAGCTTTCACACGATTCATCAGATCCGGCGGGTGAATGAGCCGTCGGTCATCGTGGCCGAGGGCGGATCGAAAGTGGTGTGGGTGGATCAGCGGATAGAGAAATCGGTCGCCTTGCCGGAAGAGATGCGCGCTCGATTACTCAGCCCGTTCTGACGCAAAACTGACGGCGTCGAGTAGCCAGCCGAGCGAATCGATAGCAGGCCAGCAATAATTGTTGATCAAATTCAGCGAGGCACCGACGGGCCGGTGCCCGGTCACTAGGTTTAGTGCTCCGCTCATGGCAAAATCCCGGGCTGGATTTTTCCTTCTCACCCCTACGACCTTTTATCAGGGAGTCTCATGAACAAGCTTTACCCAGATGCCGCCGCTGCGCTGGCCGGCGTCGTCAAGGATGGCCAGACGATTGCCGTGGGCGGTTTTGGCCTGTGCGGCATTCCCGAGGCGCTGATCGCGGCGCTGCGCGATTCTGGCGCGAAGGGGCTGACTGCGATCTCGAACAATGCCGGTGTCGATGGTTTCGGTCTCGGTCAGCTGCTGAACACTCGGCAGATAAAGAAGATGGTGGCATCGTATGTCGGCGAGAACAAAGAATTTGAGCGCCAGTATCTAGCGGGAGAGCTGGAGCTGGAGTTCACGCCGCAGGGCACCTTGGCAGAGAAGTTGCGCGCCGGTGGAGCCGGTATTCCTGCGTTCTTCACCAAGACCGGTGTGGGCACCATTGTCGCCGAGGGCAAGGAAGTCCGAGTATTCGATGGCGAGCAGTACGTGATGGAGCGCTCGCTGGTATCCGATGTCTCGTTGGTCAAGGCATGGAAGGCTGACCCGGTCGGCAATCTGGTGTACCGGAAGACCTCGCGCAATTTCAACCCGAATGTCGCGATGGCCGGCAAGATCACCATCGTCGAAGTGGAGGAACTGGTTGGTTTGGGCGATATCGATCCCGATGCCGTGCACACGCCGGGTATTTTTGTTCACCGCATCGTGGTGAACCAGCACCCTGAGAAACGCATCGAGCAACGCACCGTGCGTGCACAGTAATCCGGAGACGACGAACATGGCATGGACACGTGAACAAATGGCGGCGCGCGCCGCACAAGAATTGCAGGATGGTTTTTATGTGAATCTCGGTATCGGTTTGCCGACGCTGGTCGCCAACTATGTACCCAAGGACATTACCGTTTGGCTGCAATCGGAGAACGGTCTGCTGGGCATTGGACCTTTCCCGACCGAGGAAGAAATCGACGCCGATCTGATCAATGCAGGCAAACAAACTGTCACCGCGTTGAAAGGCTCATCTTTTTTCAGCTCTGCCGATTCCTTTGCGATGATCCGCGGCGGCAAGATCAACATCGCCATTCTGGGCGCGATGCAAGTGTCTGAGCGCGGCGATCTCGCGAACTGGATGATCCCCGGCAAAATGGTTAAAGGCATGGGTGGTGCGATGGATCTGGTCGCTGGCGTTGGCCGCGTCGTAGTGCTGATGGAGCATGTCGCCAAAGCGAAAGACGGCTCGACATCGCACAAGCTGCTTGAGCATTGCACGCTGCCGCTCACCGGTGTAGGCGTGGTCGATCGCATCATCACCGATTTGGCCGTGCTGGATGTGACCGAGCATGGCCTGAAGCTGGTCGAGATGGCGCCTGGTGTCAGCAAGGAAGAGCTGATCGACAGCACGGGCTGCGAGATTCGTTTTTGATCTGCCTGTGAAGCCTAAACGCCAGCCAGTCACGCTGCTGACTGGCTTTTTTATTTCGTCGCACTTAGCGCCTGTCCCATAAGGTCGGTGACGCCTCATGGGACAGGCGCTTACTGCGCTGCCCAGCCGCCATCCATAGTCCACGCCGCTCCGCGGACCTGGTTCGCCGCCGGGCTGCAGAGGAAAACGGCCATAGCGCCGAGGTCTTCGGGCGTGACGAATTCGCCTGAGGGCTGCTTCTCCATGAGCAGTGCCTTTTTTGCCTGTTCAAGCGGAATGTTTTCTTGTGCGGCTCGCGCATCGACCTGCTTCTGCACCAGTGGCGTCAGCACCCAGCCAGGACAGATCGCATTACAGGTGATGCCGGTGTGCGCATTCTCCAGCGCAGTGACCTTGGTCAGGCCGATGAGACCATGCTTGGCAGCCACGTAGGCGGACTTGCCGGCCGAGGCGACCAGTCCGTGCACCGAGGCAATATTGATGATGCGCCCCCAGTTCTTCTGTTGCATGTCAGGCAGCGCCAGCCGGGTGGTGTGAAAAGCGGAACTCAGATTGATCGCGATGATCGCATCCCAGCGGTCGCTTGGAAAATCCTCGATGTTGGCGACGTGCTGTATGCCCGCATTGTTGACCAGAATATCCACGCCGCCAAAGTGCGCGGAAGCTTCTTTCATCATCGCTTCGATCTCGTCGGGCTTGGACATATCGGCGCCGTGATAGGCGGTATTGACACCATGATCGCTGGCTGTCTGCTGTTGCAGCTGCTTGATCAGCGCAGCTTCGCCGAAGCCGTTGAACAGGATGTTTGCTCCTTGCGCTGCCAGCGCATGCGCGATCCCAAGACCGATGCCGGAGGTGGAGCCGGTGACCAGTGCGGCCTTGCCGGAGAGCGGACGGTGTTGCATTGGCTTCCTCTTAAAACAGTGACCCGATGGTATCGGGCGTGATGGGATTGTAAGCGGATAGCCCAGTAAAATGGCAGCCTCTAGAACAAACCCTGGGTGCCCTCGAATGATGCAGCCTCAATTCAAGATGGTGCAGTGTCTATCGCCCGCTGGGCTGCATCAGATGGCCTACAAACAGTGGGGCGAACCTGACAATCCTGACGTACTGATCTGCGTACATGGCGTATCGCGCGTCTCCAGTGATTTTGACCATCTCGCAGCAGCATTGTCGGATCGTTATCGGGTGATTTGTCCTGACGTGGTCGGGCGTGGGCAATCCTCCTGGCTGAAGAACCCGCAGTTCTATGCAGTGCCGCAATACGTCAGCGATATGGTGACGCTGGTCGCGCGGCTCGATGTCCCGCGCGTCGACTGGCTTGGCACATCGATGGGTGGTCTGATCGGCATGGGACTCGCCGCGCTGCCCGATTCGCCGGTGCGGCGCATGATCGTCAATGATGTGGGCCCGACGCTGAATTTCCCGGCGCTCGCGCGCATTGCAGAGTACCTTGGCACCGAGAAGCGCTTTGCCAGCTTTGACGAGGGATTGGATTACATTCGCACCGTGTCTGCGCCGTTCGGACCACACAGCGACGAGGAATGGGCCAAGCTGGCACGCGATGTGCTGGTGCAGGAAGAGAGTGGTCAGTGGAGACGACATTACGATCCGGCGATCGCCACACCGTTTCAGGGATTGACCGAGCAAATGGTGCTGCAAGGCGAGGCGGCGCTGTGGGCTGCGTGGGACGCCATACGCTGCCCGGTGTTGCTGGTGCGTGGCGGCGATTCCGATTTGCTCACGCCTGAGACCGCACAGCAAATGACGCAGCGCGGCCCGAAAGCCGAGCTGGTCGAGTTGCCCGGCATCGGTCATGCGCCCACTTTCATGCACGAGGACCAGATTGCGATTGCGCGTCGCTTTTTGCTGAGGCATGAACTGCACTGAGATACCGTATTTCAGCGCCGCGTGACGACACCACCAAGCTAATCTGGAGTCAAGTAAACAGGTAATACCCATGGTATCCACGACGATCATCACCTCGAGCGACGACGCGCTGACTGCTGGGCTGCGACCCGAGGAGAGCGCTCGCCTGCTGGAGGCGCAGGAGTTCGCGCGCACGGTCTACGAGGGTAAGGCCGTCCTGACCGGTCAGGACGCCATGGATTTCGCACGTGGCGTGGTCTCTGCGCTGGCGGCATTGCGGAGTGATGTGGACACGCGTATTGCCGGCATGCTGTTTGAGCTGATTACGCTGGACGACAAACGCGCTCAGCAAATCGAATCGGCCTTCGGCAAGGAAGTGGCTGATATGGTGAATGCCATTCATCAGCTGATGCGGCTGCATGGTGGCGTGTACCTGCCCCATGACAGCGGCAAGAGCAAGAATGCCGCCACGGCGCAGCTCGAGACGCTGCGCAAGATGACTTTGGCGATGGCGACCGACATGCGCGTGGTGCTCGTGCGCCTTGCGTCCCGGCTGACCACCTTGCGCTATTTCGCAGAAAAAAAGCTTGAGAACGACATGACGCTGAAATATGCGCGAGAGAGCTTCGGTCTGTATGCACCACTGGCGAACCGTCTCGGTATCTGGCAACTGAAATGGGAACTGGAAGACTTGTCGTTCCGTTTCAGCGAGCCAGAGAACTACAAGCGCATCGCAAAAATGCTCGAGGAACGCCGGGTCGAGCGTGAAACCTTCGTCGACAACGCGATCGCTCGGCTGAAGGCCGAATTGTCAGCCGCTGGCCTGCGCGCTGAAGTGTACGGACGCCCCAAGCACATCTACAGTATCTGGAACAAGATGCGCGGCAAAGAGATCGATTTCTCACGGCTGCATGATGTACGTGCATTTCGCGTGATTGTCGATGATGTGAAGAGCTGTTATTCGGTGTTGTCCATCGTTCATAACATCTGGACGCCTCTACCCGAAGAATTCGATGACTACATTGCGCGTCCCAAGGCGAACGGCTATCAGTCGTTGCACACGGTGGTGGAGGCCGAGGATGGCCGCACGCTGGAAGTGCAGGTGCGCACGCAGGAGATGCATCGTTTTGCCGAGTACGGCGTTGCCGCGCACTGGCGCTACAAGGAAGGCTCTTCTGTATCTGCCGATCAGAAATTTGATCAAAAAATCGCGTGGCTGCGCGAGCTGCTCGCGTGGAAGAGCGAGGTGGCCGATGTCGTGGTCGGACAGGATGACTCCGAGCGGCAGTGGGTGGAGCAGCTCAAAGCCGCGTCGCTGAACGACCGGGTGTATGTGCTGACGCCGCAGGCGCGCGTGATTGAACTGCCATCGGGCTCGACCCCGATTGATTTTGCTTACCATCTGCATAGCGACGTCGGTCATCGCTGTCGGGGTGCAAAGATCAATGGCGCGATGGTGCCGCTGAATACGCCCTTGAAAAATGGACAGACAGTGGAGATCATCACCGCCAAAGGCGAAGCGGCGGCTTCCGGTGCCGCGGGCCCGTCGCGCGACTGGCTCTCCGAGGGTTATACGGCCAGTCCGCGCACGCGTTCCAAGATACGCGCATGGTTCAATGCCATCGAACAGGCCGAGACGCTCGCGCAGGGCAGGGCCTTGCTCGAGAAGACCTTGCAGCGTGAAGGCAAGACCGCGGTGAACCTCGAAGATCTCGCGCACAAGCTGGGCTTTCCGAAGCTGGAAGAATTGCTGCTCGCAATCGGCAACGAGCGGTTCAGTTTGCGGCTGGTCGAGCAGGCGCTGCAAGCGGGTGATGCTGGCAAAGCCGCTGCCACAGTGGCCGACGAAGCCACCCTGACACGCAAAAGCCGCGCATCCAGCGTCACAAAGGGTGCCAAGTCCGGCGTGCTGGTGCTGGGTACCTCAGGTCTTCTCACGCACATGGCGAGCTGCTGCAAGCCGGCGCCGCCCGATCCTATCGTGGGTTTCATCACGCGCGGCAAAGGTATCTCGATACACCGGACCAGCTGCAAGAATTTCGCGCAGATGTGCCTCAGAGCGCCTGAACGTATCGTGCAGACGGCGTGGGGTACACAGACCAGTGACACGGTCTATCCGGTGGATGTGTTCGTGCTGGCGACCGACCGGCAGGGTTTGCTGAGGGATATCTCGGATATTTTTCTGCGCGAGAAAATCAACGTGATCGGTGTCTCGACGCGCAGCAGCAAAGGTCAGGCAACCATGTCATTTACCGGTGAGATTTCATCGACCGAGCAGCTGCAGCGGGCGCTGAAGGTGATCCGGGACGTCAAAGGGGTGATCGAAGTACGGCGGAGCTGAGCGCATTTTCCATGACATCAAAGCACGGCCTTCCGGCATGCCATAAAACTAACGAAGGGCTTTGCCTTCAGCCCGACACTGGCGCAAACATTCAAAACTGGCTATACTCCCGCATCTTTAGGCGCGTAGCTCAGCTGGTTAGAGCACTACCTTGACATGGTAGGGGTCGTTGGTTCGAGTCCAATCGTGCCTACCAACATTCAATGCAGGAACCGTCGATTCATCTCTACAAGAGCGAGAAAGGCACCCCGGTTATGACACCGCGAACTAGCAGCACGATCTTCGTTACGGTCCGCTAGTCGAATTCTCGATATCGTCGATATCCTTCATTTAATGAGAAAACGCGGCTGGCCCGCGTTTTTTTATGTCCGTCATATTCCCTTAATTCGTTTCACAGCCCGATGTTATTCCGGGCGACATCAATAGCAGGAGCAGACACATGGTTTCCATCCGACTCCCCGACGGCTCAGAGCGGCAGTTCGATAAGCCCGTCACCGTGGCCGACGTCGCCGCGTCCATAGGCGCAGGCCTTGCGAAAGCCGCACTGGCCGGCAAGGTCGATGGCAAGCTGGTGGATACGTCCTATCTGATCGACCATAACGCCGATCTCGCGATCGTCACCGACAAGGATGCCGACGGTCTGGAAGTGATTCGCCATTCCACTGCGCACTTGCTGGCCTACGCCGTCAAAGAGTTGTTCCCCGATGCGCAAGTGACGATTGGTCCCGTGATCGACAACGGTTTTTACTACGATTTTTCCTACAAGCGTCCTTTTACGCCGGAAGACTTGCAGGCCATCGAAAAGAAAATGGCCGAGCTGGCCAAAAAAGACGAGCCCGTCCAGCGCAAGGTGCTGCCGCGTGATGAGGCGGTCGCCTATTTCAAGTCCATCGGTGAGGCTTACAAAGCCGAGATCATCGAATCCATCCCTCAGGGCGAGGACGTATCGCTCTACAGCGAGGGCCATTTCACCGATCTGTGTCGTGGCCCGCACGTGCCTTCCACCGGCAAGCTGAAGGTCTTCAAGCTGATGAAGCTGGCCGGCGCCTACTGGCGCGGCGACTCGAAGAACGAGATGCTGCAGCGTATCTACGGCACGGCGTGGGCAAAGAAGGAAGAGCAGGACGCCTATCTGCACATGCTGGAGGAGGCCGAGAAGCGCGACCATCGCAAACTGGGTCGCCTGCTGGACCTGTTCCACTTCCAGGATGAAGCGCCGGGTTTGATCTTCTGGCATCCGAAAGGCTGGACCATCTGGCAGCAGGTCGAGCAGTACATGCGCAAAGTGTACGTCGACAATGGCTATCAGGAAGTCAAAGCGCCGCAGATCCTGGATCGCACCCTGTGGGAAAAGTCCGGTCACTGGGATAACTACAAAGACAACATGTTCACCACGGATTCCGAGAACCGCCATTACGCGCTCAAGCCGATGAACTGTCCGGGTCATGTGCAGATCTTCCGCGCCAATCTGCATTCCTACCGCGAGCTGCCCCTGCGCTATGGCGAGTTCGGTCAGTGCCACCGGAATGAGCCCTCGGGCTCGCTGCACGGCATGATGCGGGTGCGTGGCTTCACCCAGGACGACGGCCACATCTTCTGCACCGAAGACCAGATCCTGGATGAGTGCGTGGCCTTCACCGCGCTGCTGCAGAAGGTCTACCGGGACTTCGGCTTCAACGAGGTGATCTACAAAGTCGCCACCCGCCCCGAAAAGCGGGTCGGTTCCGACGATCTGTGGGACAAGGCCGAGCAGGCGCTGATTGCGTCGTTGGAGCGCTCGGGCTGCGCGTACGAGATTTCCCCGGGAGAGGGGGCGTTCTACGGCCCGAAGATCGAGTACACCCTCAAAGACGCGATCGGCCGCGCCTGGCAGTGCGGCACGATTCAGGTCGATTTCTCGATGCCGGTGCGTCTGGAGGCCGAGTACGTGGCCGATGACAACAGCCGCAAAGTGCCCGTCATGCTGCACCGGGCCATCCTCGGCTCGCTGGAACGCTTTATTGGGATGCTGATCGAAAATCACGCCGGAGCGTTGCCAGTTTGGCTAGCTCCTCAGCAAGTTTCTATTTTGAATATTTCCGAGGGGCAGGCGGAATACGCGCAAAAACTTGAGCAAAACCTGAAAAAACAAGGGTTTAGAGTGCATGCTGATTTGCGCAATGAGAAAATAACCTATAAAATACGCGAGCATTCCTTGCAAAAGATTCCCTACATCGTCGTTGTCGGCGACAAAGAAAGGGATGCAAACACAGTGGCCGTGCGTGCACGGGGCAATGTCGATCTGGGTAGCATGAGTATCGACAATCTGGTTGAGCGTCTCCAGTCGGAGATCGCGGCAAAAACCTGATTCCCCTGGTGCAGATGCACGGCTTAATTATTGGATTTTTGAGGACACTGCAATAGCTACTGACAAGTCGCACCGCATCAACGGTGAAATCACTGCGCCCCAAGTGCGCCTGGCGGGAGTCGAAAACGAAGCGCTGGGCATCGTCTCCCTCTCCGAAGCCTTCCGTCTGGCAGAAGAAGCGAACGTCGATCTGGTAGAAATCGCTCCCACGGCCGAGCCGCCCGTCTGCCGGCTGATGGATTATGGCAAGTTCAAATACCAGGAGCAAAAGCGTGCGCATGAAGCCAAGCTGAAGCAGAAAGTGATCTCGGTCAAAGAGGTCAAATTCCGTCCGGGCACCGATGATGGCGACTACAACATCAAGCTGCGCAACCTGATCAAGTTTCTTGACGAAGGCGACAAGACCAAGATTACGCTGCGTTTCCGGGGCCGAGAGATGGCTCACCAGGAAATCGGCATGCGCATGCTGGAGCGTCTGAAGGTCGATCTCGAGCCCTATGGCGTGATCGAGCAGTTTCCGAAAATGGAAGGGCGCCAAATGATCATGGTGCTGTCGCCCAAGAAGAAGAAGTAATCTTTGATAGAATCCGCGCTCCCGCCGCAAGGCGAGGGTGCTCCGGGGGAAACCCCGAGGGGCCGTGAACTCGAATTTGCGGCCCACGAGAAGCGAGTGCAGGCATCCAAGAGCAGCGGTTGCTGCCACCTGTAATCGTCCAATAAAGGAACTGCCCGAAAGGGCAGGTAAGTGTCATGCCTAAAATGAAGACCAAGAGCAGCGCGAAGAAGCGTTTTCGCGTGCGCCCCGGCGGTACCGTCAAACGTGGCCAAGCGTTCAAGCGCCACATTCTGACCAAGAAAACCACCAAGAACAAACGCCAGTTGCGAGGCGCCGTCAATGTTCATGACACGAACATTGATTCGGTACGCGCAATGATGCCTTTCGCTTAACCTCACTCTCGACAACAGGAGCAGACCATGCCAAGAGTAAAACGTGGGGTCACAGCCAGGGCCCGTCATAAAAAAGTTCTCGACGCTGCCAAGGGTTACCGTGGCCGTCGCAGCCGCGTCTATCGCGTCGCCAAACAGGCTGTCATGCGCGCCGGCCAATACGCCTACCGCGATCGCCGTAACAAGAAGCGCGTGTTCCGCGCGCTGTGGATCACCCGTATCAATGCGGCCACGCGTGAGCACGGCATGACCTACAGCGTGTTCATCAATGGCCTGAAGAAAGCATCGATCGGACTCGACCGCAAAGTGCTGGCCGACATGGCCGTGATGGACAAGCCGGCATTCGCCGCCATCGTCAATCAGGTCAGGGCGACCATCGCTGCCTGAGGCTGATGCAGCGCGAGGCGCTTATCGACTGATAGCACCCGCGCATGCAGAACACCTTCTAGGGGCACAGGTTGTATGACCTCTGCCCCTTTTTCATTGTCAGCGCCATCCCCATGAGTACACTCGAACAACTCGTCGTTGCCGCCGAGGCAGACTTTCTTGCCGCTGCCGATCCGGCCGCGCTGGAAAACGCCAAAGCCAAATATCTCGGCAAGACCGGACAGATCACCGAGCAGATGAAAGGTCTGGGCAAGCTCGACCCCGATGCGCGCCGCACGCAGGGCGCTGTGATCAACGCCGCCAAAGAAAAGATCGAGGCCGCGCTCAACGCGCGTCGTCAGGCGCTGGCGGATGCGCAGATGCAGGAACGTTTGAATGCCGAAGCCATTGATGTGACCTTGCCCGGCCGTGGCCGGGGTATCGGCGGTATTCACCCGGTGATGCGCAGCTGGCAGCGCATTGAAGAAATTTTTGGATCCATCGGTTTTGATGTGGCCGACGGCCCCGAGATCGAGACCGATTGGACCAATTTCACTGCACTGAACAGTCCCGAGAATCATCCGGCCCGTTCGATGCAGGACACCTTTTACATTGACGCCAAGGACAGCACGGGCAAGCCGCTGCTGCTGCGTACGCATACCAGCCCGATGCAGGTGCGTTACGCGCGCATGCACCGTCCACCGATCAAGGTCATTGCACCGGGACGCACCTATCGCGTGGACAGTGACGCCACGCATTCACCGATGTTCCATCAGGTCGAAGGCCTATGGATCGATACCGATATCAGTTTCGCTGATCTGAAGGGCGTGTACCTGAATTTCGTGAAGGCTTTCTTCGAGACCGATGATTTGCAGGTCCGTTTCCGTCCTTCATATTTTCCGTTCACCGAGCCTTCAGCCGAGATCGATATCGCGTTCGGCAGCGGTCCGCTGAAAGGCCGCTGGCTGGAGGTCTCCGGTGCCGGACAGGTGCATCCGACGGTGCTCAGGAACATGGGTCTCGACCCGGAGGAATTCATTGGTTTTGCGTTCGGCTCAGGTCTCGAGCGCCTGACCATGCTGCGCTATGGGATCAATGATCTCCGCCTGTTCTACGAAGGCGATCTTCGCTTCTTGAAACAATTCAACTGAGTGACCTGACATGCAATTCTCGGAAAACTGGTTGCGCACGCTGGTCAATCCCAAGCTGACCTCGGATGAGCTGTCGCACCTGCTGACCATGGCAGGGCTGGAAGTCGAAGAGGTCGATCCGGTTGCACCGCCATTCTCGAATATCGTGGTGGCCGAAGTGCGCGAGGTGCAACGTCATCCCGATGCCGATCGTCTGAATGTCTGTCAGGTAGATGCAGGCACGGGCACGCTGCTCAATATCGTTTGCGGCGCGCCGAATGTTCGCGCGGGCATGCGCGTACCTTGCGCCTTGGTGGGGGCGAAATTGCCTCCTGGTGCTGATGGCAAGCCTTTCGAGATCAAGGTTGGCAAGCTGCGCGGTGTCGAGTCGCAGGGCATGCTGTGCTCTGCGCGTGAGCTGGGTCTGTCGGAAGACCATGGCGGTTTGCTGGAGCTGCCCGGCGATGCGCCGGTAGGTAAAAATTTTCGCGACTACTATCAGCTTAACGACCTAAAGTTCACCATCAAGCTCACACCGAACCGAGCGGATTGCTTGTCGGTGCTGGGTGTGGCGCGTGAAGTCGCCGCACTTACCGGCGCGCCCCTGCATCTGCCTGCGTTCAAACCAGTCACCGCTGACATCAGCGAAGTCCTGCCCGTCACCCTCAGTGCCCCCGATTTGTGCGGACGGTTTTCCGGTCGCGTGATTCGTGGCCTGAACGCCAAGGCGCCTACGCCCGACTGGATGAAACAGCGTCTCGAGCGCAGCGGACAGCGGCCTATCTCGGCGCTGGTCGATATCTCCAACTACGTGATGCTCGAGTTGGGGCGACCCACGCATGTTTTCGACCTCGACAAAATTCATGGTGGCCTTGAGGTGCGCTGGGCCCGCACAGGCGAACAGCTCAAGCTATTGAATGGCCATACCGTCGAACTGGATGACTGGGTTGGCGTGATCGCTGATCAGAAAGCAGTCGAATCGCTAGCCGGCATCATGGGCGGCGATGCCACCGCCGTATCCTTGGAGACTACCGATATCTACCTTGAAGCAGCGTTCTGGTGGCCGCAGTCTATTCAGGGCAGAGCGCGCCGCTACCATTTTTCTACGGATGCGGCGCATCGGTTCGAGCGCGGCGTGGACTATGCGACAACCGTCGAGCATATCGAGCGCATCACACAACTGATCATCGAGATCTGCGGCGTGCCCGGGAAGACACAGGTCGGCCCGGTTGATGATCAGACCGTGAATCTGCCCCAGCGCAAGCCAGTCAAGCTGCGCGTCGCCCGCGCGGCAAAGATCATTGGTATTCCTCTGACCGCAGCGCAGATTGCCGACATTTTTACTCGGCTGGGATTGCCATTCACGCAGCAGGGCGACGTGTTCGAAGTGACCTCGCCCAGCTACCGTTTCGATATCGAGATCGAAGAAGACCTGATCGAAGAGATTGCGCGTGTTTACGGCTTTGAGAACATACCGGCGCTGCCACCGGTGGCAGCGAATGCGATACGCATCGCGCCCGAGGCAGAGCGTTCATTGTTCACGCTGCGCCGGCAGCTTGCCGATCTTGATTATCAGGAAGTGGTGAACTACAGCTTCATCGAAGAAGAGGCTGAGCTGGATTTCGCAGAGAACCGCGCCCCGGTGCGGCTGCTGAATCCTATCGCCAGTCAGATGAGCGTGATGCGATCGCAGCTTATCAGCGGTCTCGCGGCGAACGTGCGCTATAACCTGAACCGCAAAGCCAGTCGAGTGCGCGTGTTCGAGATCGGTGCAGTATTTGCCAATGATGCGCAAGTGACCGAAGGACCACTGAGCGTGGCTGGCATTGCACAGTCCAAACGCATCGCGGCGATGGCTTATGGCCCCGTCGCGGAAGAGCAATGGGGGCAAGCTGCGCGCGCAGCTGATTTTTTTGACCTCAAAGCTGATCTGGAAGCCTTGTTCACGCCGGCAAGGGCGCGCTTCGAGCCCGCTCAGCATCCTGCGCTGCACCCGGGTCGTTCGGCGCGTGTGATGCTCGGCAGCCGATGCGTCGGATTGATGGGTGAGCTTCATCCACGTCTTCAGCAGAAATTCGAGTTGCCACTGGCGCCCGTGGTGTTCGAGATCGACGCTGACAGCTTGCAGGGCCGACAGGTGCCGGCTTACCACGAAATTTCAAAATTCCCGGCCGTGACTCGAGATCTGGCATTGCTTGTTAAGCAATCTGTCAGCGTGCAATCGCTGATTGACACTTTTAACGCGCAGCGGCATGACCATCCCGCCTGTAAAATTATGCAAGATATTGTTTTATTTGACGAATATCGCGGCAAAGGACTCGCGGAAGACCAAAAAAGCCTTGCTTTCCGCATTACCATGCAAGATACTCAAAGCACCCTGCAAGACGATTCAGTAGACGCTGCGATGTCGGCTTTTATTGAGCTTGTCAACAAAAAGCATGGTGCGGCGCTCAGGAAATAAGTACGCTGCATCACATCAAAAATGGGCACCATGAACCACAGCAATCCTGCCGAGATGGAATCTGTTCTTGCCGCCGACCTTGGCCGGGCGATGCTTGTCACCCAGGCGCGTACCAAGGCAGAAAAAGAGCTGCCGACGCTCACCAAGGCGGAGCTGGCCGAGTTACTGTTCGAGCAGGTCGGGCTGAACAAGCGTGAAGCCAAAGACATGGTGGAGACCTTTTTCGAGGAAATCCGTGATGCGCTAGAGCGCGGCGAGGCAGTCAAGCTATCAGGCTTCGGTAATTTTCAGCTGCGAGACAAGCCCCAGCGCCCTGGACGCAATCCCAAGACCGGCGAAGAAATTCCCATCAGCGCTCGCCGCGTCGTTACTTTTCACGCTAGCCAGAAACTCAAAGCCATGGTGGATACCGCGACGCGGCCCACCTCTGCACACGGTAGCTAATCCCGGTAGACGTCATGAACGACAGAGCCGCCAAGCCTCTGCTGGACCCCTTGCCCCCAATTCCGGCGAAGCGGTATTTCACGATCGGTGAAGTCAGTGAGTTGTGCGGCGTCAAACCCCATGTGCTTCGCTACTGGGAGCAGGAATTCGCGCAGCTCAAGCCGGTCAAACGTCGTGGCAACCGTCGTTATTATCAGCACCACGAGGTACTGCTGATCCGTCGTATTCGCGAGTTGTTGTACGAGCAGGGTTTCACTATCAGTGGTGCTCGCAACAAGCTCGACAGCCGCGCCACCTCCGATGCCCCTACGGGGACCATAGCGCCTGCCGTTGGCGCCGATCTGGCGGCGGTCCGGGTGGAACTGACGAATATCCTTGGGCTGCTCAGGATCTGATCCTTCAGTCGCCGTTGGCGCACGGCCTCCACAGGCCATCGCCGATCCTCAACAGGCCCGCAGCCAAAAAAAAGCCCGCTCGATGAGCGGGCTGAATCTATATCTGAGGAGGAGACATAGAGGAGACAAGACAGATTATGCTGCTGTGCGGAATATAAGGCAAATTTTAAATCGCAATGAGAGCCATAAATAAAATATATAAAGACCGCTCACAACAGGCCCATGCGCATGCTGCGGCATAGTGACTTTTTAAAAATAGTTATTTTGTTTGTTAACTTGCAATCAAAAAATCGCCCGCTTCGCGGACGGCGAACTCCAGCAATATGTTCCGAACGCCGGGTTGCCGCTGGCAGGGTTTTTCGCATGATCAATATTGCAACCTTAAAAATTACTTGAGAGATTGCAATTTTTAGCGATTTTTGGAATGTTTCGCCGTATAATTTCTTTTAAGCTACAAAACAGCTGTGCGGTAGTTGAGTAAAAGTATCACCTCACTTGCCGTACGGATATTTTGGGTTCGCGCTGATATCGCGGATTTTCTTCACCTGAACTCTGGGAGGCCCTGTTGGCGGATTCAAATCAAAGCGGATGTTTGACGGTGGGCGAAGGTGTTGTGCTCAACGGGACTTTTGTTGTGCCCGACATCGCCTCAGTCTCAGGAAGCATTGAGGGTGAAATCACAGCGCGTGAATTGATTGTCGCGAGCTCTGGTGTGATCAAGGGTAAAGTCACCGCTGAAATCATCGATCTTCGTGGCGAAATTCACGACACGCTGACGGCGAAAAAATCCCTGTTCATCCGCTCCACCGGTAAGGCGCTGGGCTCAGTTCAGTACGCCGAGATCGAAATCGAGAAGGGTGGCGATCTGCAAGGTGCGCTTCAGAAGATCGACGGCGAAGGTGGTTCGTCTTCGTCTTCCGGCTCCTACTGATGTGAGGGGTGACACGTGTTTAATAAAAAACGAAATGACGAAAGGGATCGCAACGGAGTCACGTACAACGATCCGATACCTGAGCCTAATGAGCCCGTGATCCAGGCCGAACCCGAACCCGTCGCGCCCGTCGTGGAACAAGACATTTACACTAACGGAAACGGAGGCGCCAAGCCTGCCGTGAACAACTTGAAGCCCTCGATCATCAGTGAAGGCTTTGAGTTCATTGGCGAAATTCGTTCGAATGGCTACCTGACTATCGACGGTACCGTGCGTGGCACCTTGTCGCTGCATTCGATACAGATAGGCGTCTCCGGCGTCCTCGACGGTAATGTCACTTGTGACACGATGAACGTCAAAGGTAATTTTTCTGGTGCACTCGATTGCCGCGATTTGACCATTGGCAGCCGTGCGGTGGTTGACGGCAAGGTCAGCTTCAAGAGCATCACCATCCAGCGTGGTGGTGTCGTCAAGGGCGAGCTCAAGAAAAAGCCCTGAGCCCAATAGCACTGACATAAAAAAGCCGTCTCTCGAGACGGCTTTTTTTGTTGGTGGCTAAGATGAATTCACTGGTCAGAGCTCGACGCCTCTATTCCCTGTCTACTTCTTTTCCTGCGCCATCTTGATCACGGTTTGCGCATCCGTGGCCGTGCTCGCATTGTTCTGTGCCTGGATCACCAGCCCCAGCAGCTTGGCGCCGTGCTCGACGCCTATCGTGCCGTAGGTGATGTCGCCTCGGACTTCGGAGTCTTTATGAAACTCTGCGCGCTCGGTCGCGTAGATATTCCCCTCGATCTTGCCCGCGACCATGACCCGGTGCGCAGTGATGTCGCCAGAGACTTCACCCGAGCGACCGATCGCCACCGTGACCTTTTTGTCCTTGGCGGTCTCGATATTGCCAACGACCTTGCCGTCAATGCGAACACTGTCGAGCAGCACCAGACGGCCGTAGATTTCCGTCGTCGCGCCAATCAGGGTGTCGAACTTCTCCTGAGTCGGCAGCAGCTTGTTTTGTTTCATTTTGCGGAACATTGCTCTCTCCAAAGCTCAGATCGCTCGGCGTCAATGCCGACAATATAACGCGATCTGGTCCGGCCCGGTCTCGAAATTTTGCAGGGCAGGAACCCGCCCGAGCGCCGGCGACAACCGCCGAATCAGCTATTGCCAATCGGCAGAACCTGGGCCGGGTTGAGCACGCGACCGTGACGGTAGACTTCGTAGTGCAGATGAGGGCCGGTAGAGCGGCCCGTGCTGCCAACGTCGGCAATACGCTGACCGCGCTTGACGCGCTGACCTTCGGTCACATGGCGCTTGCTGATGTGGGCGTAGCGAGTCATGAAACCTTCGGCGTGCGTGACCTCCACGATATTGCCGTAGGTGTCTTCCCAGCCCGACCGGGTAACCACGCCATCAGCAGTTGCGACAATCGGCGTACCGCTTGACGCCGTAAAGTCGAGACCTTCGTGGCGCGCCAGCATGCCGGTGAAAGGATCATTGCGCATACCGAAGCCGCTGGTGACCCGAAAATCACCCGAAATCGGCATGCCCGTGGGAAGCGTTTGCAGCCAAGTCAGCTGACGGTTCCAGTCGTCGCGAAGGTTGCCGACGACTTTTTGGAACTGCCCGATTTCATGGGCCGCCTCTTCGAATGAGTTTGCCAGCGGCTGGTTCGAGGCAAACCCCGAGTGGCTGGTGGGTAGCAGCGGGCCGCCTTTGCCGTCTTCATTGCCGCTGCGCTTCTCGCGCATCGGCGCAGGGGTGGCAATCTCCATGAAGCGGTTTTTTAGCGCTTGCAATTGACGGATATCTTGCGCGGTCGCATCCAGCATGCCCTGCAGCTTGGCCAAGCGCTCGCGGTATACGGACTCCATGCGGAGTTGTTCGGCCTCTGTGGTCACGCCGCCAAGGCTGCGTGCGAGTTCAGGACGCACTTCGATTGCGATCTTGAAACCCACCAGATAAAGGAGGAAGCCCGTTGCCACGAGCGCAAAAGCAACCGCGCACGTACCGACCAACACCTTACGTGCCGTGATCGAAACTGTACGGACATGGCCGGTCGGACCGGAAACCCACATCAGCTGCATGACGTTCCCCCTCGTTATTCGCGGAATGGTGTTGCGTTATAGCAATCTTTTAGGAACTGGTCATTATAAAGTTTTTTGGCAAATTTTCACCAAAAACATG
>JACCED012508904.1_pt1 | contig 17246 bp, 11 predicted proteins | sample 7455021 | NCBI WGS metagenome assembly JACCED01 (sample SAMN15323456, study PRJNA562643) | freshwater metagenome | isolation source: river surface water | place: USA:Blue River Watershed | collected 2017-08-19 | reverse complement strand
TAATTAACTGCAACAGCCCTCTGCGCTGGGATGATCGCATGCTTGAATCCCAGTTTGAATACAGCCGGGCTAACCAAGCAGTTATCTTGACTCCGTTCTTGCTAATGGGCGCGATGTCACCTGTAACTATTCCGGCATCACTTGTTCAACAAATTGCTGAAGCACTTTCCGGTATTGCGCTATCTCAGTTAATTCGCCCAGGCTGTCCAGTTGTATTTGGATCTTTCCTTTCAAATATTGACATGCAATCAGGTTCACCAATGTTTGGTACTCCAGAATCAGCAATTGGCCTTTTGTGTACCGGCCAGATTGCCCGTCACTTTGGCCTTCCATTCCGCGGTGGTGGTGGCTTAAATGCTGCTCAAACCGTTGACGCTCAGGCTGGTTACCAGACGCTAATGACCATGCACGCAACATTCCTTGCTGGAACTAACTTTGTTTTGCACTCAGCTGGCTGGCTTGAAGGTGGCTTAGTTGCAAGCTATGAGAAATTCATTATGGACATGGAAGTTGTTCAGATGATGGAAGTTGAATTCACTCCATTTGAAATTGATGAAGCATCTCTTGGGTTTGATGCCCACATTGAAGCCGGTCATGGTGGTCACTTCCTTGGCACAATGCACACCATGGAACGATTCCGTGATTGTTTCTACCGCCCGTTCTTATCTTCAAGCGATAACTACGATCGCTGGAGCCGCAACGGGAAGAAAGATACCGCCACCAGGGCCAATGAAATTTACAAAAAGATGCTGGAGGAATATGAAGCACCAGCAATCGACATTGCGATAAAAGAAGAACTTGATGAATATGTGGCCAAACGATCAAAGGAGCTAACGGCGTGAAATCAGATATCGAAATTGCCCGCGAAGGCAAAATTAAACCAATTGGTGAAATAGCCTCTCGAATTGGGATTCCAGCTGAAGCGATCTTGAACTACGGCCCAACTAAAGCCAAAGTGTCAATGGAATTCATTGACTCAATCAAGAAAAAAGAACGCGGCAAGTTAATTCTTGTTACTGCCATGACACCAACCCCTGCAGGTGAAGGTAAGACCACAACAACTGTTGGTCTTGGTGATGGCCTAAATGCAATCGGTAAGAATGCAATCATCTGTCTGCGCGAACCATCACTTGGTCCAAGTTTTGGTATGAAAGGTGGCGCCGCAGGTGGCGGTTACGCCCAAGTAATTCCAATGGAAGATATCAACCTGCACTTCACTGGTGACTTCCATGCCATTGGCGCAGCCCACAACTTACTTTCAGCAATGATCGATAATCACATCTACTGGGGTAATGAACTTGGTATTGATGTTCGTCGTATTGCTTGGAAGCGAGTAATCGACATGAACGATCGTGCACTTCGCCAAATCACTGCAGCTCTTGGTGGACCAGGAAATGGTTACCCACGTGAAGCCGGATTTGATATCACTGTTGCATCTGAAGTTATGGCAATACTTTGTTTAGCCATGGATCTAGATGACTTAGAACGCCGTCTTGGCAACATTGTTATTGGTTACACCCGCGACAAAGTTGCAATCACAGCTAGCCAACTAAACGCAAATGGCGCGATGACAGTTCTACTTAAAGATGCACTAATGCCTAACTTGGTACAAACACTTGAAAATAATCCAGCGTTTGTTCACGGTGGACCATTTGCCAACATCGCACATGGCTGCAACACAGTTTTGGCTACTGACACCGCTCTTCGCCTTGGCGATTACGTTGTTACTGAAGCTGGCTTCGGTGCTGACCTTGGTGCTGAAAAGTTCTTCGACATTAAATGCCGCAAGGCAGGTCTTGCACCAAGTGCTGCTGTGATCGTGGCCACTGTTCGTGCGCTAAAGATGCACGGCGGCGTTGCTAAGGATGACCTAGGAAAAGAAAACGTAGCTGCTGTTGAAGCAGGTCTAGCTAACCTTGGTCGTCACATCCGCAACGTTAAGAAGTTTGGTGTTCCAGTAGTAGTCGGCGTAAACAACTTCACTACTGATACAGATGCTGAATTCGCTGCTGTTCAGAAATACTGTGCTGAACTTGGTGTGGATGCAGTTCGCTGTACTCACTGGGCTGAAGGTAGCAAGGGCACTAAAGAACTTGCTGAAAAAGTTGTAGCACTGGCTGAATCAGGCACTGCACAATTTGCTCCGCTGTATGACGATTCACTATCGCTTTGGGACAAAGTTAAGACCATTGCCACAAGCATTTACGATGCTGATGACATCGTGGCTGACAAGTCAGTTCGCGATCAGTTAAAGAGTTTCGAAGACGCTGGCTATGGAAAATTCCCAATTTGTATGGCGAAGACTCAGTACTCTTTCTCAACTGACCCGAACTTAAAGGGCGCCCCTTCAAACCACGTTGTGGCAATCCGCGAAGTTCGTTTAAGTGCAGGCGCTGAATTTATCGTTGTTGTCACAGGTGACATCATGACGATGCCTGGTTTGCCTAAGGTTCCTGCGGCAAACACCATCAAACTTCAAGATGGCTTAGTAGTAGGCCTCTTCTAGTTTTATAAAAACCTAGACAAGGCTGTTGCCCATGGCGCATAATGTTGCGTCATGGGCAACAGTATTTCTAGCGAAAGTTCAGCAGTTCAATCTGTTGATCGCGCATTGCAGATTCTGGAAATACTTGGCGCCAAAGGTGAATCTGGCGTAACTGAAATAGCCGCTGAATTGGATATTCATAAATCGACTGCTTCGCGCTTGTTAGCTTCCCTCTTGGCGCACAACCTAGTTGAACAAATTTCTGACCGTGGTCGATATCGACTGGGAATTGGATTAGTTCGTTTAGCGGGAACTGTGTCAAGCAACCTCGGTGCTGTTGGTGGCTCACGTTCTATTACGCGCGCACTTGCCGATCAATTTGGTGAAACAGTGAACATTGCAGTTTTAGATAACAACAAAGTTCTTTATGTTGATCAGGTTGCTGGTTCCCACATCATGACTATGTCCAGCTGGCTAGGTCAGATTGTTCCAATTCATTGCACCGCAACTGGAAAAGTTTTAGTTGCTTGGTTAAACGAAAAATCTCGCAAAGCAACTTACCCAAATAAATTTGAAAAATTAACCAAGAAGACAATTACTACAGTTGTAGATTTCGAAAAAGAATTAGATAAAGTTCGTGAGCGCGGGTACGCCATTGCCGATGAAGAAATGGAAGATAGCTTTACGGCAGTTGCTTCGCCAATTCGTGATTCGCACTTAGATGTTGTTGCAGCGCTCGTAGTTTCTGGACCAACAGCCCGCATGCACAAATTGAATTTAGATGTTGTTGGAAAGCAATTAGTAAAGAGTGCTAAGGCACTTTCAGGTTCACCAAATAGTTGGAGAGAATAGCCCCACATTATGAAACCTAAAAACGCTTACGTTACAAAGAAGTGCCAGAACTTGACTAGTCATCGACAAGTGGCAAAAGTTAAGAAACTAGAAATCTTGGGTGGTTTACCAAATGGGCTATAGCAATATCGATTCCTTATTTATCGACGGTAAACGCGTACCAAGTTCATCTGGTGAAAAGCGCACAATTTTGCACCCAGCTAACGCCAAGCCAGTTGGTGAGTTCTTCGAAGCAACGGCTAGCGATACTGAACTTGCAATTAAAGCAGCTCGCAAAGCATTTGATGATGGTCACTGGACTTCTTTTACTGGCGAACAGCGAGCCAAAATACTTGATCGCATCGCTGACATTCTGGAACGTGACAAAGAATTATTCGCCGAAGCTGAATCGCGCGATACCGCAAAGCGAATCATTGAAGCTCGCTATGACTTAGATGACATCATTTCGGTTTTCAGATATTTCGCCAATCAAGCCCCAAGCGCTCACGAACGTGAAGTTGATACTGGCCGCGATGGTGTGCGAAGCACAATCGTAAGTGAACCAGTTGGTGTCGTTGCGATGATCACTCCATGGAACTATCCCCTGCTTCAAGCATCATGGAAAATTGCACCTGCGCTTGCAACCGGTTGCACATTTGTAATTAAGCCAAGTGAACTAACCCCAAGCACAACTTCAATGTTGATGGATGTTCTTGTTGAGGCTGGCGTTCCAGGTGGTGTTGCCAACTTGGTTATGGGTGCTGGCGCTACTGCAGGTGGACCACTTAGCACTCACATTGATGTTGACATGGTCTCTTTCACTGGCGGATTGGTAACTGGTAAACGTTTGATGGCTAACGCATCTGAAACAGTTAAGAAGATCGCACTTGAACTTGGTGGAAAGAATCCAAACATTATTTTTGCTGATAGTAATTTAGATGCAGCAATAGACAATGCGCTAACGGCAGTTTTCTTACACTCTGGCCAAGTTTGTTCAGCTGGCACTCGCTTACTTGTTGAGCGCAGTATCCATGAAAAAGTTGCTGCTGAAGTTGCTCGCAGGGCTGATGCAATTGTTCTTGGTGGCTCCCATGATGAAAATGCTGAGACTGGCGCGCTGATAAGTGCTGCTCACCGCGACAAAATTGAACAGTTTGTTAAAGATGCGATTGCTGAAGGTGCAACACTTCGCGCTGGCGGCAAACGGCCAAGCGAACCGCAATTGCAAGATGGTTACTTTTATCGCCCAACAGTTTTAGATAACTGCAATACAAAAATGAAATGTGTGCAAGATGAGTCATTTGGTCCGATTATGACCATTGAAGTTTTTGATACCGAAGAAGAAGCGATTGCACTTGGCAATGACACTATTTATGGTCTGGCAGGTGCTGTCTGGACTGAAGATGCAGATAAGGCTCAGCGAGTGGCCAGAAAACTTCGCCACGGAACCATCTGGATCAATGATTTTCACCCTTACGTAGCACAGGCTGAATGGGGTGGATACAAGCAATCTGGCATAGGACGAGAATTAGGCCAGGCTGGCTTGGCAGAATATCTAGAACATAAGCACATCTGGCAGAACCTTTCCCCTGCTAGATCTGACTGGTTTGCAGACCCGAAGGGCAACTAGAAATGACAAACAAAGCAAGCGCAATTTCTGTTCGTAATCTTTGGCAGGTTTTTGGACCGAACCCAGAAAAATTAGTTGGTAGCCCAGATGCAGCATTGCCACGTGCAGAACTTCGGGAAAAAACTGGTAACACAGCTGCCGTTCGGGATGTGTCTTTTGATGTTGCCCCAGGTGAAGTATTCGTTGTGATGGGTCTATCTGGATCTGGTAAGTCAACTTTAGTTCGCTGCTTAACTAGATTAATTGAACCAACTTCAGGCCATATCGTTATGGATGGCGAAGATATTCTTGAGGCATCAGCAAGTCGCCTTCGTGAACTTCGCCGAACCCGCTTTTCAATGGTTTTCCAAAACTTCGGACTTCTTCCTCATCGCAAAGTGATTGACAACATTGCTTATGCACTTGAAATTAACGGAGTCAGCAAAGAAAAGCGTCATGCCCGCGCGCAAGAGGTTGTCGAATTAGTTGGTCTAAATGGTTTTGAGCAGGCTTACCCTGAACAGTTATCTGGCGGTATGCAGCAACGTGTTGGTCTTGCTCGTGCACTTGCGGTTGACCCAGATGTGATGTTCTTGGATGAACCGTTCTCTGCACTTGACCCGCTCATCCGTCGCGACATGCAAGCTGAGGTAATTCGTCTGCAAAAAGAACTTGGTAAAACCATGATCTTTATTACCCACGATTTAGATGAAGCGCTAAAGGTTGGCGATCGCATTGCCATCATGCGCGATGGCGCAATAGTACAAATGGGTACCGCTGAGGAATTGATTGGAAATCCAGTTGATGATTATGTAGCTGACTTCACTAGAGATGTTCCCAAGTCACACGTGTTAACCGTTAAATCAATCGCTCGCCCACTGGCAAGTGGTGAACTTCCGTCAGATAAGTCAGTCCAGTCCACAATGATCATCAGAGAAGCAACACCAGTTGTCCTTGCTGCAACTGGACCTGTTGAAGTAATGGATGCAGGTAAGTCAATCGGCTACATCACAGCAAATGACATTTTGAAATTAATCGGTGGCGGAGCACATTCATGAGCGATGAAGTACTGGGTACTTCCAACCGGAGAGAAATAAAAAGAGGTTGGATTTTTGCCGGAATTTTGGTGGCTTGGTTTGGTCTTTCAAAAATTTTCAGTGGCAAGTACACATATGAATTAGCAGTTCCGCAAAATACAACTTTTACAAATTTTGTAGGTGAAATAGCGAAATCCATCAGAGGTAATCGCACAGATGGCGCTGCATTTAAATACTTTTTTAATCCAATTCGGCAATTTATCGATGGTTTCGTAACCTTAATCCGAGAAACAATTTCTGTTCCAACGACCGGATCATCAATCCCATTAATTGGCTGGTTTGGCGTGATCGCGCTAATTGGCTTCATCGTGTTTGCAATCGCTAATGCCAGAACCGCAATTCTTGCAGTTACTTTAACTTTTGCATGCGGTGCACTTGGGTTGTGGAGTCACTCAATGGACACGCTTGCAATGACCATTGCAGCGGTATTTCTTTCTTTGGTTATCGGTATCCCAGTGGGCATCTGGGCTGGCCGGTCAGATTTTGCACTTCGACTGGTGACACCAATTTTGGATTTAGCTCAAATTTTGCCAACGCTTGTGTACCTGGCACCGCTTGCATTGTTTTTCTTAATCGGTCCAGCATCAGCCACAATCGCCACAATGGTCTATAGCATTCCGATTGCGATTCGTTTAACCGCATTTGGAATTCGCGGTGTTGCAAAAGGTCCCGTTGAAGCAAGTATCTCGATGGGCTCAACTGGAGGCCAAACACTAACCAAAGTTCAGTTACCAATTGCAAAAAAGACGATTGTCTTGGGCGTGAATCAAACTGTTATGGCTGCACTTTCTTTTGTGGTGATTGCTGCTTTGATCGGCGCACCAGGACTTGGAAAGCCAGTTATTGAAGCTCTAATTATTAGAAACGTCGGCGAGGGATTTGTCGCAGGTTTTGCAGTTGTCTTTCTAGCAATCATGCTTGATCGCTCGACAACCGCAGCAGTTGTTAAGCAGAATACGTTTGTGCCGCCAAGCCCGGCACAACAAAAACGCAGAAAGATTGCGCTCTTTGCAACTGGCGGTGCAGCAATTGTCTCAGTTTTCCTATCTAGACAATTAGCCTGGGCTGCTTATTTTCCAGAACAAATTAATTTTTCTGAACCAATTGCACATGCGGCAGATTCAGCAGTCAAGTGGGTTACTTCTACTTTTTCTTTCTTTACAGAGGGCCTAATTAAATTTGTAACAGTTGGAATTCTCAATCCACTTGAAGCCCTGCTATCTAATTCACCGTGGTTCCTGACCGTTGCAGCCATTGCGTTAATTTCTTTACTTGTCGGCGGATTCAGATCAGCAATTGTTACCTTGGTCGTTCTTTTTTTAATTGTTGGAAGTGGACTTTGGTTTGACACCATGATCACACTTGCTCAAACTTTGGTTGCCACATTGCTCACTATGGTTATCGGCGTTTCAATTGGTATTTGGGTGGGTCGAAGCCAGCGTGCTGAACGATTTATTAGACCGATCATGGATGCAGGTCAGGTGCTGCCAGCATTTGTCTACTTAATTCCAATGCTTGGCTTTTTCGGACCTGCCAGATTCACAGCTATTGCAACGGGCATTGTTTATTCGATCCCAGTAGTTGTGAAAATTGTGGGTCAAGGAATTAGAGACGTACCCGTAACAATGATTGAGGCAGCGGTATCTTCTGGTTCCACAACACGACAATTGATAACAAAAGTGCAACTTCCTGCAGCAAAGAATTCCCTTTTGCTGGCAACTAATCAAGGATTGATATTCGTACTCGCCGTTGTTGTAATTGGTGGATTCGTTGGTGCTGGAGGGTTAGGCTACTTAGTAATTCTGGGCAGTTCAAAGCCAGATCTGCAAGGTAAGGGACTTGTTGCTGGTTTTGCGATCTTGTTGCTAGGCATCATGATCGACCGAATGGCACAGTTTGCAGTGCGAAGAAATTCAGCACCGCGACATTAAATAAAGTTTCGGATCGGCAAACGTTGATCCGAAGGGTTACCGCGTAGGTTACCCATTTCCTAGCGAGGAGATAAGAATGGTCCGGAAACAAGGAAAGGGCTTCAAGTTTGCAGTATTAACTGCAGTTGCAGGCCTTGCCTTAACGGCATGTGGTGGAGCTGGCGTTGATGACGCTGCATCTACTACAGAAACAGGTGCTGCCGAAGCATGTGGTTCCTACAGCATTGCAATGCATGCTTGGGTTGGCTACACAGCGTCAGCACAGGTTGTGACTGAAGTTGCTAAGGCAGCAGGTTGCACAATCGAACAAGTGACCTTGGAAGAAGCAGGCGTAACCTACGATGCCATGGAAGCTGGAACGATTGACGTAGTAATCGAAGACTGGGGCGGCGGCCGTTGGCAAGACTGGGTTGACCGTGGCGCTGTAGTTGAAGTTGGCGACAACGGAAACGTCGGTCTTATTGGTATGTATGTACCAGCATGGATGGCTGAAGAATATCCAGACATCACAGATTCTGCGAACCTAAACAAGTACGCTGACCTATTCGTCACTGACGAATCAAAGGGCAAGGGTGCTTGGTACGAAGGTCCTCCGGGATACACCACAATCGGTGAAAAAATGGTTGAAGCCAATGGCCTTAACTTCACAATCATTTCAACTGGCTCAGAACAAGCGCTAATTGACGTGTTCACCAAAGCTGCTGCAGACAAGACTCCAGCATTGGGATACTTCTACGAACCACAAAACTTCCTTGCAAAGGTTGCTTTGGCTCGTGTTAATTTCCCAGCAAACGACTGGACAGATACTGCAGAAGCAAGTGGTCTAACTGACTACCCTTCATCACCACTGATTAAGTTAGCTTCAAAGAAACTTATGGATGCAAATGATCCGTTCACTCGCATTATTAAGAACTTCAAATGGACTAATGAAGATCAAAACGGTGTAGCTGCTGACATTGAAGGTGGAATGACACCTGAAGAAGCTGCTAAGAAGTGGATCGCTGCCAATCAGGCAACAGCTGATGGTTGGGTTAAGTAGTCTTTAACTAGACATCCAAAACCCCCAAGTGCCTTTGGTACTTGGGGGTTTTGCTTTGCCTAAATAGTTTCTTAAAGGACTTGCGTACGAACTGGAAATGAACGAATATATCGAGTGTTGCGCAGTTCGCACTAGGTTGCGTATTATGCAACACCTTTTTTGAGTTGAAAGGCGTATTGCATTGCGCAAAATCGTTGTTATCGGTGCTGGTTTAGTTGGCGCAGCACTTGCAGATGAACTAAGTGAACGTGGCGAAACTGACATCACAGTTCTTGAACAAGGTCCACTTCCTGCAGCTGGTGGGTCATCATCACATGCACCTGGTTTATTCCAAAAAGTTTCAACAAGCAAAACTCTTGCGCGCATGGCTGAACAAGGCATTGAAAAACTTGTTAATGCAAAACATGAAGATGGCCCTTGTTTCTATCAGGTTGGTTCTCTTGAAATAGCAACTACCCCACGCCGACTTAAAGAGTTACACCGTCGCGTTTCCTGGTTACACATGTATGGCTACACCGAAGCTCGAGTTATTTCACCAGAAGAAACAGCGAAACTACATAAATTAGTTAAAGCGGACAAAATATATGGCGCGGCATACTGTCCAACTGACGGTAACGCCAAAGCAGTTCGTGCAATTCAAGCAATGCAGCGCAATGCTGAAGCACGTGGAGTGAAGTTCCAAGATCGCACTACCGTAATTGGAATTGAAAGCGAAGATGGAAAAGTAACTGGCGTAACAACCGATAAAGGATTTGTGCCAGCTGAAATTGTTATTTCTGCTGCTGGTATCTGGGGACCAAAAGTTGGTCGAATGTTTGGTATGTCAAAGGCATTCCAGCCGATGGCACATCAGTTGGCGTTTACTGAAGATCTTCCAGAACTTGCCGGTGAAACCGAAGAACTTTCCATGCCAATTATGCGAAACCAAGAAGGCGATCTTTATTACCGCCAACGGTTTAATGCGATGGGTATTGGCTCTTATTTACACAAGGCAATGCCAGTTGAAGCTGAAGAGTTTGTTCCGTACGACCAAGCCCCGATCATGCCAAGTCAGCTTGAATTCACTGAAGAAGACTGGGAGCCAGTTCAAAAACTCTCCAGTCAATACCTAAAAGATGTTGGCACAGCCAAACTAACTGATGGAATGAATGGTGTTTTCTCATTCACTGTCGACACTTTTCCACTTGTTGGTGAATGGAAGGGTCTTAAGGGATTCTGGGTGGCTGAAGCAGTTTGGGCTACCCACGCTGTTGGCGTTGCTCGTGCAACTGCTGAATGGATTATCGATGGTCATCCAAAACTGCCAATGCATGAATTTGATGTGAACCGTTTTGAACCACATCAACTTGGTCCATCACACATCAAGATGCGTGGATCACAGAACTTTATTGAGGTTTACGACATCATTCACCCATTGCAACCAATGGAAAAACCTCGCCCGATTCGCACTACCGGTTACTACCACCGCCACCAAGAACTCGGCGGCGTATTCCTTGAAGCATCAGGTTACGAACGTGCCCAGTGGTTTGAATCAAATAAGAAACTTGTTAAGAAATATAAGACACCTAAGCGCGATGATTGGTCAGCTAAGTTCTGGTCACCAATCGTTGGCGCCGAAGCACAATACGTAAGTGAGAACGTCGGCATCTTTGACATCACTCCGCTTAAGCGAATTGAAGTTAAAGGTAAAGGCGCACTTGAATTTTTAATGCAGCAAACAACTGGCAAGTTGGATAAAGCGCCAGGCAGCGTTACTTACTGTCTGATGCTAACTGACCAGGCTGGGATTCTTTCTGATGTTACTGTTACTCGCCTAGCCGAAAATCATTTTGTGATTGGTGCTAACGGCGCTGTTGACGTTGCCCGCTTAGAAATGTCAGCACCAGATAATGTCTTTATTAATGACATCACTGCCGGAACTGTGGCTCTTGGTCTCTTCGGGCCACATGCCCGCAAAGTCATTCAAAAGCTAACTAAAGATGATGTTAGCCATGAAGCACTTGGCTACTTCAAAGCAAAGAAAACTTACTTAGATCAAGTGCCAGCAACACTATGGCGCTTGTCTTATGTTGGTGAAAGCGGTTATGAAATTTACACAACCGCTGACTTTGCCCTAAAGCTTTGGGACACCTTGATGGAAGCCGGAAAAGAATTCGGCATCATTCCTGCAGGTCGCGGCGCTTACAACTCAATGCGTCTTGAAAAGGGTTACCGCTCGTACGGCACTGACATGATGAGTGATCACAACCCACATGAAGCCGGTTTAGCATTTGCGGTTCGTAAGGGCGGTGGCTTTAAGGGCGCAGAAGCATTTGAAGCAATTGATCCAACGGCGATCAAGCAAAAACTAGTTACCTTGATTTTTGAAAATCAAGAACACGTAACCCTAGGCAAAGAAGCCGTTTACTTGAACGGCCAGCCAATTGGTTTCACCACATCGAGTAATTACGGTCACCGTATTGGCAATTCACTTGCCTATGCCTGGTTACCAATTGAAGCCTCAACACTTGGCACCAAGGTCGAAGTGCAATACTTTGATCAGTTCTACCCAGCTGTTGTCAGCGAAGATGTTCAATTCGACGCTGGCATGACTAGATTGAAGTCCTAAAATGTCGATTACTCGCAGACGAACAGTTGAATTACCTGAGCATCCAGATTTTCTTTGGGCGCATAAAGCACCAAAGAAGTCATACGATGCAATCATCATTGGTGGTGGTGGCCACGGCCTAGCTACTGCTTACTACCTAGCCAAACTTCACGGCATGACAAATATTGCTGTGCTTGAAAAAGGTTGGCTAGCTGGTGGCAACATGGCTCGTAACACCACAATCATTCGTTCAAATTACCTTTGGGATGAGTCAGAGGGTATTTACGAACATTCCCTAAAACTATGGGAAGGCCTGCAAGAAGATGTCGGCTATGAGATGTTCTTCTCACAGCGCGGCGTGATGACTCTTGCCCACAGCGTTAGCGATGTGCGCACCAAGATGCGTAACTACTACGCAAACGGTGTTGCTGACATCGATAGTGAATGGCTGACACCAAAAGAAGTTAAAAAAATTGCACCGATAGTTAACATCAGCGAGGACATTCGCTACCCAGTTATGGGCGCCACTTACCAACCACGTGGTGGTATCGCTAAACACGACTGGGTTGCTTGGGGTTATGCCAAGGCTGCTGGTGACATGGGTGTTGACATCATTCAAAACTGTGAAGTTACTGGCATTAAAGTTCAAGATGGCCGCGTTGTTGGTGTTGAAACAAACCAAGGTGATGTTTTAGCTAACAAAGTTGCGCTAGTTGGCGCTGGTCACTCTTCGGTGCTTGCTGAAATGGCTGGCTTCAGGATTCCAGTTCAGTCTCGTCCATTGCAGGCACTTGTTTCAGAACTACTTGAACAAGTTCTTGACACCGTAATCATGTCTGGCATGGTTCACGTTTATGTCAGCCAAGCACATAAAGGTGAATTAGTAATGGGTGCTGGTACTGATGCTTACAACTCATACGCGCAGCGCGGTGGATTCCATGTGATTGAACACCAACTATCTGCTGCGGTTGAACTGTTCCCAATTTTTGAACGGGCACATCTACTTCGCACTTGGGGTGGCATTGTTGATACAACCCCTGATGCTTCGCCCATTATCGGCTTAACACCGGTTGAAAACCTTTACCTGAACTGTGGTTGGGGTACTGGTGGTTTCAAGGGAACACCAGGATCTGGTTGGGTTATGGCCCACACCATTGCAACTGGCGAACCACACGAACTAAATAAGGGTTACACCTTAGAGCGTTTCACTACTGGCCATCTAATCGACGAGCACGGCGCAGCCGGCGTGGCTCACTAAGGAGAACTTGAAATGTTACATATTCCATGTCCTTGGTGTGGTCCAAGAGATGAAACCGAATTTCACTACGGCCACGAAGCTGGCGTTGAATACCCACAAGAACGCGAATTAATTAGCGATGAGCAATGGGGGAAATATGTTTTCTTCCGCGCTAATCCAAAAGGCTGGCACGCTGAACGATGGGTTCATAGTGCAGGCTGCCGTCGCTGGTTCAATGTTTGGCGTAACACCATTACCCATGAATTCGGACCAACTTATAAACCATTCGAACCACAACCTAAGAAGCCAGCATGAGTAAAGTTAAATTTAAATTTGATGGCAAGAAATACAAGGGCCACAAAGGTGACACATTAGCCACTGCCCTACTTCGCAATGGCATTGTTCACTTCACTGATTCGGCTTACCGTGATCGACCAAGAGGAATCATCGGACTTGGCCACGAAGAAGCCAATGCGCTTGTGCAGGTGGTTTCAGGTGCGGGCGAACCAATGTATCCGGCAACAGTTCTGCCAATCACTGATGGTTTAGTTGCTCGCTCCCTTTCAGGTGTTGGCGATCTTCCAGATACTCGCGACAAGTCACGTTATGACAAGAAATACCGTCACGTGGATGTTGTAGTAGTTGGTGCTGGTACTGCTGGCCTTAAAGCAGCTGGTGAACAAGCTCGCGCCGGCAAAGATGTTGTCATCTGCGATGAACAAGATCGCCCGGGTGGTCATTTAGCTCACCTAGGTCAAGATATTCCAGCAGATCTACTTGCAGTTCTTGATATGCCAAATGTGACTTACTTACCGCGCACAATTGTTCATGGTCTGTACGACCAGGGTTACAGCGTTGCAAGCGAACGTCGCACCGATCATCTAGATAGTGAAGTTCACAAAAAGAAAGCACGCATGCGCACTTGGCATTTCCGTGCTGAGAGAACGATTTTGGCAACCGGTGCTTACCAGCGTCATCTTGTGTTTGCGAATAACGATCTTCCAGGCATCATGCTTTCGCACGCTGCAGCAACTTACGTGGCCCGTGATGGTGTCGATGTGTTCAAGACCGCAGTTGTTGTGACAGTTGATAACCAGGGGTACCGCGACGCAGTTCGCCTGCACAATGCTGGCGTAGAAGTTCTAGCAATTGCAGATTGTCGCCAAAGCGCATCTGGTCCATCTGTCGAGGCCGCTAAAGCGCTAGGTATCACAATCATGAACGGCAAGACTGCAGTTGATGCAGAACTGAAGCCAAAGAAAAAGACCGTTAAGTGTGTTGAAATTGGCAACCTTGATGGTACCGAAACAACATGTATTGATACTGACTTAGTGGCTGTATCTGGCGGCTGGACTCCTACAGTTCACCTGGGCACTTACATTGGTGTGAAACCAAAGTGGAATTCACTTTTGGCTTGCTTTGATTACCACGATCTAGAAAATAAGTGGGTCTCTGCTGTTGGCATGGTGGCCGGTGACTTTGGTGGCGACGATTCCCCGGCAATCTTCTTTGGTCCACAGCAAAGTGATGCTCAAGCACCCGATGCATTCGTTGATTTCCAGCGCGATGCAACATTGCGTGATGTTCGTCGTGCAGTAAAAGCGGGTATGCAAAGTATTGAACACGTAAAGCGTTACACCGCAATCGGTACGGCGCATGATCAAGGTAAGACCAGCGGAACTATCACCATGGGTCTAATTGGCGCAGCACTTGGTAAGCAGCCAGATGAAATTGGTTCACTCACCTTCCGCTCACCTTTTGTTCCAGTTCCATTTGCATCTCTTGCTGGCCGCGAACGTGGAAAGTTAGCTGATCCTGTTCGTCGCACACCTATTCATGCTCTGCATGAATCAGCAGGCGCGCCGATGGAAGATGTCGGCCAATGGAAACGTCCTTGGTTTTTCCCTAAGGGCAAGGAAGACTTGCATGCTGCAGTTCTACGTGAATGCGCTGCTGTTCGTGATGGCGTAGGTGTGATGGATGCATCAACACTTGGAAAGATCGATATCCAAGGACCTGATGCAGCTGAATTCCTAGACCGCGTTTACACCAACATGTTTAGCTCGCTAAAGGTTGGCCAAAGCCGTTATGGCTTTATGTGTGGTGTTGACGGAATGGTCTTTGATGACGGTGTTACAACACGTCTTGCGGAAAATCATTTCTTAATGACCACAACAACTGGTGGCGCTGCCAAAGTATTGGACTGGTTAGAAGAATGGCTTTACACCGAATGGCCTGACCTAAAGGTTTACTGCACATCAGTAACAGAACACATTTCAACTGTTGCAATCGTTGGCCCTAAGTCACGTAACTTAATTGCCAAACTTGCACCAGGACTTGATGCCTCAAACGAAGCATTTGGTTTCATGGAAAATAAATACGCTGATGTTGCTGGCATTCCCGCTCGCATCGCTCGTATTTCTTTCAGCGGCGAATTAGCTTACGAAATCAACGTTGAAGCTTGGTATGGCGCCCACATTTGGGAAGCAGTAATGCGCGAAGGTAAAGAATTCGGTATTACGCCATACGGAACTGAAACTATGCACGTACTACGTGCTGAAAAGGGTTATGTGATCCTTGGCCAAGATACTGACGGAACTCAAACTCCGATGGATCTTGGTATGGATTGGATTGTTTCCAAGAAGAAAGATTTCATTGGCAAACGTTCCTTTACTCGTAGCGATACCGCTCGTGCTGGACGTCATCAATTAGTTGGTTTCATGCCAATTGATGGCCAAGAAGTTATTCCAGAAGGTGCTTACGTTGTTGAAGCTAGCAATGCTGGCCAAAAGCCACCAGTTAAGCACGTTGGTTATGTAACCAGTTCTTACATGTCAGCAGCCCTTGGCAGATCATTTGCCATGGGTATGTTGGCTAACGGTCAAGCCCGTCACGGCGAGGAAGTTGCAATACCTCTTCGCGGAAAAGTGATTATGGCAAAAGTGACTGAACCGCTTTTCTTTGACAAGGAGAACACACGTCGTGACGGTTAAAGTATTAAAGGGCGCAAAGAGCCCGCTTAATGGCGCAACTTGGGGCAAACAGGGTGACCCAATTTGGATGTATGAAGTTCCATTCACTCCGATGTGGGATCTTCGAGTTGATCCAAATTCGTCAGCATTCTCAGCTGTGAATGCTGCCCTTGGGCTAACTTTGCCGACAACAGTTGGAAAAGTTGCCAGAGTGAATGCCTCGTGCATGGGACAGCCAGAATATGAAAAAGATCAAAAAGGCATCATTGCTTTATGTCTTGGACCTGACCAATGGTTACTCACTGGAACAGCAGATGCATCTGAGCTCTTGGAGCACGTGCGTGCAATTCATCACATCTCACTAGTTGACATAAGTGCCCAGAGAACCAAACTTGAAGTTTCTGGTCCAAAATCAGTTGAAGTTCTTGAGCACGTTTGGGAACAAGATCTACGCAAAAAGAATTTCGGCATTGATAGTTGCAGCCAAGGCATTATGTTCCGTACCCCGGTCATAATGTGGTACTGCTGCACAGACTGCTACATCCTGTTTGTTCGCAGTTCTTTTGCAGAGCATCTATGGGCAGCCCTGACTGACGCCACAGTTGAGTATCTTTAGATAAGCCAAATAATTTAAATTATTGGATTAAACAAAACAGAAGGTTAGAGGCATGTCCGCAATCATCCTGGATGGTAAAGCAACCGCTGCTGCAGTTAAAGCCAAGCTGGCTAAGCGCGTTGAAGAATTGAAGGCGAAAGGTATTACCCCTGGCCTTGGCACCATCCTTGTTGGTGATGATCCAGGTTCACACTCATATGTGGCTGGAAAACACCGCGACTGCCATGAAGTTGGGATCACTTCTGTTCGCGAAGATCTGCCAGCAAATGCAACGCAAGCAGATGTAATGGCTGCAATCAAACGTCTCAACGAAGATCCAGCATGTACTGGCTACATTGTTCAGTTGCCACTACCGAAGGGTCTTGACTCTAATGCAGCTCTTGAAGCAATTGATCCAAAGAAAGATGCTGACGGTCTGCATCCAACAAACCTTGGTCGCTTAGTTCTTGGTGTTCCAGCACCTCTTCCTTGTACACCTCGTGGCATCGTTGAATTGCTTCGCGCATATGACGTAAATCTTGATGGCGCTGAAGTTTGTATTGTTGGGCGCGGCGTAACAGTTGGTCGCCCACTTGGATTACTTCTTACCCGCCGTAGTGAAAATGCCACAGTTACTTTGTGTCACACCGGTACAAAAGACATGGCCGCTCACATCAAGCGTGCTGACATTGTGGTGGCTGCTGCTGGTGTTCCGCACTTCATTAAGCCAGACATGATCAAGCCGGGCGCTGCTCTACTTGATGTTGGCATTACTCGAACGGATGCTGGATTACTAGGTGACATCGATCCAGCATGCAGCGAAGTTGCTGGCCACATCGCCCCTATGCCAGGTGGTACAGGTC
>JACCED012415502.1_pt1 | contig 17257 bp, 10 predicted proteins | sample 7455021 | NCBI WGS metagenome assembly JACCED01 (sample SAMN15323456, study PRJNA562643) | freshwater metagenome | isolation source: river surface water | place: USA:Blue River Watershed | collected 2017-08-19 | reverse complement strand
TACCTTCTATTATTATAATTGGTAATGAAAGTAGTGGCAAATCTTCTTTAATTCAAAATATTCTTAAATGTCAAATATTTCCAGTTGATAAAAGAACATGTACTAAGGTTCCAATTAAATTAGATTTAATTAATTCAAGAGATGAAAAATATATAATTACATTTCAAGGTAAGAAGATTGAATTAAATAAAAAAGAAGAAATTTTAGAAAATATTACGAATATTATGAAAGAACTTAAAGATGAAATATTGGAAGATGAATTAAATATTCAATTCTATCATCCAGAAGTAATTAATAACACATTTTATGACCTTCCAGGAATTCGTGAATTTCCTGAAAATCTAAGAACGCAAACTAAAAATATTACTAATAAATATATAAATAAACCAAATACATTAATTATTTGTGTAATTCCAGCAAGTGCAACAAGATTAACATCAAACCAAGCATTAGGAATGGTAATAGATGCAAATAAATGTATTAATTGTATAATTGCTTTATCAATGATTGACTTATTACATGAAGATGATTATGAAGAATTATTAATCAATCGATTATTAAATAACAATGATGAAATTAAAAATATTAATATTCATAAAACTATTGGAATTATAAATAAAAATTCAATAAATGAAATGGATTGGTTTAATACTAATATAATTTCATTTATTGATGATGAAAAAATAAAACAAGAAATAAAAGAACATATAACATTAAACCAATTATTAATTCAAATAGATAATTTATATCATAATTATATTAGAGATAATTGGAAATCACAAGGTTTAGAAGAAATTAATAAAAATATTAGTAAATTAGAAGCAGAATATAAAAATTTAGGAGATACAAATCTTAATATTGATACGGTTCTTAAACATATTAAAAGTGAATTTAAATTTGATTATAAGATAGATTTAGAAGAACCTAAATACCTTAATAAACATATTTCTATTTTTCATAGAGAAATTTCTTATTATAAAGAAATTAATAAAGATGTTAAATTATTACTTGAATTTTATGATAAATTAAAATTAAATGTTTATAAATTAACAGAACAAATAGATACTATATTTGAAAAAGATAAATATTTTAATCTTTATAGATTTGATAAATTTAAGAATATAATTAAAAAATTTTCTAATCAAATTATTGATACAAATTATAAGAAAATAAATAATTGGTTTAGAAAATTAGATTTGGATTATGATATATCACAACAATCAGATTTATATCAAATTGTTACAAATATTTATATGAATATTGATAGACATATTATATTAAAATTAGAAACTATATTATTTGATGATGTTTATTACCGTGATTTATATTTAGACGATTGTGAAAATAAAGAAGATGATGAATATATTTCAAAAGAATTATTTGTTGAATCAGAAACATATATTAATTATAGAAGTTATATTAAAGGAAAATTAGAAAAATATAAATCCTCAAAACTGGTTATTGAAAATATTGAAAATTATATTAATTAAATTTTTAATTACTCATAATGGGAATATATAACAGTAGTTAAATTGACAATACTTGTTGTATCCATATTAGGGCAAATAATTTCATTTGAGTTCTTATAATAATTTACTTTTTTTAATGCATAATCTATATATAAAACTGAATTTAAAGGTATTATTACTTCAAAATCTCCTTTTGCTAATGTTATTCCTTCTACGAATATTAATGGCAAATTCTCATCAACAATTATTTTTAACATAATTCTGTTTTTTATTTTTGTATATGCAAATGCTTTTTCTGCAAATAAAGAAGTAGAAGTAAAATGACTTGTCTTATAATACCCTCTTTCTGATTTATTTAAGATATAATTAGTATCAATTCCTCTATATAAAACCATCTTTTCGGTTGTTCGAGGTGCCTTTTTGAATAACTCTTGTAGTTCTCTTAAATATAAATCAAAAACAAACGTATAAATATCATTGTCAAAGTTTAAATAATTATCTTTTAGAAAATTTATGAATTTAATATCATCATAAATAGGAACTTTTATGTCATTATAAGTATCATGAACACTAAAATAGTCAAGAAATTGATAAAAGAAATAGCAAACATCGGTATCGCTATCAACAATACCATCTCCAATTTCTTTTATAAGAGAAGGCTTAAAAGTACCATCAATATAACTATTTAAATAAATATCACCATGATAGGTATAATATTTAAGGACATATATTTCTCTTAAATTTAAACTTTTCAAAAAATCATTTTGTTTATCTAAAAATGATTGTAGTAGTTCTTTATTTATATTATCCTGAATTTTATTAATGAATTTGTGATTATAATTGTTATATTTAATTTTATATTTATAATCGATATCAATAAAATCAAGGTGGTTTTCATTATTTTTCCTTTTGTTTATAAAATTTTCAAATTCATTTGTTTGTATAAGATTTTGTTTATAACTTATATCAATCGTTTTAGTTTCTATTAATAATTGCTTTTTAATTTCATTTATTTTATCATAATACATACATAATAACTTATGTTCTTTGTCTATAAATATGTCATTGTCTTCTATTATTGTTTTTCTTGCTTTCTCTAACTTCTTTAAGAGACTTTTATGAATATTTGTATTCTTAAATTTCATGACCTTAAAATCATTAATCAAATGAGAACTGTTAGCTCTTTTTGTTGATGAAAATGATAATGGTAATGATAATGGCGTTTGTGTTTCTGTTCTTCTTGTCGTTTTTATTAATGGTAAAGAACTTGCTTTCATATTTATAATAAATAAATATTTAAATTATGTTTCATAGATGATATAATCCAATATTTTGTTTTTACTCTAAAAAATAAGTTTTCTGTATCATTTATATATTTGATTAATTTAATACCTGTACTTGAATATTTCTTTAATTTAGGTTTTAATATTAACCCGTCTAGTTGTTTTACATATTTGGTATTTCTCCAATTTGGTGCAATAAAAATAATTGTAAATTTACTACTGGTATTTAAAGAATTTGAAATGATTTCTGTTATCTTTTCAAAGATTTCATTTATAAATGGCGGATTAATTTCATATAAACCAGAAGGTAATGTATTATTGTTTTCTTTTATAAATTTAAAAAAATTACCTGAACTTCCAAATATCTTATCTTCTTCAAACATTGAAAAATATTTGTCTAACTTGTGATTTAAAGGAGAAGCAAAACATTCAATATAATCTTTCAAGTTATTTGAAATTTTTTTTGTTATGGAACCATGTAATTTATTTTCAAAACCACCTATACATTTATATCGAAGAATAAGAGTTATCATTTGTTCTTGAATGAATTTATTTTTATTTCTTCCAATTTTGCTTATTTGAATGTTATTTGATTTACATAATTCATCTTGTAATTTTTGAAGAATTAATAAAGAAGATTTATTTAATCCTTCTGATGCTATTTTCCATGTAATTCTTGGCATATCTTCACTTTCATATTCCTTTATTAAATTCTTTTTTATCAAACTAATCTTTTTCATATAAGTCTTGTATTTACCTTCTTTTAATTGTTGCATCATTGAATTATCCATATAAGGCTCAAAAGTAAATAAAGGGTCATTGTTATCAACATCAGGATATAACATCTTTCCAATAATTAAATTTGAATAAACATATTGAGATGCTTTATATTTATTTGGATTATTCATATTTTTCGTAACCCAATCTATTAAAAAATTCACATTCTTTAATCTACAATACCATTTCCTTATTTCTGATATTTCTTTAATCATTTTCTATTTAAACGCAATTAAAAAAATGACATAAAGATAATAATCCTTACATAAATATTCAAGTATTCATGAAACAGTCTTATAAAAGTTTGAGTAGTCTTCCTCCTCCTTTAAATACACCATCATCATTAAAACCAGATAAAAAATATTTAAAAATTTAATATTAATCATTAAAGAAACAATTATAAATCTCATCTTCTCCGTATTCTTCCATCAATCTTAACATTCGTTTAGGATGAAGAGATTTAATTATAATAGCTTCTCCTAATTCATTAAAATCTTCTTTTATTTTTTTATAATCATAAGTAAATATATTTGGATTTCCTGACAAGTAAAACCAATTTTTATTTGGATTTGCTTCAAGAAGTTCAATTGCATTTTTATTTAAAGATAAATAAGCCCAATCGATTTTATCTGAGTTTTCTTTAAGAATTTCAATCGCATTTGGATTTGAAGACAAATAGAACCAATCTATTTTATCAAGGTTATTTTTGATAAGTTCAATAGCATTTGTGTTAAATGAAAGAGAATTCCAGTTAATTTTATCTGGGTTTTCTTTAAGAAGTTCAATCGCATTTGGATTTACACTTAAATTAGACCAATCAATTTTATCTGGGTTTTCTTTAAGAAGTTCTATTGCATTTGGATTAGTACTTAAAACTGACCAGTCGATTTTATCTGGGTTTTGTTTCAGGAGTTCCATTGCATTCTCATTTGAATTTAAATTAAACCAGTCAATTTTATCTGGGTTTTCTTTGAGAAGTTCTATTGCATTCTCATTTGCACTTAAATTTGACCAATGAATTTTATCGGGGTTTTCTTTGAGGAGTTCAATAGCATTCTTATTAAATGATAAATTATACCAACTAATTTTATCAAGGTTTTCTTTGATAAGTTCTATTGCATTCGGATTTTTTGATAAAAAATAATAATTAAGTTTATCGCTATCAATCCATTCTCTTAATTTCATATAAAACATTTTTTAAATATTTAAGCAAAAAAATAAAATCATTTTTTATATTTAAAGCATTAAAGATTTAAAATGGCACAAAGTTCAGTATTGACAAAAAATAAAAAATGATTAAAATCGTATAATGTTATGATATTATACGATAAGCTTAATGTCAAGGTTATATTACGAAAAAGTAAATGAATGTTATACAAAACATAAAGGTTATTACAATAATAATAGGTCTTCATTTAACAATACAACTATGATTTCATTTCAATTATTGTCGGAAATTATAGATAATAAAACAGATGATGAATTTGATACATTTTATACAAAATATATGTCTAAATTTACATTAAGGCAATATTATTTCACAAGATTATTTAATCCGTATATAGAATGTAATTTCAATTCATTCAATAATACCAAAGATTTTATTGACAAATCTTGTTCAATTTGTATAAATGATATAAATTTCTACATAGAGTTAAATAAGTTTCTGACAGATATTATTCAAATAAATCAAAGACTTAAAAAAGAAGAAGAGGAAAAAATAGAACTTATCAAAAAGGAAGAAGAAGCAAGAAACAAAGTGCTTGTGAAAGATGTTATTAAAGATGTAAACCAAACAAAAGCAAACAATGATAATAAAACAGATGATAAAGACAAGAAGAAAAAAAAGAAGCCTATATCTGCTACTATCAAAAGATTAGTATGGAATACTCATATTGGTGAAGAAATTGGTAAAGCAAAATGTATATGTTGTAAAGCAACAGATATAACTCAAATGACATTTAATTGTGGTCATATTATAGCAGAAGCAAATGGTGGTGAAACAATTGTATCAAACTTGAAACCTATATGTCAGAACTGTAATTCAAGTATGGGAACAAAAAATATGGAAGACTTTATGAAAAGTCTAAAATAAATATATATAATGATAACAATAGTTTTAATTACCAAAACAAATATATGTATCAATTACTATTTTTGTTTCCATATACATTAGTTATAAATACATCTATTTATTTGTATTTAATAAAAAGATTTGCTATTGGTTATATGAATTGTAATTTTATAAATTTATATATGTTTTTAATTTCTAAATTAACTTTTCAAAATGATATCATTTATAATATTAATTGTAATTATAATGAAAAGATAATAATAGAACTTTTAAATAAATTTTTTAATCAATTTAAGTTAGAAAAAATAATAGATATTCATTCCTTTGAAGAATTATTAAATGAATGGATTTAAAGGTAATACTTATGAAGGTTTATTTAACAAATCATTATAACTTCCACTTGTCGCTACTGCTGAAAACGTAGGAACACCACTAATATCACCATAACTACCAGAAAACGCTAATGGTTTTAATAGTTCTAATCTTGAATTTATATAAGAGATGTTGGAATTACCCATATAAATATTATTACTTAAACTTCCTTGAATTCCATTTACATATGCTTGATTTCCTTCTATGTAAAAAGGAGAATAAGTTGCATTACTACTTCCAAAATAATATTTATTCTCATTTAAGTTATAACTGCTGAAAATCTTATTGTTATTATCAGCCATATTAAAGACACCTTGATTTACATTTAGGTTTATACATTTCTTATTTATTCCTTCTTGATTATCACATATCTTTAAGTTTTTATTTTTATTTATATTAATATCTTGATTGATGTTAATATTCGTATTATTTTCGATATTAAAAGCTGAATCGGTTAAGTTACTTCCAAAATAAATACTGTTGTTATTGATATCAAATATCGCCAAAGGTTTATTATTATTATTAAGGATATTAAAATTACTTACATTTGCATCAACTGAATATAAATTAAAATCTTTATCTTTTACATTTAAATTCATACATCTCATATTTGCTCCAATGCCATTATCACAAACATTAAAATTCTTTTTACTATTAGCATCAGTTCTTACTGTCATTCCAGAAGTTGCTGCAATTTCACTTATGATATTTATAGAAGAAACACTTGTTGGCGTAAATTGATAATTAAATAAGGCGTTATTTATAACACTCGCCTGGTCTTTAAATTCAAAGTATTTTTTCATATTCATATCATAATTATTTAAATTCGTATTTGTTGTATTTATATTCGTTTGTAAAAACTTATCCCTTTCATTTAAATTACTTGTTGCTCTATTTAAACTAATATCAAATAAGTTTGAAGTTAAATTAATCTTATCATTTAAATTTGAAACATTTGTCGTATGTAATTTTGACATATCCTTATAATTTCCATCCAACGTTCTTATATTCGTATCTATTATCTTTGTTGATGTATTTATATAATTCTGCGTTTTTTGAAAATTATTATTTGTTGTTGTCTCATAATCCGTATATTTATTATAAAAAAAAGAGATTAATATATATCCCAATAATATAATCACAAGAATAATAAATAATAAAACATAATAAAATATATCATTCATATTTATCTAACTTTTATTTATATATTTATTATTTTTATTTCTGCTTTCAGTTCTTCCTTCATAGGTTCCTCATTAACCTCTTTTTCAACCTTAACCTCATCCTTAACCTTAACCTCATCCTTAACCTTAACCTCATCCTTAACCTCATGATTAACCTCATCCTTATCATCTTCTTTCTTAACATCATCCTCTTTGTCATTATCATCATCATCATCATTGTCATCTTCATCATCTTCATCTTCATCTTCATCTTCATCTTCATCTTCATCTTCATCTTCATCTTCATCTTCATCGTCATCGTCTTCTTCTTGTTCCTCTTGTTCCTCTTGTTCCTCTTCTTCTTCCTCTTCTTCTGGTTGTTCGTCGCTTTCGGTTTCTTCGTCATCATCATCGGTATCATCGATATCATCATAACCACCTTTCTTTTTTCCTTTTAAGAGTTCTTCTATTTCTTCTGGTTTCATATTAAGAATTTCTACTAATTTTTCTTTTGTCATAGTTGTTTTTATTTTTAATGTTGGATATAAAGCCATGATTTCATCTGTTAGTTCCTTTTTGGTTTTCTTGATAGTTACTTTTGGTTTTTGTTGAACTTCTACCTTATTTATTTTTCCTTCTTTTAAATTCTTATAAATTTCGATTAATTCTTCTTTTTTCTTTGTTGTTAGACCTTTTGCATTTGCATCTAATTTCTTAATCTCTTCAATTAACTTATTCTTACTTAATTTTAATTCTACTTTAATTATATCTCTAAATAACTTTTGTTCTTTCTGTTCTTCTTCTCCTACTTCTTCTTCCATGTCCATATCGATATCCATATCTAAATTGACATCTTCACTTGGCATATCAACATAATCACTATTGAGACGCATTTGAATACCCATGGCTTCAAATTCTTGTGTTAATAACTTCATCGAATAAGGCGTTTCAATTATATTCGTTTCTGTATTTCCACATAAATTACAAAAGGAATTTTTAATTTTATTTCCATAAACAGGAATAGTTCCGCAATTCTTACATACACACCATCTATACTTATCTGAACGTTCCATCATACTTTCTTTTATAAATTTCGAAATACCATGACTAATTAAACTATCACGTTCCATTTCACCTATACGTAATCCTCCGCTTTTTCTTCTGCCTCCTGTTGGTTGTCTTGTCAATTGAACTTTCGGGCCGTATCCTCTTGCATTTATCTTCTCGGCAACCATATGTTTAAGACGGAAGTAATAAGTGGGCCCGATGAATATTTCCGTATTCATTTGTCTTCCAGTTTGACCATTATATAAAATCTCATTTCCATGTTTGTTAAAATTATGTTTTTCAAGATTATCATAAATTCCCTCGTAATCAAGATTGATATAAGTAGTACCATCTCCTAAATATCCCTCCATACAACATAACTTCGCATATACACATTCAACCAGATGTCCTATTGTCATTCGCGATGGAATTGCATGCGGATTTACAATCAAATCAGGTCTAATACCATCTTTTGTAAATGGCATTTGTTCCTCTGGTAATATCATACCAATAACTCCTTTTTGTCCATGACGAGATGAATGTTTATCTCCAAATTCTGGTATTTTTATTTTTAAAAATCGAACTTTACAAATCTTAATATCATCATCCAGAGTTTTAGTTCCTACATAAACCTTATCTATATGTCCATAATAACTCTCATCACTCATAATAGAAATATCCGTATAAACAGTTTCTTTTATTTGTTCTATAAATAAACCTTTCTTAATTTCCTTTAATGTCTCTTGTATTAAAACCATACCTATAACAATTGCATTTTGACCTCTTGGAATATAAGAACCTTCTTTTATTATTCCTTCGTCATTTATGAGATTATAATTGGCATGTTTAATACCAACCACCTTAATTCCTTGGTCTCTTAGTTTTATAGGATTAGCAAATATAATTCTTTCATATTGAGATATCTTCTTAGTACTTGCAGATATAGATTTATAATAAGATAAATGAAATAAACCTCTTTCTATTGATTTCTTATTTATAATTAAACTATCTTCTTGATTAAAACCTGTGTAGGTCATTATTGCAACCATTAAATTTACTCCATTCATCATATTATCACTACCCGTATATTGAGCATGTCTGGTATTAATAATCGCCTTTTGCGGATAATGTTGAACAAATCCAAAAGTATCAAATCTCTTATTAAAATTAGTTGCATAGATACCAATGGCTTGTTTCGTTTGTGCGGCATGGAAAACATTTCTTGCAGCAGCATTATGATTACACATAGGAATGTTTCCAGATACCACACTTAAAATAGTTGAAGGATGAATTTCCATATGCGTATGGAAACTATTGATATCCTTTTTATACATACTTATAAAACAATTGTCTGATTCTTGTGGGTCTATATATTCAATAACAGCACTTCCACTCTCTAATTTCTCTAAGATTTCATCATCACTCAATTTCTCAAATTCTTTTATGGTTCTTGGATTTATATATTCATTTTTATAATAAATATCCTCTTCTGGTTTTTCTTCACTTCCTCCCCCTCCATAATACTTGCCTATAATCATATCAAACCATTTCTTATATTTGTTCGTGAAAATAGGACTTGACCCATTTTTGAGTATTACCAATGGTCTTACTGCTCTTCCTGCATCCACATAGATTTTAATTTCATTTGCAGAATTATTCCATGAAATACTTGTTAAGATGTTAATCAAACCATTTCTTTTATAAGCCTTCAAAGTTCTTGTTATTCGAATGGGGTCATTTGTAATACCATACCAATTATTATTAACAAATACCTTTGTAATATCCTTGTCTAATTTAAGATTGTAATTTTCAATAGGAATTACTCCAATGTCAAACAAACATTCTCTTATAAATTCAGGATTTGTTCCTGCTGTTACCTTCGTTAAAAATGCTAAGTTCTTTAAATACCCTACTGCTTCACCATCAGGGGTTTCAAATGGACACATAATACCCCATTGATGTGAATGTAACTTATGGGGAGCTGTTACTTTAATACTTCTATCAATAGGCATATTTACACGACGTAAATGAGATAAGTAACCAATATAACTAATACGAGATAAATCTTGAACTCTTCCTAATTCGGGGTCATCGTCTGTTTCTAAACCCCATCTTCCTTTTAAGGATTTGGCAAATGTATCAGCAATTAAAATAACAGGAATAAGACGATAAATATTATCCTTATTAATGAAATTCGTAAAATTACGTGTATTTCTCCAAGCACCAAAGTAATAGAAGTTGTCCATGGTGTCTCTTATTGTTTTTCTTAGTTTCATATAAGCTTCTTGGAATAATTCGGCTAATAAAAACCCACTTACGTTTATTCTCTTATTTGCATAATTGTCTCTATCAGTTTCTTTTCGAATACCTAATGCAACATTTATAAATTCTTTTGTAAGATAACCTAAGTATTTTCCTTTATTTTCAAAGATGTTAATATTAGGGAAGATATCAGAAGCAAATATGTATTTAACATGTTCTAAGGTTTTATATTTGGTTCTAAATTTAAGATAATTCAATGCATCCTCTTGGGTATAAATATAAAACTTTTGATTATCCTTTTCGTAATAATTGTTATAAACAGAAGGACGTATAAAATTACTGAAATAAATATTCTCGGTATTTGTATTATTAATACCAAAAATAGTTTCATATATCTCCTTATCACTTTCAATACCTAAGGCTCTAAATAAGATAAACAAAGGTACTTTTCCTTCAATAGAAGGAAGACTTACCAAAATAGAACCCTTCATATGTTCATAATTCTTGGTTGTATCTTCATTTTTAACCAAATAAAATTCAATGTTTCGAGTAGATAAGATAGTTTCTCCAATTTCACCTGCACATTTAATTTTACCCTTATAACTGAAATTATCGTCTTCTTTTAATTTTCCTGAAATTAAACAATTGTTCGTTTCTGATTCTTGTGCTATTATTACTTTCTCTTTGCCATCAATAATAAAATACCCACCGCCATCATAAATACATTCCCCTAATTTCTGTAAAATCTTATTTCCATGTCCATTTAAGATACAAATATCAGAATGAAGCATAATTGGAATACTTCCTATTGCAACGTTTTTAATGGTATTCGTATATACCTCATTATCTTCATTTGTAATTTCAATTAAAACATTTGCATAAATATGACTTTCATATGTAATACTTTTAAGTCTTGCATCATTAGGTGTTATTATCTTTTGAACTCCATTTTCATAAGTAATAGGATGGTCTATAAATAACTCGTCTGTATTTTTGCCACCTATATAAACATCAACACGCATAATTGTTTTTTCTTTATTTTCATCGAATTTAATCATAGTAATAGGATTATAAGTTTTAATAGTTTGAGGAATATAAGTTTTTATTAATTCTCTGTAACTATCTAAATGATGATTAGTAAAAGGATATTTGTGGTTTTTAAAATACAAATCTAATATGTCCCAATCGTTCATTTATATTTAATCAACATAAAAAAATAAATTTAAAAGGTTTATATTTCAGAGATAGACCTATAATAACTGATTGTATCTTTTATTCCATCACGAAAATTTATTTCTTCTTTCCATCCTAACTTGTTTAATTCTTCTGTATTTATCGCATATCTAAAATCATTAAAATTTCTATCTTCTACGTATTCAATCCAATCTTCGAATTTCTCTTCTTTTCCTTTGATTTCTAACAATAGTAATTTTGCTATCTCCATTACTGAATATTCATTATTAGAACCAATGTTATAAATCTTATTCACATTCCTTCTATTATCTTCCATATAACTATTCATAATTGTCATTATTCCTTTTGAAACATCAGTTGTATGAATAAAACTTCTTATTGTATTCCCTTTTCCATGTATAGTCATTTTTCTGTTACTTAAAAGACTTGTTATAAACTTCGGTATTAATTTCTCTGGATATTGATTACATCCATAAACATTATTCATTCGTATTATTATAAATGGAAGTTTAAATGAATAGTTATATGATTTCACAAGAAATTCAGCTGATGCCTTTGTAGCTGCATAAGGATTTGTAGGATTTAAAATAGATTTCTCATATAACTTATCGTCATTTATACTAACTTCCCCATAAACCTCATCTGTTGATATATGAATGTATAATTTAAGTTTGTTGTATATTCTTATGGCCTCTAAGAGGTTATGAGTTCCTAAGATGTTATCTTCTGTAAATCGAATGGAATTTACGAAAGAATTATCGACATGTGTTTGTGCTGCAAAATGAATTACATAATCAATTTTATAATAATCAAGACAATAATACAAGAAGTTCTGGTTATTTATATTTGCCTTTATAAATTTATATTTATTTATGTTATTCTTATGTTTAATAAAATCTTCATTTGCAGGATAATAAAGGTCATCTATATTTAAAATAAAATAATTATCATAATTATCCAAAATAAAATTAATGAAATTAGAACCAATAAAACCACATCCTCCTGTTACAAGAACCTTAATCATTATGATTATCTTTAAATAGATTTGTTTATATCAAAACATCCTAAATAACTGCTGTTAGGAGAACAATAAAGATATCTATCACCTGTACTTCCCATTCCCGCTCCCATTCCAGTTCCCACTCCTGCTGCTATGTCATCTTCGATTTCACTTGTCATTCCTGCTTCCATTAGTTGTCTTCTTCTGTTTCTGTTTCTTCTTGTTTCTTGTTCTATTGTTTTATTTGAAATAAATTCAGTTAAACTCTTATTCGTAGCACGATAAAAGGAATTCCCATAAATATTAATAGAACCATCATCTTCTAATATAAGAGAATAAGGACTTTTACATTCCTTACAACTCATATCAGCTAATGAAGGTAATCCTTCTACATCCCTGAAATTCTTATTTTTATTCTTATCTATAAGTTCTATTTTTATACCTAAGATATCAACCATTAAACCTAATATCTTTTCTTTATATGGTTTTTCATTTAAGAAATATTTGATTTGTTTTGAAGGTAGTTCATATACATATATAAGTCCATTTTGGTTAATAGTTAAACCATATTTGCCATTAAAAGAATAAATGCTTTTATTTATTTTTAATGTCTCACTTATATTTAAAACATTTGAGAAAGATAATAAACGTTCTCCCCATGGCATCAGTATAATCTTATTTGCATTCTTCTCGCTTTTATATCGGTATAAAGACATGACCATTTCAGGAATACCAGGATATAACTTTTGTAATATGGCTAATTCTTTCAAGATATTTTCCGTATATTCTTTTGAATAATGATTTAAACGAATTCCGTTTCTATCTCTATCATTAAGATTATTGGAATAACCATCTTTAATAAATCTATTTACAATGGAAATAATTAAATCGATAGGAGATTTATATTTGTCTATTTCTTTATAGTTATTATTGACATCTTCATTTCTCCTTATTTTATCGTACAATTCCGTATATTTAGTTAAATTGGTTCTAATATCATCCATTGCAAATGTTTTTAAGAAATTATTGGTATCTTTATTTTCATCCTTTGAAAATCTAACGTTACATATATATCCATTTGTTTTTGATAAACATTTGTTTGGTATAAAAGGTGAAAAGTTATTTGTCAATTGTTCATTCTTATTTTCATCTTCGGTATATTGAGGAACAAGTTTTTCAATATCTTCGCCTGTATTTGAAACACAACCTCCATCATAACACATATTCATAAGGTCATCAAATAAAGGATATTTATTACTTTCTGACCTTAAAACCAATTCAACAATAATTTCTATGTTGGTATCAGTTAAACCTCCTTTTTTTAATCGCGTTCTTAATTCATTTATATTTAAATTTGACATCTTTTTCACATTCAAAAAATTTGCACTTTTAATAAGAGTATAAAAAAATGCTCCTGAATTTAAGATATCTCTGAAATTAGACACATATTTATATTTGTTTGTTAAATAAGGAACATAAATACCTATCTTAAAATTCCCTTTGAATGCATAAGATTTTATTAAACTCATATCATAATTAACAACATCCTTTTTAGTTTCTAATCCTGAATTTAAATAAGCATTCATATAATCAATGATGGCAAGATTATGCCTCTTTTTTTTCATCTCCTTACTAAGGTCATCGTAAGGAATTGGTTGAACCATAGAATTTCCTATTTTGGTATTTCTCCACGGAACATGCTCAAAATATTCCCCATCTAATATATTCTTATCATATTCCAAATCTCGTCCCATTAATACAAATATAGGTGCTGGTATTAAAATAGGACTTTGAGGATTACTATTATAGCGATTAAGCCTTATATAAATTTCATTTATGGTATTATCAATGGTTGTTTCGATATTAGTAATAAAAGCGGTTTTTTCCACATATAAGGATTGTGAAGGAATATGAATTTTAGTTTTGTTGTATTGTTCATTTGTGAAGAAAATACATTTCGCAAATGAGAGATTATTAAATTCCATAGGTTTTTTATTTTTCTGTTCGCATTTCGTTTTTTCCATATTTGTTTATTTATTTATCTTATATAAGTAAAAATAAAAATAATTACATACGACGAATTGATGATATGATATAATTATTAGTAATTATATGAATGATAAGAGATATCAATATAATTGTTAGAATAATTAAAATTAAAAAGTTGTTGTTAAAAATGTTTATTTGTTTATTTATTTCTCTTGTGAATATTTCCTCGTTTTTATAAAAATTTAAATTTTTTAAGCTCTTTATATCCGTCTTATATTTCTCATTTATATATTTAATTACCATCTTTTCAACATCTTCAATATATTCCCTATGTTTCACTGCTAATGTTTTTAGAATTGTTTCATCAAATCTTATGAAAACCCTATATTTGTTTTCATTTTCGGTTTTATCAATAATGTCATTACCTTTATATGAATTATAATTATCATTCATAATGAAATTATCGATGGCATTTTTATCCACATCTATATAATTCCATAAAAAATTATCTAAATCGCAATACTTTAAGAAATCTAAATTCGTTTTGAGGTCTTCAATTATCTCATCGTAGTCCCTATTTTCTATATATTTGATGTTCTTTTTGATTTCCTTATCTAATTCTTTTGATTTATTTTCCAAGTAAATTACATTCAATAATTTATAATAATCATTATACATGTTTAAGAACTTGTTGTTAATGATAGCATCTATGTTCGTTTGTATTATAAATATGTAATTAATATAAATGATAAATATTATGACAAAAAATACACTTGAATAATTCAATTTTCTAATGTAAATAAGAATGATGATAAATATACATATAAACAAAAATAATAAAAAATTCCTGTAAAATTCAATATTATCATTTGTTATTTTAAACATGAAACTATCATTTTTAATATAATTGTATAAATTATACCTATACTTATAAATTTCTATTTCCCCCATTATTATTTATATACATTGTTTTTCAATCTCTTTAAAATAATCCATATTCCATTTAAATCTTGTTATATTATACATCAATAATAGAACCGTTAATATAAATATAATATAAAAATAAATACTCATTCCTCTTCTTATTTTTAATCTGATTTTATTTTCTGCCGAATATATAATTAATTATCACAAATATAAACTTGTCATATATATATGTATTCAAAATAGTTGCAACGTATTTAATACTATTAGCAATCTTATTCTCTTTATCGTTTAATATTAAATTTATAACCACATAAAAAAATATTAAATTTAATATTAATATTAGTATGATATAAATAACTGCGGTTAAAAATGGCATAAATGTTTTTGGATATGTAATAGTCGTAATATTAATCTTATTAATTTTATTACTTATAGATTTATTTAAATCATTAAAGTAATCAGTCATATTTTCAGGTATTTCATTAAAATAATTCAACTCTTCGTTATATTTTCTAATCATTCTTATTTCACTATTATTTAACATCGATATAAATGTCATTTTTATGTTTTTCTTTTCATCTAACAACGGTTTATCATCTGCCGATGTCGTACAATAATCTTTAAACTTCTCTTTAATGTCATTATCAAAATTTATATATTCTCTAAAATAACAATAAAGATTATATATAATTATCTTTTGTTCTAAACAATTGTCAGGGTCTTTTGCTATTATGCTATCTTTAAAATACTTGTTTAAGTTATCTATTTGTGCTGAATCATATAACATATTAAAGAAATTATCGTCTTGTAATATGTTTCCATTCATATCCGTCATTTTAATAAAATCAAAAATAGTAGTATCAATTTCTTTTTCTAAATTTTTGATTTTATCGTAAGGTTTATAAACATTTTCTTTATATATAAAAATATACATACCATAATGAGCGATTGAATATACTAATAATACAACAAATATTGTCAAAAATAATCCTGATTTATCTATGTCATAAATAGAACCTTTCAGGATTGTATCTTCAATCATTTTATCACTTATCAACACATATAGATACATAAGTGTAAATGTAATCAGATATACAATTAACAAATAAATGATATAAACACATATATTTAACATCAATAATGCTTGTTTAGTTTGATGAAATACATAAAAGGTATCATAACTAAAATTATCTTTTGTACATAAAACAATATTTTTATATATATAATCCAATGTTAAACTATTCGTTGAACTTCCTTTATTTATAAATAAAAATATGATATTAACTATTACATGATAAATAACTGTTAATAATGATAGAAATGATAATATTAAAATAAACGTCAATAATATAAATCCAAAATAAATAATAAATTTTAAAAATATTCCAAAGTAATTCGCAACTACCTCAAAGTCAATTACTTTTTTTTTCCCTTTTTTATCCCCATCTTCTTCTTCCTCCTCATCTGGTTCCTCTTGTTCTTCTTGTTGCGGATAATTACCGTAACTATTATCACCATAATCACCATCATCGCCATCATCTTCCTCTTCCTCGTCTTCCTCGTCTTCCTCATCATCTTTTCTTTTTTTATTTCTTTTCACGTCTTCCTCGTCACCTTCATTCTCATTTTCATCTTCTTCCTCATTATCTTTTCTCTTTTTCTTTGGTTTTCCTTCTTCTTCTTTTTCGTCATCTGGTTTT
>JACCED010311355.1_pt1 | contig 17257 bp, 12 predicted proteins | sample 7455021 | NCBI WGS metagenome assembly JACCED01 (sample SAMN15323456, study PRJNA562643) | freshwater metagenome | isolation source: river surface water | place: USA:Blue River Watershed | collected 2017-08-19 | reverse complement strand
TAAACCTTCAATCGTTAACAGCAACATCATTAAGATTAAATCAGGCACATACTTTGACGACGAGTCAGGTTATAGTCTTGAGTTTTTACCAACACAGTTTACACAGTTAAGTCCCGACAACTCTGCGATCAATAGTATGTACAACATTCTATTTGAACACACGCTACAAACTACTGCGTTATACATTGACAGTACAGGCACACAACAGCCAGTTAACGGGCCATACTCGTTCCGTAGATACGACGCTGGCAATACTACAACAGAATTAAGCAACGGATATCGTCGTGCATGGTTCAAGTTAAAGAGCTGGGCTATTCGTTCGCAACCAATTGATGGCGATGCAACTATTCAATTAGATAGTTCAATGTGGCCAGCGTATGATTGGGCAGTAAAGATCAACAACGGTGTGGGTACAGTATTACACACCGACGACTTTAAACCAGTTGTTGATAACGTAGCAGTGGCTGCTCGTGGTCATGCTGTTAATTTTAAAGTCTATCATAATGGACTGCAAACCATTGCAACTGTGCGTGGCCCAGGCTTTGAACAGTTTGATGTAGCAGTAATTGATGGCGCATTTGCATTTGAAGTTCCTACTACCGCAGTTGATGCATTAACAGTATCAGTTGGCTTCATCAACTTTACAGTTCGATTAATTGAACTAAAAGATGATCCTCGTTTTGTAAAAATCAAATTAAACGGTTTGCCTGTGCAGTACACTATCGACTCTACAGCATACACTGTTTCTCTAACGGGTACTGGCGTAGTTGAGATTCAACACCAAGGTAACCAAATTGATGGAGACCATTTAACAGCGGTCCCTGGCATTGATTATAACCCTGAGCAGTTTGAAAACTTTGGTCAAATCAGCGTAGCTAGAACTATCAAAGGATTGTCTAAGAACATTGCAGTCAATACAGCAGGCACTCGCGAATGGATTGATAGTCCAAAGTTTAAAACATTGGACGGCATTTACATGGCCGATAACAGTGCGATCCGATTGTCGTGGGCAAACTTTGCGATGAAGCCTGGCCTTCAAGATGTTGTTGTAGCACGTTCAATGAGTGCTTGGAGATGGTACCGCAAGTTCATTGCCAAGTTAGAAGAAAGCAACAGACTATTCAGCGTTGAAGATATCGGAGTTCCTGCTACATTAGATCGCATTTTAAGCGAACTATTGCTTGGTGTAAACTACAGCTCAGTTGATGCAGTATCGGGTATGGCGTTCCCAAGAAACGGTATGCAATTAAATGCTACTACTGCCACAGGCAGTGATACATTTATCATTGGTTCAGTAGACTTGTTTACAAATCCTTATGCAGCCGATCATGTTTATGTGTATGTAAATGAAAGTTTACAATTAAGAGGCGTAGACTATACAATCAGCAATCAGCAAGTTAAATTCACAGTGGCGCCACCTGCTGGCGCCAGCGTTGACATTTATTTTGCAGGCGAAACTGAAATTTATTCTGGTATTCCAGCAAGCCCGGCTAAACTTGGCTTGAGTGGATTGTTTGCTCCAAAGCTGGTAACAGAAACATGGGGACAAAATACCAAAACATTTATTCAGCGACACGACGGGTCACGTATCAGTGCTTACCTGGATCCGACAACAGAAGAAGCATCAGAGTACAATCCTCTCAACGCAATTATTTTAGAATTAGAAAAGAGAACATACAATGCTTGCATTAACCAAGTTGGACAAGCCAACAGACAACAAGCATTTAGAAATTATTCACGTCGTGAAGTTACTGAATCACAGTCTCGTTCACAATTAGAATGGTACTCTCTAAACGGCATTGACTACAGAAGTCGTGACGACTTTAAGGCCAACGATGCTTGGACATGGAACTACGGTGGTGCAAGCTGGAGAAAGTTATACTTAGATTTCTTTGGCACATATCGTTTACATCAATCGCCATGGGAAGCCTTAGGTTATGATGAAAAGCCAACATGGTGGGATACTCACTACTCGTGGACTGACGCAACTAAGCGTACCGCACTTGAGTTGGCTTTGCAATTTGGTATCTTAAACGAGCCCGGACAATCTGCATATACTGACCCAGAATTTGCACACCCAGTTGCTTCATTCCCAGTTGATGCAATGGGCAACTTGTTGAGCCCATTTGATGCAGGCATTGCATCGCCAACAGTTGACGAAGCACAGCAGCCATGGGAAATTGGTTCAATGGGACCAGCAGAAATGGCATGGAGAAGAAGCGTAAGCGGCACTTGGTCTAATGTGTTGCATGCATTTGATTGCTATGAGTTAGCAAATGAATTCTTTGATAGTTCTATCAATCCGTTTATCATAACTGTAAACAACAACAGCACTGCTCCTAAAGGTACAGGCAGCATTGCTCCAGATCAGTTCTTGTACTCACGTACCTTAATTGGTATCGGTGCTGTAATTTTTGAAGGCTACAGAGAATTTAACCTATTAGGTGAAGTTCCACTAAACAACTTGTTGGCTATTGGAACAAAGTTAGAGTTTAGCGTTGGCGGTTTTACCGACGGCGACATTACTTTAAAGATGCCTTACTCTAAGTTCCAAGACAATGAGTATGTCCCTGACAACGACTTTGGTTTAACACTAAGCAGTGGTATTCCTAAGGAACAGTTGCGTTATACATCTGTTAGGGTTGAAAAAGATGGTTCGGGTTTCCGCTTATACGGGTTTGATCCTAAGCATCGTTTCTTTAAAGTAGCAACTCCAACAGCAGAAGCACTGTCAAATGGATATCCTTCTACACGTAGATCTTTAGCTACCCCTTACGGAACGTTCGTGGAATATCTAAAGTGGAATACAACTCCATTGGTAGTCCCATACGGATCGCATGTGGCCAACAAGCAAGATCTTATTACAATGTTGATGGGTCTAGGCGAATATCAAAAGCAACAAGGTCTAGTGTTAGACAGCTTGAACAACCGTGGTACTATCAATGATTGGAAACAAGCAGCCATTGACGCAATCGCCTGGGTTGAAGAACAATGGGGCGATGAGCACTTCTGCGTAGTAGGCGTAGCCACTAACGACGGCTTGAAATTGCAACATGCCATGGGCGCACTAAGCAGACTAGATGCTGATTTAGGCCGCACTGGAAAAATATTATATGCCAATGGGCGTTCTGCAACAGCGGACGAGCTACTGATTACTCGTGACTTTGAGCCGGGCATTGATAAAATTGCACCGTTGACAAACGAACAAATAGTTTTTGTCAACTTTGAAACACAGTATTACGATCATGTTTTCTTTATCAGCAACAAAACCAAATTTGGAGATTTGATTGCTGACTTACAAACTGACAACAGATTGCAAGACCTAACCATCTCTGGACGTAGAACATACGACTGGACCGGCCGCCCTGCTGCCTTGGGTGTAATACCACAGCAGTACAGCACCTTGCCGGGTTTTGATACATTAGTAAACGATATTGTAGCAAGTCACATGCCTGAACGTGTGGCGTTTGATACAGTAAAAACTGACATTGCTCGCGGCAACGTGGTCCCTTCAAAGAAAAGCGTTATTGCCAACATCGTACAAGACAGCTCAAGTGCATATCTATATCGTCAAGGTCTTCAACGAGCCGTTGGTACAAACTTGGCCATTGATGCATTGTTTAGAAACAGAAACATTGACATTCCGGGCAACGAACAAGACGTTGGTGTCAATGAACAGTGGATGTTTAACACTGGTGAATTTGGAAACTTACGAAACAAGAAAACTTGGGAGATTGAGCTTCGCAAGAAAGACTTAACAAGCAATAGACAAATCATTCGATTCAGAGATGATGCATTGGGTGTGTCAGATTTGCAAAGCGACAACATCATTGACATTGTTGGCAAGAATGATCCACGTTGGGTTTCTCGTCCAAGCAACTACTTGTTTGGAACAATTGATAGAAACAACATAGACAAAAATTACAGCAAGTCGCAAAATTGGTTGCCAAGTGCTGGTTTAGCTGATGTTGTTGAAACAGACATTGAGATCATGCGACTAAGCGAACTTACATTTGATAAGTTGCTGGAAATCGAACAGTCGGCTGTATTATTTGAAACTCAATCGTTTAGCAGATACAATGATTACAACACTGGCGACTATACTTGGAACCAAGGTAAGTTTTACAAAGCCAATGTGCGTATTGTTGGTTCGGCTGTTAGTGCGTTTGACGCTACACAATGGACCGAAGAGCCTATCACAGGAGCAATGCTACCATCTGTTTGGATTAGTGATTATGTGTTCCCACAAGGATACGGATGGAATGTACTGCAAGCATTTGCCCCTGCGTACATTGAAGAAATCTGTCCAAACGCAATTGATACAGGCCTAAATGAAAGTAAAGCGTCATTTGCAAGCCCACACAGATTATCAGCAGGCGACTCTTTTATTATCGGTGGCTGCAATGATGGAAACTACAATGCGGTTCATAAAGTAAAAGAAGTAGTTGATGATTACAACGTTTTAATTGAAGCTCGTAGCACAAGCAACACAGTGATTTACAATGCAGTTGCATTTAAGTTAAGCTCTGTTAAGTTTACTACAGATGAAGAATTTTTAAATTCTTCATTGGTGTTCAGTGCAGGCATGACAGCGTATGTTGACTACGGTGACATTGAAGGAACTTATAAAATTTATAACTTCACTGGCAATGGCAACGTAAACTCGCATCAGTATGAAACTGAGAGTCATAGCGATACCATGATTGACAGTGCTTCAATTTATCAAGTTCAGTTATTTGATTACCAAACAGAAAACTTGGTGCAAACAATTGAAGTATATGATCCTTACAAGGGCTTGACAATTGATGATGTTGCACAGTACATTGACTTCAAACAGTTGCCTGATCCAGCTAGCTACAATGTAAGCGAGTTGGGCATTGCCGACGAATATAATTCTACTCCATGGGGAGCTGATCATGTTGGCAAACTATGGTGGGATCTTGACAAAGTTCGTTACATTGAATACGAACAATCTGGTAACATACAGTACCGTGCTAACCATTGGGGCGAACGCTTTGCCGACAGTGAAGTGGCCATTTACGAATGGTCGGCCAGCTACGAGTTGCCAACAATAGATATTGCACCTGATGCATATTTAGACACCAGTGGCAATGCTGCCGGTCAAATCCGATACAGTGAAATTGTAACAACTGATCCAGAATCTGGTGCTACAACTACAACATACTATTACTGGAAGCGCAGTCCTTCAGTAGTACCTGCTGGCGGTGGCAGAACATATTCGGCAGCAGCCATTGAAGCAGTTTTAAACAATCCAGATGCTAACGGCATTGTGTGGATGGCTCCTATTGACACCAATGCCTTTATCATTGCTAACATTGCTGGCTTGTTTGGCAATCGAGACAAGTTGATCTTGCGTATTGAACAAAACATCAATCCTGAGCAAGTTCACGTTAACAGTGTGCTGGTAACAGAAAATGTAGATGTCATTGATGACTTTTTATATCACAGATTAGCTTCTAGTGTAGTAGGTCGCGACAACTATAGAGAAGCCTACAAGTTGAACGAGTACACAGTTGGCGCAACGTATGTTAAAGGTGATTATGTTTATATCAAGAACAACGGTGTTGATGTAACTACCAATGAATACGGTGGTACTGATTATCCAATTCTACAAAACTTTGACGATACTCGTTATGATGTCAACACAGTTCGTCGTGCAACATCCGGCGATCATAAAATCTATATTGCCATCAATGACTTTGTTGCCAAGACCTTTGCTAAAGATATCAAGCGTAGAGTATTAGTAAAGAGTGCAGCCGGAGCATTAATCAAAGATCCATATGAAAACACAAACGGATACTATGCAGTAGTTAACACTCGTCGCAAAGTACCTGATGCTGGTTTACACCCATTACGCCGCTATGGCAATGCCTACACACCACGACCGCAATCATGGTTCAAGGATGTTATTGCGGCCCGTCGAACTCTTATTGTTGCGGCAAACGATTACTTGTTAAACATTGACACAGTAAGCAAGCCAGACTGGGACAAGTACTTGATAAAGTATCGTCCATTAAATGGATCATACGAAAAGGACTTGACACAGTACTGGTACTATACAGACTATGTTGTGTCGGGCTACACTGTTGGAAATGAACAAGTGCAGATCCTTTCTGAAGAGATTGGAACACTTGATAGTACAGTGACAAATTTCAGCATAGTTGACATTTATGGCAACATCATCGAAGCATATACCAAATCTGGCAACGATTTGACATTGATGTATCGTAAAAATGGTACAATACAATTCTCAAATGCAATTTGGGATGGTAGCTTAAATGACGCATGGGACAAACTTCCATGGGACAAGACATATTGGGACGAAGACATTAGCGAAGTTGTAGAAAGTATCCTGCGAGCTTTACGTAAGAATATCTTTGTAGGTGAGGATATCAATTACTTCAACAAGTTGTTCTTTGCCCTTGTCAAGGAAAGTTTGGCTCAAATTTCAAACGCTGATTGGGTAGTAAAAACAACATATCTTGATGTGTTCCAAACCAGCGAGCGCGAATTAGAGAAGGTTGGCACTTACTACAACAAGAAAGATAAGTTAATTATCAAGTATATTGATGAAGTAAAGCCGTTCCACAGCAAGATCATTGAAGCAAACAAGCTAGATAATGCTCAACAAGACATTGATGTTAGCATTGGTGAAGCCATTACATTGACTTGGACTATTCGTACCATGTTAACAACTGAGTCAGATGAGCCGATCACTACTGAAGACGGTAGAAAATTAGCGCCAATTGCAGAAACAATTGTTCAGAACTTGATAGAGCAATAAAGCGGGTTATTTTAAATAAACTAAATATCAATATGAACATAACATCTTTACCAGTTAAAATCACAACTCACATTGTGATCACGGATGCTGATACCGGGGAAATCTTGCGAGAAGGCCAAAACGCTATTCACCAGGAGAACATGAGCCAAGTGCTAGCTACAGCACTTGCTCGTGGCCCAAACAGCTTTATCAGTGAAATGCACTTTGGTAAAGGTGCAAGTGTTACTGCAATTGACGGTTCTATTTCTTATAGAACTCCCAATGTATTTGGATCGAATTCAGAGTTATACAATCCCATGTATTTTGTAGTGGTTGATGCACAGGATCTAAACAATTCTGATGCCGCCAACAACAATTTAACAGTGACACATACAACAGGAACAACTTATAGCAGTACTGTAGTAACAGCAACACTAAATTACAGTGACCCCATTGCTAGCGACAGTGTGTTCAACATTGTCAACAGCACTGAAGACAGTTTAAATGCGACCACAAGTGTAGATGGTGAAATGGTTTTTGACGAAATAGCGTTAAAAACAAAAGGAACCGCAGGTTTAAATTCTGGTAATTTGCTAACGCACTTTATCTTCCACCCAGTTGAAAAGAGTCATAATCAGCGAATTCAGATTGTGTACACTCTAAAAGTTCAAGCTGGTTAAACCAAATTTAAACTAAATATACAAAGGCAATAGCCAAAAGGATACGAAGAAAATGGCATACGAAGTAAACAAAGCAAACGGTGAAGTGTTAGTTAACCTGATTGACGGGGAAATTGACAACACGTCTACCAGTTTAAATTTATTGGGCAAGAACTATCTTGGCTACGGCGAACTAATTGCGGAAAACTTTGTTCACTTGCTGGAAAACTTTGCAAGTAGCATTGAGCCAATTAGCCCGGTAACCGGCCAGCAATGGTTTGACACCGGCGAGCGCAGATTAAAGTTAAACACAGATAACTCAAACTGGAAAACTATTGCGTTCTTGGCTGCACAGAATTCTGTACCAAACGTTGGTACATCAATTCGCGGCGACTTCTGGTACGACACAGCAAACAACGCCATTAGAATTTACACAGCTGATCCAACATTGCCAGGCACAAACGGCAACGGCTGGATGAACATTGGTGCTTTCCAAGGCAACCGTGAAACTGCAACAGGTATGACATTCCTGGACTTGTTAGACACAGCCAGCAACTTGCACAAAGTAGTTGCAATGTATGCCATGGGTGTGTGCGTAATGATTATCAGTTCAGACGCAGACTTTACTATTGCGGCTTCGCATGCGGTTCCAGGCTTTACTGAAATTGGTAAAGGTATTAACATGAATACTACAGGACGTGATTCTACGGGCTTTGATACTAATGCATTTAAGTTGCGTGGTATTTCTATGGAAGCTGAGTTTGCTGACGTTGCTGAGATTTACGAAGCAGATGCAGGTTACGAACCAGGTACTCTTGTATCCTTAGGTGGCGATAAAGAAGTAACACAAACAACAGGCACTGCCGATACTAATATTTTTGGTATCGTATCAACTCGTCCAGCTTACTTAATGAACGCAAGACGTAAAAAAGAAAAGAACGCATTGCCAATCGCAGTTGCTGGCCGTATTCCTGTTAAAGTAGTTGGTACAGTCAAGCGTGGTGATCGTTTGGTGTCAAGTGATATTCCAGGTGTTGCAAGATCTGCAACAGCTGAAGATCCAATCTGGAGCATTGTTGGCCGCAGCTTGGGTGAGTTCAGTGGAGAAGGCATCGGCAAAGTCGAAGCCACAGTTGGAGCTAGATAATGGCTACTCAGCGTAAAAAAATTACCGCTGAGGACCTAAACAAGTTAGCATCTGATGTTAACGAATTGTTCGGGGATACCCATGCAGGTGAAGGTCCATCTACCGACGCACAAACACAAGATGATATCCGCTGGGGTTGGGGCGGAGATAATGTTGAGTACGTGCAACCAAAACAAAAGCTAACAGCCGCTTTTACAAACGAGTTAGTTAATCGTATTAACTTGAGCACTTACCGTACAAATAGTACAGACCAAGAACTTGTTATTGTATCACAGGGCGAGAAAGTAACAGCAGAATTTTTTAATACTGCGGCAAGTCTATTGGACTCTGCAAGAAATTCTCGTAACGAAGTTGATCCTGCATTGACTTCTTTATCTACAATCAGAACACTAGCAAGCACAGTAACTAGCTGGCGCCATCAGTTAGAAAACGTAGTAGAATTTGATTTTGAAGGATATGAAAGTGCTCGACACTTTTTCAATGCAGGCGGTGATATCCGTTTGGCATTTTCAGTCTCTGAAGGATCTGGCGCCGGTTACAGCACTTGGGGCGGAATTTTTATGGATCAAGGCACTTTACGATTAAACGTTGAGGCCATGCAAAGTTTGAATAACCGAGGCATTAGCCAAGATATTGGATTTGCAGAATTAGTTCTAGGTGAGCAACTGCTATACACTAGCCCATCCGGTGGTGGTGGTGGCTATGGTGGCTATGGTGGCTATGGTGGCTATGGTGGCTATGGTGGATACGGAGGCTATGGCGGATACGGTGGATACGGTGGATACGGAGGCTATGGCGGTTATGGCGGATACGCTTCAAGCCGTGTAAAGATCTATGGCAACATTGAAAATAACCGTTTACGCTTACGCACTTTACTTGACCACGCTGGTTTAGGCACTTCTGTACAAGGTATTATCACAATGACAGTGTCCGTTTCACAACCATCGACTGTAGTAGAAAACGGAGTTACATTGGACCTCCCAACTCCGTCAATTTCAATTCATACTCCTTGGCAAGCAATCTAATTGGTTAAACCAGGTTATGTACGTTGGTAAATAACAACGTACATAATAATTCTGGAACCAAATGGATAACCGCCTAAACGAAGCACTGGCATTTGCCAACTATAGACTAACGCTACAAGTTCAGCGTCAAAATATCGAAGCTCGAGTCAATGCCGCTTTGATTGTTTCCTATCAAAATGCCATTTTTAAATCTTCCCAGACTTTGATCGCATTTGTTGGGCTTAGAACCATGCGGGCTGACAAGCTCTTGGTTGAAGACAACAGCGGAAACGTTATCCAAATTGAAAATCCCACTGAATTTCTTGATGCGCTTTTGCTTGCATATGATTCTGCTATGGAGCTCAAACAACAAGAATTGCAAAAATTAAAGTCAGCACGTAGTACTGCAAAAATTGTAGGGCTGTAATATGAGTACTCGCGGCTTTATGATGTTCGCTTACAACAACGAACAGTTGGACTACACTCAATTGGCCCTCGTTGCTGCCTATGCATGTAAAAAGTACATGCCTGATATTCCGGTAGTCCTAGTAACCAATCAACAAAGTTTAGAACAGTGCAAAGAAACGCATGGCGAAGCACTAATGAAAGCAGCCTGGGACGACATTATTCTAACCAATCCTGAATACGAAAAGAACATGCGTCTCCATCACGATGGCGCCTACCATAGCTTCAACGCACAATTTACAAACACCAACAAGCATGACATTTATAATCTAAGTCCGTTTGATGAAACTATTCTAATTGACACAGATTACCTGTGCGGTAACAACAATTTGGAAAAGTTGTTTGGCGGCCAGTATGATGTTGCCATGTACCGCGATGCTCGCAACTTACAGATGCAAGAACCATACACCACAGAACGCTGGTTGCACTATGCTGGTATTCGCATGTGGTGGAGTACTGTAGTGTATTGGCGCAAGAGTGAAGAAGCTAAACACTTCTTTAACATTTGGACAGCAGTTAAAAAGAACTGGGAGTACTATCGCTTCTTGTACAAGTTTCCGGGCACACTATATCGCACAGACTACTCAGCAAGTATTGCGGCTCACATGTGCAACGGTTGGTCTGATGGCGGATTCATTGGAGAGATTCCCAACTACATGCGATACCAAGATCAACGTGATGACATTGTAGAAGTCAAGGGACCTAACCAATGGGTAATGTTAAGCAATCTTCCTGAAGAATGGAAGAACATGGTAGTTGAAATCGCTGGCGAAGATGTTCATATGATGAATAAGAAAAGTATCATTCGCAACTACGAAAGAATCATGGAAGTGCTAGCATGACCTTACATATTATTGCTCCTCCAGACTCTGACGATCATGTTAAAATTACATCAATGGATGCAAAGTTTGTAAATGCTTCCATTGAAATAAATGTAGTTGCAGTAGAAAAAGATCCATATAGCCAAATCAAACAACTAGCTACTCTTGATCTTAAAGAAGGCGATATCGTTTGTCTAGCTGGCGCTTGCACACGACAAACAACGGTGTTTGCAGCCGAATTTGCTGCCGCTAAAAAAGTAAATCTCATGCCTGGCGTAGGTGTTGATCATCGCGGCGTGCCAATTGAAGCACACAAGATAAACAGACGAGCCCCTATTGAAAAAAATGACATTACAGCTTGGCCTTATGTAATGGTAATTGGCGATCCGGCATTGGCCAAACGAAGTTTTGAATTGCTAGCTGAATTAGATAGCACGTTATACTGGCCCAATTATGTACCTGCACCTGAAGATTTACTTATAGAACATTTGTTGGCTGTAGTAGCTGCCACCGGATTATGGGAAACTCCAGACTGGTTTAAGATTGTTGATCTAAGTGTACGTGATTTAGAACTGGCACCTGTAATGTATGCCAGCCACATGTGGCACGATTGGATTGCATTTTATCCTGCTAACGGAAACTTCAAGTTAGAGAACCATAGCCAACTGCATCCTGTTTGGCTTGCTGGCAGCATCAAGCCCCTGGAATATTGGTAATCAATGAGCGAACTAAAGTTTGAGCTTCGCCGCAGAGAAAAGAAAAGAGCAGAGTTTTGGTGCGTGTATTACGACGAGTATTCGGGCAAGATTAAATCAATTGAGCCCGGCGATCGTGCCAAGGCTGGTGCCCTAGTAGTTAACTATGCTCGTGTTAAAAAAATCCTAGCTGGCGAAAGCAATCAAAACGATTTTAGAGTCTCACTTAATGAAAACTTAGGTGTACTTGACTTGGTTGATATTAAACGACCAATGGAGTACAAAAAGAAACAAGTGTACCGCGGCTGGTTGTCGGCGGCAGAAACTGATAGCTATGCACCGGCTCCGCTTCGTGCAACATTGTATGTAGAAACAGGACACATAAGATTTGAAGCAAGCCGTGTTTGGACTACAAAAGTCAAAGAAGGACTAGACCGCAATACAGTTAGCGACAACATTCCATTTTTTATCAGTGATGTTGAAGACCCGCACAACTTGTTTGGACATGACGAAATCAATTTAGCAGAAGTAGTCGAGCGCGGCTTTTGGGAGAAGCGTCTTTGGGCATTTATGGACCATGATATTATTCAACGAATATTGTATCACGGACAAGAAGTGCGTATCAATATGCCACCGGTGGCGTCAGGTTTAAACTTTGTAAGAACACAACAGCACTCTCCGTTCTCTGAAATTATCGACGAGCGTACAGTGCTTAGTAGATCGGGCCCAGGTAAGCATCTTAGTGTATATTCAAAAGATGGCTCCTTGTGGGTGCAAAGTCATTACACCAAGGGCTGTGCAATAGATCAGATTACCGGAAACGTATCAGTTGCAGTGTTATCTCAACCTGATCCGGACTTTTTTGTTGGCTGGGCAGAATTACCAGCACTGATGCTTAGACAGCATCATCCATTTGAATTGATTTCAAATTGGCCAGACCATGTGGTCCCAAGTTTGTTATATAAAGCTAACAACTTAGATATCGGAGTACTAAAGTGAAAACACCAATTACAGAATTTGACGTAGTGTTCATCAGTTATGATGAACCAAATGCAGATGAGAACTATGCTGACCTGCTAGAAAAATGTCCATGGGCCAAACGAAGTCATGGTGTATATGGCAGCGATGCTTGCCATAAGGCAGCGGCCAAATTAGCCGAAACAGAACGTTTTATTACCATTGATGCAGACAACAAAGTACGTGCTGACTTCTTTGAAATGGAACTTGACTTGAACAAGTTTGATCGCAGTGATGTACTAAGCTGGAGTGGTAAAAACGTTATCAATGGTCTAGTGTATGGCAACGGTGGTGTAAAGCTATGGCCCAAGAAAGTTGTGGAACAAATGCGTACACACGAAGCAGTTGACTCTGGCGCTGGGGCAGTTGACTTTTGTTGGGACATTCACTATCATCAGTTGAATAATATCTATAGCGATGTGTTTAATAATGCTACTCCATATCAAGCATATCGTGCAGGTTTCCGCGAAGGTGTGAAGCTAGCTTTAATTGATGGTCGTCCAATGGACTGGCGACAAATTGCATCACGTAATAACTTTAAAAACCATCGAAGACTATTGGTCTGGATGAGTGTGGGGCAGGATGTACAAAACGGATTGTGGGCCATGTACGGAGCTCGACTAGGTTGCTACTTGACTAACCTACGCAAAGACTGGGACTATAAATTGGTAGCAGACTTTGAATGGCACAATCAATACTGGAGCGAAACAGTGATGCCTATGTTTGCCGGCGACGAGGAAACTTGTCCTACTTCCAAATATACCTGGAGCAAAACAAAGCTCATGGCAGAAACTGTTAAGTTGGGTAGAATTTTGCGCCAAGACTTACAATTAGACATTGCAGAACTAGACGAAGTTGGTAGTAAATTTTTCAAGTCAAGTTTCTTTAACCCACATCGTTTAGCACCGCATATTAAAGAAAGCGATGTTGAACAGTTTATTGCCGAGTAATGCTAGACATATTTTTCATCTCAATGAACGAAGAAGGCAGCGAAGCCAACTGGCAACGCTTGCTTCAGCTTGCACCAACGGCCAAGCGAGTTGATAACGTAAAGGGCATTTACGAAGTACATCGTGCTTGTGCTCAGTTAAGCACAACTGAAAACTTTTATGTGGTTGATGCTGATGCTTGGGTACTAGATGGATTTAAGTTCCACTGGGAACCTGATGCTAAAACATTACATTGGGACGTGCCCGAACCCGAATGTGTTATCGTTTGGCCCAGTCGTAATCCTGTAAATGGATTGGAGTATGGTTACGGTGGCATCAAGATGTTTCCGCGAGCACCATTTTTAGAAAACAGGCCATGGGACATTGATCTATCGACTACAATTGGCCGTGTTACAATCAGCAAAGACCAAGTCAGTTGCGAAACAAGATTTAACGCAACACCTGAATCAGCATGGATAGGAGCTTTTCGCGAGTGCGCCAAACTAGCATCTTTGTCTATGATCAAAAGCAGAGTACGCAAGGCTATTAGAAATAAAAACTCAGAGCTACAACAACTGTCAGACCATATTGCCGCAGAAGCAACCTGGCCATTGGAGAAACGTGCAACATACCGCAAGGTACAAACCATGCTAATCACCGATCGTTATAGCTATGAATCAAACATATACTCTTACTGGGCAGAAATTGAAGAGTGTAGTCGTAGAAGATTACATTGGGCTACTGTGGGCTGGGAAGCTCATAATGGCAAGCATTGCCTATTAGGGGCACAAGCCGGTTCTAACTTTGGATTACAGCATAGCGATGATTTAAAAATGCTTAATAAAATTAATGACTGGGATTGGTTGCGAGGAGAATTTAAAAATGTCAATGTTTAATGTTAAACCTAAACAACAAAATACACGTACTACCTTTGCTGATATTCCGGTAGTGTTTCTAAGTTTTGATGAACCTAACGCAGACGCACATTGGAACCTATTACAACAAGTAGTGCCGCATAAACGAGTTGCTCGTGTACACGGAGTAAAAGGATTCGATGCCTGCCACAAAGCAGCCGCAGATGCATTTCCAATGAGCGATTATGTTATTACTGTAGATGCAGACAACCAAGTTGATCCAAAATTCTTTACCAAGCGATTACCACATAACATGGACGGTCGTGTTAGTTTTACTTGGGGCGGTAGACAAGTAACAAACGGCCTTATGTATGGCAACGGTGGTCTTAAGATGTGGAGCACAGAGCATCTTGCTAATATGAAGAGTCATGAGCTTGCAGATGAAGAACGTGATGCAGTTGACTTTTGCTGGGACTTTCAACGCTACAAAGAACTACCAGGATGCTGGAGTAACGTACACACAAATGGTTCGCCTTATCAAGCATTTCGTGTTGGCTTCCGCGAAGGCGTAAAGTTGTCAATGGAACAAGGCCGCTTGCTAAGTTTTAACGAGTGGACTAAAACAATGCATGCTGCCAACTATCAACGACTACTAACCTGGATGACTGCAGGAGCCGACATTGAACATGGCATGTGGAGTGTCTATGGAGCAAGACTTGCTGTTAAGATGTTGCAGTATGACAACTTTGACTTTGTAAACATTCGCGACTACGATTGGTTCCGTGAATTCTTTGAATCACATAAATCAGCAGACCCAATCAAAGCTAGTAAAAGTCTTGGCAAGCGCATCAGCGAAGGTCTAGGGTGGATATTACCAGACTTTGATAGCGAGCAAAGTGCGTTTGTAAAGCAAATTCAATTGCACCCCGATAAGCCATTGACATATGAAGATGTTGAGTGGCGTACTAATTTAAGTTTATATGGATGGTTCCGTGGATAAAAATACCGAGTTAAGATCATCGTTATTATACTTTGTTGATGAAGCAATTGGGTACCGTCATAGTATTCACTTCTTGCATCGCTGGATCGAAACAGGCGAGCAGTCTGAACTTGAGGGACTAATTCTCGAAGTGGGCCGCGAAAACTTTGTTGATCTACAACCTCTATTAGACACTGTTAAAGATGCTAACAACGCTGCCGGCCTAGTAGCACTAAGCAACTTTATACAAATTAACGGAATTCATAGATACGATAACCCAGCTATTAGAATAACACCGCCGCCTAATCTAGACAACAGTGTTCCGCAGTACATTGAGGGCAACGCATGGGTTATGCATAATTGGGTTGAACAGAATACACACAAGAATGTAACACCTTATTTTGCAATAGCCAAAGCATATGGTATCTTTCAAGAAGCCCGGGACAACTTTATCAAAATTTTTGACCTGTTGGAATTAATGTTTGGTATAAACACAACCTTGTTCTCAGCAGTAAAGAACAACGACATTGTTTTATTGGGACAATTGCTATCTAAATATTATCCAAGTTGTGAAAAACATATCAATAGACTTGCACATTCGCTTAAAGAACACCCAGGCTTGAATTGGAAAGATGCATTAAGTCGCAACCAAGTAAAAAGCAAGGTATGGTTAATCGAACAAATGGACGCTCTTAAACTTTTACCAAAGCCTAAAAAACAACTGACAGATTCTACTACCAATGTGCTGTTAGTTGGCGGCTGGGTAGGCATGCTGCCGTTTTTAGCGGATATGAAGGGCAAGTTGCTTGACACAGTAACCAATATTGACATTGACGAAAGTGTGCATGCGGCAGCATCTGACTTAAATTCTATTACTGCATCTTCTTTTAGAACCAGCAGTAAAGATGTAAGAACACTTAATATTGCAAAGTATGATAAGCCATTGGTAATTGATACTATTGTTGAACACTTTGTGGATCATGGCGATTGGGTCAAAACTTTGCCATCTAAGGCTGTAATAGTGTTACAAGGGAACGACATGTTTGATGCTCCAGATCATGTCAATTGCCATCGTACATTAGAGGAGTTTGTTGAGACATGTGGGTTAAATAACATTATCTGGTCCGGAGAACTAAATCTCTACAAATGTACCAGATACATGGCTATTGGCACCACATGATATTTGACAAGCGATTTAAAAGATACGAAAATTTTCGAGTTGATTTAGATAGTCTACGTGCAGAAACGTATACGCTCATGTACGACTATCCAAATGGAGTCTATCGCACTCAATGCTCGCTTCAAACTGATGGCTCCGATGATTGGGCCGCAGGTGTAGGTTCCAAGCCTGACGTAGATGAATCAATTTGGGACAAGTTGCACCCTAAATTAGTCGGCACCTGGTGGGAGGAATTCTTTGCTACACTGCCGTTCAAAGTATATCGTGCCAGATTGCTGACCATTCAGCCTAGAACATGCTACAGCATACACACTGATAGAACTCCGCGGATTCATATAGCAATCGACACGCATCCACAGGCTCGTTTTATTTTTACTAATCCGCCAGCTGTGCGTTTCATACCGCCAGATGGCCATGTATGGTGGGTTGATACTACAAAAGAACACTCGGCAATGAACGGCAGCTTGAAACCTAGAATTCACTTTGTTGCTTGCTTGGATAACACCGACCCTGATTAAGTCATACATACAGGTATGACATTAGAAGTTATACATACCTGTGCCGAACACTTTAGTAGTATAGAATCTCTATACCAAGAATTTCTAGTAGAAATTGCAAGTGATCCATTGCCAGCCCTGGTTAATATGGGCTATGATTTTCCAGCTGGGCTAGGATATCTTGTCAATAACAAATCACGCTGGACCGAACAAACAGGACGTATTG
>JACCED011002113.1_pt1 | contig 17261 bp, 16 predicted proteins | sample 7455021 | NCBI WGS metagenome assembly JACCED01 (sample SAMN15323456, study PRJNA562643) | freshwater metagenome | isolation source: river surface water | place: USA:Blue River Watershed | collected 2017-08-19 | reverse complement strand
GAGACGGCCAAGCTGGCCGCGAGCGCTGACATCGTCCTGGCAGCTGAGAACGCGGCTCAGGCTGCCAATGAGTCCGCAGAGGCCGCCATGGAGGCCGCCGCAGCCGCCGCCGCAGCCGCCGCCGCTGCGGCGATGGCCCTGGCCCGGCATGCCGAGGACGCTTGCGCGCAAGCCTCCGCGGCCGCGGCCTATGCAACGCAGATGGCCACTGAATCAGCCGCTCACGCTGTGAAGATGTCGCAGTCCGCCAGTGAATTTGCCAGGCGTGCACGCGAGCGGAGCGCCGGCAAAGCCTAGCAAGGCGTGCATCGCATCCTGTTTGGCGGGTGTTCAGAAGGTGCGGGTGAGAAAAGCAAGAGCGCCTCGACCTGGTTGTCCAGAGGTCTTTCATGAGTCGGCAGCGATGGGCCCATGACAGGACGATTGCCGTTCCTGGTTGACGTCGAATCGCTAAGCGCAACAACTCAGCCACTCAAAACATGGTCCACGGACTATGCGACCCCAGCCTCTGGTCGCCAGGCCCCTGAGAGGTTCTTGATCTCCTCACCCGCATGTTCATCCTGCTGGAATCCAGCAGGGATATTGGTTCGATCGCCCACACAGGCATGTCGCTGGACAGACAAGCCGTTTCTCCTTGCGCCTTCGAACAGGCGATGCAGCTTGTATTTGCGTGCTAGCGTACATTGAGGCTGGGCATCGGATTTCAAAATCGGCGCGTCTTGCAAGTGAACCGACGATGAGGAGAGAACACCATGTACAAAAAAATGTTTGTGGCAACCGATGGCTCTGAGCTGTCCCATAAGGCGGTAGACAGTGCGATTGATATGGCGGCGCTATACGGCGCGGAGCTGTACGCCATGAAAGTCATCCCAAGGGTGCAGCAGTCTTTCTTTGAGGGCCCCACCTGTTTGGGCGAACGGGAGACGAAGCACCTCCTGGATTCCTGGAAGCACGATGCTGAAAATCTCTTGAGCGTGGTCGTGGCATCCGGGAAGGAAAGGGGCGTCACTGTCAAACCGCTTGTTCGCAGCAGCGACCTGGTGGCAGAGGCCATCGTCAAGACCGCGGATGAATGCCAATCCGAATTGATTGTCATGGCCTCGCATGGCCGACGTGGAATCAAGCGCCTCTTGCTGGGAAGTGAAACTGCGAATGTTCTGGCGCATTCTTCCATTCCCGTTCTGGTGGTTCGCTAGGTGCCGTCATGAAAATACTGGTGCCCACCGACGGGTCGTCTTGCGCCACGCGTGCCTTCAAATATGCAGCGAAACTGGTTGGCGGTGATGGCCGAAGTGCCGTGGTGTCCCTATCGGTCCACGACCACCATGGCACCCATCTTCCATGCCCCCAAGGGGGGTTCTCGGATAACGTCTACGAGTTGACCGCGACCGAGCACAAGACCTTGCGTTTGACGTCGGAGACACCAGGTGCACCCCTTGAAGCAGGGCCCTCGAATGGCCATGTGGCGGAGGAAATTGTCCGGATTGCCGAAGCCGGGGGATTTGACCTCATCGTGATGGGGACCAAAGGTCGATCGCCCCTTGGCGATCCTTTCATGGGCTCGGTGGCCCACAAGGTATTGACTGCGACCCGTCTGCCAGTCACCTTGGTGAAGTGAGGGACTCGCGTGGGTCTCGCGCCGCCACACCCCATGGATTCTTTGGCGCGTCATCCTTGCCGGCTTCTAAATATGTTTTTGTAATGAGGAAACAAAAAATGATTGGTTCCGTTTTTCCATTCTGACTTGGATCATTGCGGCATCGCAATGATCCTCGAATGGAAAAACCATGAAGCCTTTTCGCCGAGCGACTTTGAAGCGGCTGGCTGCCGCGGCGGTCACCCTCTGCGCCCTGGATGGCGCACTGGCCCAGCCTGTCACGCCATCTCTTCTCAATGTCTCGTACGACCCGACGCGTGAGTTCTATGTGGAATTCAACACCGCCTTTGCAAGGCATTGGAAGGCCAAGTCCGGTCAGGACGTGAGCATCCGGCAGTCACACGGCGGCTCGGGCAAGCAGGCCCGCTCCATCATTGACGGACTCGAGGCGGATGTTGCCACCCTGGCCCTGGCTTGGGATACCGATGCCCTGCACTCGCAGGCCGGCCTCATCCCCAAGGACTGGCAGAGGCGCCTGCCGCACAACGCCTCGCCCTACACGTCCACCATCGTGCTGGTGGTGCGTCAAGGCAATCCCAAGGGCATCAAGGACTGGGACGACCTGGCTCGCCCGGGCATCAAGGTCATCACCCCCAACCCGAAAACCTCGGGCGGTGCGCGCTGGAACTACCTGGCGGCCTGGGAGTTTGCCAAGCGCAAATACGGTTCGCCCGTGAAGGCGCGTGATTTCGTGGCCCGCCTCTACGAGAACGTGCCGGTGATGGACACCGGTGCCCGTGGCGCCTCGATCACGTTTGCACAGCGGGGCATGGGCGATGTGTTCATCTCCTGGGAGAACGAGGCGCACCTGCTGGAGAAGGAGTTTGGCGACAGGTTCGACATCGTGTATCCGTCTCTGAGCATCCTCGCGGAGCCGGCGGTCACGGTGGTGGACCGCAATGTCGACCGCAAGGGCACGCGCGCGGTGGCACAGGCTTACGTGGAGTATCTGTACACGGAGGAGGGCCAGGACATCATCGGCCGGCATTTCTATCGACCCATCGCGGCCAAGGCCCAGGCCAAATATGCGAAGCAGTTCCCGAAACTGAACCTGTTCACGGTGGACCAGGCCTTTGGCGGCTGGACACAGGCCTCGAAGGAGCACTTCGCGGACGGCGGGGTGTTCGACCAGATCTACACGAAGCGATGAACAATCTGGCGGAGGCGGTGAGATTCGAACTCACGAACGGTTTCCCGTTGCCGGTTTTCAAGACCGGTGCAATCGACCACTCTGCCACACCTCCGCGGCAGCGAGCATTGTAGGGCGATCGGGTGTTCACCCGATCGCCTTGCCTTGGGGCGCGCCTCTCAGGCGCATTCCGTCTGTCAGATCGAATGCGTGCCTGGTGCGGCGTCGGCTTTGATGTCTTGGATCGCTTGGCTGATCGTTTTCGCGGTCTGAACTGCCAACTCGATCAACGAGGGAATTTCCCGTTCCCGCAGGTCCTCCAAGCGACGGCCGATGGTGTAACTTCCCACCACCCCCTTCGAGTGCATGATGGGCGCGGAGATGCCATAGGTCGCCGTGTTGAGTTCACCTTCGGCTGCAAAATAGCCCGCCTGCTTGATCGCCTTGAGCTTGCTGCTGAAAGATTTCCAGTCAGTCCCCAGCCCGGCGCGCGCGATATCCAGAGCATGGTGCAGCATGAGCTCTTTTAATCGCGCCTGGGGCAAGTGCGCCAGGATGATGCGTGACGGCCCCCCGCGAAAAAGCGGAAACGGACGGCCGCGGTCATAACCCGAGGGCACATCCTTGTCTACTCGGACATCGTAGATACAGAGGACATGGTCCCTGTAATAACTGCACAGCAATTGGATGCCACCGGCCCGCTTGCGGTTTGCGTTCATCAGGGGCGGGGCCACCCGCAGCATCGGGTCATTGAGCCGGATCTGACGGTCCAGCTCAATGATGCGCGGCCCCAGCACGTAGACCCCCGCGTTGAGCGAAGTCAGAAAGCCGGCGTCCGTCAATGTCTTCGCATACCGGTAAGCCGTCGTCCGGGCGAGCCCCAAAGCCTTGGCCATGCCGTCGACGGTCCAACTCGGCGTGGCTTCCGAGAACAGGCTCATCACGCCCAGGACACGCTCCGAACTGCTTGTGCTTGCATCACCAGGATGCGGGGGATCGATGGACTGGTTTCTAGGGTTCATCGCCGTCTATGAACAACGGGGGTGCCCGTAAGGGCATCTTGAAGGGCGCCGCGCGGCTCGTGCGCCACGCTGGCGTCATTGACTCTACCATTTGCTGTTTAGGGAAAATACCAATAATCCCGCATTTTGGGATTATTGATTTAATCCCGAATTGAGGCCTAAGATGGCTTCCGGCCTGATCCACACAGCGAACCAGACGAAAGACCCGCACATGATCACTGCACAAGACTTGGAATTCCATCACTCAAAAAGCGACGACTACACCTGGGCCGAGACCTACTACATCCCGATCTCCGTCCCGGAAGAACGTCTGTTTGCCCACGTGTATGTCGTGACACGGCCTGTCCTGGGCTGCATGTCGAATGACATTCGGGTCATGGGGGCGACGAGCAACACGGAATTCGAACTCTTGTCCGTCGATACCCGGGTGCATCTGCCCCTGCCCGAGCGGTTCTCGCATATCCATGCCCCGAACGGGCTGAGCGTCAAGGCGGTCAATCCGCCGCGTGATTACCGCGTCGACTACGTCGGCAGGGACGGCACCGAGATCCATGTCGATTACATCGGGATCATGCAGCCCTTCGACATTCATGATCCGAAGGAAAACCCGCTGGCAGGTACAACCCCCGAGGAGCAATTGGCCCGCACGTCCATGGGTAGCGGCTACAAGGGGCACTACGACATGCACGCCCGTGTCCAGGGCACGTTGAAGGTCAGGGGGGTGGAATACAAGGTCGACATCGTCGATCGAATGAACCACAGCTGGGGCCCGCGACCCGAGATGGACATCCCGCCGATGAACTCTGTCTGGGCGCAGTTCGGTGAGGCGCTCGGGTTCCGGTTCCACATGCACCTCGATCCGACCCGGCCCGCTGGGGAAGACCAGAAATTCGCCCATGGCTATCTGCTGGACCAGGGCAAGGTCTACGCCATCGTGGATTTGAAGATGTCAACGACCCGCATCGGCATCGTGCCCTATTCGATTGACGTGATTGCCACCGACCAGCGAGGCAACACGTACACCTTGCGCGGGCAGCCACTTTGCGGTGCACCCTGGCGTGCCTATTCCACCGCCATCTGCTGGATTGGGTTGATCCGATGGGAGCTCAACGGCCAGATCGGTCATGGATCGATACAGGAGAACCATTCATTGCCCGTGGAGAGCGGTCTGCGTGGCCGGCGCTGGAAAGACCCGATACCGGCACTGACGGCCTGAGGGCCACCGCTTCGACGGCGCGCATTTCGATTCCTGAACGCATGAGCCCCATGACACAGTCACCGCCGGCATTCATACAGGCCCCCTGCGTCATCACCCATGCGCAAAGGGATCGCCCCAGCCTGGGGTTCATACGGGACATGCAAGACTGGTTTCCGACCGAGGCGGAGATCGACAAGATGCTCACCCGAAAGATGTCTCGCCGCTCCGGGCCCGCCTTTCGGGACATGTCGCTGGCTAACGTGACCGAGTGCCTGAACAACTTTCTGTCGAGCCAGCTCGAAGAGCCGTTTGAAATCACGGGCCAGCGTTGGTTTTCGGGCGGCGCCTCCAAGATCCAGATGGGCTTTGATCTGAAGTGGACGGAGCCCGGCGTCGGCAGGGTCAGCACCCGGCTCGTGGTTCGTATGGAACCCTCCGAGGGGATGAACGCCACCAGCCGGCTGCGGGAGTACGAAGTCCTCAAGGCATTTGCCGGCACGGTTCCCGTCCCGAAGGTCTACTGGGTCGATGACGAAGCCAGATGCTTCCCTGAGCCGGCCTTGATCTACGCCTTCTGCGAAGGCGTGACCAAGCCGTCGCGCGTGAAGAACGAGCAGATCGCAGGGGCAGGCATGAATTTCGGTCCGGAGTTCCGAAAGCGCCTGGCGCCTCAATTCGTGCGTCACCTGGCAGCCATCCATACCTTTGACCCTGCCCAGGCTGAATTGAGTTCCTTCGACATGCCCCCTGTGGGTTCCACGGCCAGCGCCCTGTGGCAACTCAATCGCGCCCGCAGGGTATGGGAGGAGGACCGGGGCGAGGACATCCCCTTCGTCGAAGTGGCGGCGAACTGGCTCGAGCGCAATCTGCCTGTGCTCGATCGGGTCAGCGTGATCCACGGTGACTATCGCAGCGGCAATTTTCTGTTCCGCGAATCGGATGCCCAGATCACCGCGGTTCTGGACTGGGAGCGTGGTTATCTGGGGGACAGACACCGGGACCTGGCTTGGGCGACAGCCTATCCGTTCGGTCACTTCGCAGAGGATGGAAAGACATTCCTGGCGTCGGGTCTGATGCCGACAGCGGAATTCTTCGACGAGTATCAGAAAATTTCCGGTCTGAGTGTTGATCCTCAGCGTCTGCAATTCTTCAAGATATTCAACTGCTACCAGCTCATGGTTTCTACCATCGCCACGGGACATCGCGTGGTTCGATTGGGGAAGTCGCACCAGGACATCATCCTGGCCTGGGCCGGCGCTGCTGGCTACAGTTTCGCTGAGCCCCTGCGGCAAGCCCTCGAGGAGGTGCTGTGAGATCGTCCCCGATAGGCAATGGCCTGCAGGCCGCGATCAAGGCCCTGGATGACGTGGTGGTGAAGGCCGTCGATTCCGGCAACCCCTTGGCCAGGGAGCAACTGAAACTCGTGTCCAGATACCTGGGGTTTGTCCAGCAGCGTTTATTTCTCCAGCACGAGCATGACCGATGTGTTCTGCGGCATTACGTCGAGCTGGCGGGCGACTTGCTTTCCAACCCGTGGCCAGACAACGACGGCCTGGCCGACCTGAGGCACGTCATGGCGCGCGGCGCAGACGCGCTGGCGAATGCGGAGGTGTCCACCGCGGAGATCGGTGCGGCGACCGATGCGCTCACTGCGGCCATTAGCGTGCTGGTACGCCGCGTGGCGAATCAAGAACCGGATCTGCGCCGGTCGGTTGAGGCGCGGGTGGTCACGGCTTACCGGGTCCTCCTGGATGTCGAGCGCGCATGGTACCTGCCGATGGGGTTTGAGCCTGACCCAGGCCAGGTCCCGGAACTTTCTGTGGCTCTCAGTGAAGCCGCCACCCGATCGACCTGAACGGCGACGTCGTCAAGCCCTCAGACCTTTTGGGGCGCATCGACCTGCGCAAGACAAGGCGCGCACGGGGTGAGGTGCGTCCGGGCCCGTCGGCGATCAAAGCAGCTCGAACACGTCGTAGATCATGTGTTTGGGCACCCGCCGTCCGGTGCCGATCGCGAAGATCCGATTGAGCCAGTCATACCGCGGCGCCGCCGTTTCAAAGGTGAAGACGGCCCGCTGGTAGTACTCGCAGGGGTCGACCGGCAGGTCCTGCGCGATGCGTTGCATCACCGCCTCGGGCCCATGCCGGATGCCGCGGTAGGTCACGAGGATCATCGCGCCATCGCCAGTCTGCAGCGTGAGGCGTGCGTCAGGATGAAAGGATCCGTCACGCCGCGTCAGGATCACATCGGTGCCGCCTTGCAGGATGGTTCCCTGGAGCCGGGGCCCCTCGAACTGGCCGCCCGCGAAGACGGCCATGCGCCGCCCGCCCGCAGGGGTCTCGCCTATCGTGTGGGATCTCTCCATGTCGATGGACAGCACCCCCAGGGTTTCGAATTTCAGCGTCATGCTTTGGCCGCCCATCAAACCTTGAAAGTTTCAAATGTCTCGGGCGCGAAAAGTTCATCCGCCGTGAGCAGCCGCGAGGAAAGCCCCTGGCGGTGGTGATAGCGCAGGAAGGCTTCGATCACGTGCCGGTTGTTGCCGAAGCCGTAGGACCACCAGTCCTGCCCCATCAGCTTCTCGACCTGTGCGACGTGGTTCGGCAACCAGGGCAGCATGGTCTTGAGCGCCGCCAGTTCATGCATGGATTGGTAGGTGAGGCGCTGGGACTGTACGAAGGCCTTGTACAGGGATTGCGCGATCCAGGGGTGCTGGCGGTACAGGTCACGCCGCAGCACGATGGTGTGCATGATTGGGAAGATGCCTGTCTTGCGGTAGTAGTCCGCCTCGACCTGCTCGTAGTCCTCGAACAGCCGTCGCACCCGGTCCGGCTGCGAGTAGTAGGTCGATGGCGCGCGCGCCGAGTGCATGGCATCGATCTCGCCCCGGGCCAGCATGGCGGACAGGGTCTGGTCGGCCGGGATCGGCCCGATACGGATCGATGGCGGCAGGTCCAGCTTGATCTTTTCGGCGCGGCCAGGCTGCTCGGCGCCACCGGTGAAGTACTGGACGCTGTCGTGCGCAACGCCGTATTCGTCTTCCAGGATGCCGCGTATCCACACCGGTGCCGTCATCTGGTACTCGGGCACCCCGACCCGGCATCCCGCCAGGTCGGCAGGCGTACGGATGCCGCTGGCCGTGCTGATGTAGATGGAGTTGTGACGGAACATGCGCGAGGGAAACACCGGGATCGCGATGAAGTCCGGCTCGTCCTTCATCAGGGTCACGCAGTAGGAGGACAGCGACATTTCTGCGGCATCGAACTCGCGATTCCGGAGCATCCGGAAGAAGGTTTCCTCCACCGGCAAGGACAGGAAGTTGATGTCGAGTCCTTCGGCCCTCACGGCACCGCTGGCGAGGGCCGCGGTGCGGTCGTAGTCCCAGCAGGCGAGGGTGAGCGGCAGTCGGCGCATGGAGGATCCTTGCTTGGCGAGTGTGTTGCGGTCTTGTGGGAGGCTCAGGCGGGTTCGCCCGCGGCATGGCAGGCGGCCAGGTAGCCGAAGGTCATGCCGGGCCCCAGGGTGGCGCCGCCGCCGAGGTAGTCGCCGGCCATCACGTTGGAGGCATCGTTGCCGCAGGCGTACAGGCCCGGCACGGGCAGGCCGTCCGCGCCCAGTACCCGGGCGTCCGTGTCGATGTCCATGCCGGTCAGGGTGCCCAGTTCGCCGATATGCAGCTTGACCGCGTAGTAGGGGCCGTGCTCGATCGGCGCCAGGCAGGGATTGGGCAGGTGGCCGGGGTCGCCGTTGTAGCGGTTGTAGATGTTGCCGCCCTTGCCGAAGGCGGGGTCGTGGCCGAGACGTGCGTGCGTGTTGAAGTCGGCGACGGTGCGCACGAGGTGGGCGGCATCGATGCCGGCGGCCTGGGCCAGGGCTTCGAGCGTGTTGCCACGAATCAGATAGCCGCTGCGAAGGTGCGCGCCGATGGGGATCGGGGCCGGCTTCACTGCGCCCATGCCGTAGCGCCGCAGCGCGCGATGGTCGGCGATCAGGAAGGCGGTGACCTGTTCTTCCTGCGCGCAGGCCGCGATCATGGCCTGTCCGAAGTCGTGATACGAGCTGGCTTCATTGACAAAGCGCAGGCCGTGCCGGGTCACGGCGATGAGGCCAGGTTTCTGCCGATCGATCAGGTGCGGCACGACGGTATGACGGCCATCCGGTTGCGGGACCCGCGAGACCGGGGCCCAGCAGGCCGCATGGGCCTGCTGCGTGCGCAGGCGCCCCCCTGCGGCTTCTCCCATGCGCAAGCCGTCGCCCGCGACCGATGCCGGTACCGGCGACCAATGGGCCTGGTCCCGTGCGACATGGGGGAAGAGCGCCCTGCGCCTGGCCTGGTCGTGCGAGAACCCGCCACTGGCCAGCACCACGCCGCGCCGCGCCTTCAGCGTCAGCGCTTTGCCCTGGTGTTCTGCATGCACGCCGGTGACACGGCCCGCCTCGACGATCAGGCCCGTCACCGCCGTGTCCGTGTGGATCGCCATGCCGGCATCCACACCGGATTTCGCGAGGCGGGCGATCAACGCGTTGCCGTTGGACAGGTCCATGCCGCGTCCGTGTACCAGCAGGTCGCGGAAATGCCGTAGCACCTTGCGGGTGACGTAAAGGGCCGATTCCCAGGACCTCAGGACATTCAGGAAGTGCTTCAACTCGGGCCCCGGCTTGATCATCATGCCCAGGAAGGTCATCTCCTTGAAGGGAGGCCTCAGCTGGTGCACCAGGGGCCCGAGTTCGCGGGCGTCGAAAGGCAGGGGGTGGATCGTGCGGCCCTCGACGGCAGCGCCAGGCGCCTGCGGGCGGTAGTCGGGCCGGCCGGCGGCGTAACTGAACCGCACCTGCGTATGCGCCTCGAAGAAGCGCAGCATGCGTGGCGCCTGGTCGATGAAGCGGCGTGCCAGCGGTTCATTGAGCCGGTCGCCGGCGCAGTAGCGGAAATAGTCGAGCGCCTCTTGCGCGCTGTCCTCGATGCCTGCCGCCTGTGCCAGATGGTTGCATGGCACCCAGGTGCCGCCCGCCGAGAGCGCGGTGGTGCCGCCGAACACCGGGGCCTTTTCGAGGACGGCCACCTTCAGCCCCTTGCAGGCCGCTGCAACGGCGGCCGCCAGGGCGGCGGCGCCGGATCCGATGACCAGCAGGTCCCAGGTCGCGCCGTCCTCAGGGGCGCGACCCTGTGTATGGCCATTCTTATGGTTTCCAGACATCGATGAATATCAGATCGGCAAGTATTCGGGTTGTGATTTCGCTGGATCGCGGGTTGCTCATATTGACTCGCATCGTCTGAATTGCGATAAGTGTTTATCTGGATTAGTGATTGCTTATTTCGTGTGCCCGGGTGCGACTGGGCCTTCTCAGTGATCAAACCGAACCGCGTCCTCGCCTTGCATGTCTGAGCGTTCCTTCGATGTCATCGTGGTCGGAGGTGGCGGCTCTGGACTCGCTGCCGCCATCGAGGCGGCTCGCGCAGGCGCCACGGTCGCCCTTCTGGAGAAGAACGCGGCCCTGGGCGGCAGCACGGGGTGGTCGGTCGGCTCCTTCTCTGCGGCCGGAACGGTCTTCCAGCACCGGGCTGGCTATCTGGAAGATACGCCCGACCAGCACTTCGAAGACCTCGGCAAGTTCGCCGGCGAACTTGCGCACCGTGACAACCTGGCCCTGCGTCGCATCCTGGTGGATGAATCGCCCGCCACGCTGCGCTGGTTGATGGATCTGGGCATCGTCTTCATGGGGCCGGCCCTCGAGCCGCCGCACCGGTATCCGCGCATGCACAACGTGGTGCCCGGCTCCAAGGCCTACATCCATCACCTGTCCCGCGAATGCCGCAGGCTGGGGGTGGCGATCGTGACCTCGGCGCGCGTGACGGGCTTGCAGCAGGAGGCCGGACGCGTCACCGGCGTGACAGCTGCCGTGGCGGGCGAGCCACCCTGCCTGTTCCGCGCACGCCGCGCCGTGGTGCTGACCACCGGCGACTTCAGCGCCGATCCTGTCCTCAAGGGGCGTTTTGCCACTGCCGTCGCGGCGCAGGCGGCAGCCGTCAATCCCACCAGCACGGGCGATGGGCAGCAGATGGGGCTGGCCCTGGGCGCCGAGGTGGTCAACGGCGACATCGTGCATGGTCCCATCCTGCGTTTCGTGCCACCGGCCCAGGCGGGCCTCGCGGCGCGCCTGCCCCCCTACACCTGGCTCGCGCATCTGGCGGTCCTGATGATGCGATGGCTGCCCTCACGCCTGACGCGGCCCCTGTTGATGCAGTTCATCACCACCGCGCTCGGGCCTGACCCCGGACTCTTTCGCGCGGGGGCGCTGCTCGTGAACCGCCAGGGAGAGCGCTTCACCGACGAACTGGGCAAGCCCGCCTTGGCACTGGCACAGCAGCCAGGCGGCGAGGGCTACATCCTGCTGGATGCTGCAATGGCCAGGCGCTTCCAGGCCTGGCCGCATTTCATTTCGACCGCGCCGAACGTGGCCCATGCCTACCTCGACGACTACCGCCGCAGCCGCCGCGATGTCTGCAACGAGGCGGCCACCCTGGAAGGCCTGGCGCAGCGCACAGGCATGGATCCGCAGCGCCTGCGCGAAGCGGCGCACCAGGCGGCCTCGCAGGGCCGGCCCCTGGGCGAGGGGCCCTATGTGGCCCTGGGTCCGGTTCGCAGCTACATGGTGCTGACCGAAGGTGGGCTGGCGGTGTCTCCCCGGCACGAAGTGCTGGGGGTGGACGCAGCGCCCATTCCCGGTCTCTATGCCGCGGGCTCGGCGGGGCAGGGCGGCCTTCTCTTGTTCGGGCACGGCCATCACCTGGGCTGGGCCTTCGTCTCGGGGCGGCGGGCGGGACGCCACGCCGCCGGATCAACTTCGCAGGAACGACATGGGCACTGATTCGATCGAAACGCATGAAGCTGATTTCGCCATCATGGGCGCGGGCCTGGCGGGCCTGAGTGCGGCCACGCGCGCGGCCGAACAGGGCCTGAAGGTCATCGTGGTCGACCCGGGCGAGGATGACAAGTACCCCTGCAACTCCCGCTACTCCGGGGGCATCCTGCACCTGTCGTTCCAGAACGTCCAGGATGCGCCGGACTCGCTGCAGCAGGCCATGCAGACGGCCACCAGCGGCTATGCCGATACCGCCCTGACCGCGGTCCTGGCCCGGGAGGGCGGTCGCGCCACCCAGTGGCTGCAGCAGCAGGGCGCGCGCTTCATCCGCAACGGCCAGATCGTCTGGCAGCAGTGGGTGATGGCGCCGCCGCGGCCGATCTCGCCTGGCCTCGACTGGAATGGCCGGGGGCCGGATGTCACCCTGCGCGCCTTGCTCGCAAAGTTCCGCGGGCACGGCGGGCAATTGCTGCTGAAGACGCGGGTCGAGGACTTCCTGGTGCAAGAGGGACGCTGCGTCGGCCTGAGGGCCGTCAGCCAGGGCAAGACCGTGGAGATACGGGCCGCGTCGGTGCTGATCGCGGATGGCGGCTTCCAGGCGAACCTGGACCTCCTGCGCGCGCACATCGCGCCCCAGCCTGAGGGTGTCCTGCAGCGAGGCGCCGGAGTCTCGCGGGGCGACGGGATGCGCCTGGCGATGGAGCGCTTCGGGGCAGCCGTGTCCGACCTGACGGGCTTCTACGGCCATCTGCTGTCTCGCGACGCCTTCAACAACCCCAAGCTATGGCCCTACCCGCAACTCGACGAGCTGGCCTGCGCCGGCATGGTCGTGAACACGCAGGGCCAGCGCGTGGCGGACGAAGGCAAGGGCGGCGTGTACCTGGCCAACCAGATCGCCCATCGCCAGGATCCGCTGGATTGCTTCGTCCTGTTCGATCAGGCGATCTGGGACACGCAGGGCACGCAGGCGCGCATTCCCGCGAATCCCCACCTGGAGCGCGCGGGCGCGACGATGCTCAAGGCGGACTCCATCGAGGCGCTGGCCTCGCGGATGCAGGTGCCCGCCGGCGCGCTGGCAGAGACCGTGGCCCGCCACAACGAGGCGGTGGCGAGCGGTCAGTTCGCACAGTTGTCGCCTGCGCGCACGGTCGGCAAGCATGTGGCCATGGCCCTCAAGCAGGCTCCCTTCTACGCCCTGCCGATGTGCGTGGGCATCACGCACACGGCAGGCGGTCTGCGCATCGATCCATCCGCCCGCGTCGTGCGCGAAGACGGCGCGTTCATTCCGGGATTGTTTGCGGCCGGTTCGGCCGTCGGCGGCATCGAGGGCGGACCCGAGGCCGGTTATGTCGGAGGCCTGATGAAGGCCCTGGTGTTCGGCCTGGTGGCCGCCGAGAGTGCGGCGCAAACGAAGGGCGCCATGCGCGCATGACTGAGGAGATGGACATGAAGCTCAAGACGGCAGTACGTTCCCTGGCCCTGGCGGCTGTTTGCCTGCTCCAGGCCGGCTACAGCCTGGCGCAGGCCTGGCCATCACGTCCGATCAAGGTGATCGTGCCCTTCGCGCCCGGCGGCAGCGCCGATGGCACCTTGCGCGTCGTCTCCGAGAAACTCACCGAGGCCCTGGGCCAGCCCGTCGTGATCGACAACCGGCCCGGAGGCTCGGCCACCATCGGCGCCGCCGCCGTTGCAAAAGCCGAACCGGACGGCTACACGCTCCTGCTGATGCCCGGCACGCACGTGATCGCGGCCAAGATGGTGCCGAACGTCCCCTTCCACCCGATCAACGATTTCACGCCGGTCTCGACCCTCGTCTTCGCGCCCTATGTGATCGTGGGCGCCAAGACGCAGCCTTTCTCCACGCTCAAAGAGATGGTCCAGGCGGCCAAGGCCCGGCCTGCCAGCCTCACGATCGGCAACTCGGACGTGGTCACGCGCCTGGGCGCGGAGATGCTCAGTCAGGCCGCCGGCATCCAACTGGAACATGTCAATTACAAGGGCGGTGGCCCCATCACCACCGACGTGCTGGGGGGCCATCTTCCCCTGGGTGTCGCCACGCCCGTGGCGATCCTGAGCTTCCACAAGGATCGCCGTCTCAATGCCCTGGCCGTGACCTCGCCCCGCCGCCTGGGGACCTTGCCCGATGTGCCGACCGTCAGCGAAGCGCTGGGCGTTGCCGATTTCGATTCACGCACCTGGTTCGCCCTGGCAGGGCCTGCCAACCTGCCCAAGCCGGTGGTGGACCGGCTGCAAAGAGCCGTGAAGCAGGTGATGGCCCAGGCCGCGACGCGTGAGCGTCTGCTGGCGATGGGCCTGGAGCCCGCCGACGACCATTCGCCCGAGGCGATGGCGCAGTTGATGCGGACCTTCGGCCAGCGCAATGGCGCGCTGATCGATTCGGCCAAGATCAAGATGGACTGAACTAGCAACTGGCAACGACCTAGAGAGAAGGAGAACCGAAGATGAAACCCACACGTTGGCTCGCGGCGGCCTTGCTGGTCTTGACGGCAATGGTGGCGGGCGCCCAGACCTATCCGGCCAAGCCGGTGCGCATCGTCGTGCCCTTCGCCCCTGGGGGCAGTGCGGACGGCACGGCGCGTCCCGTCGCCGACAAGCTCACCCAGATGCTGGGCCAGAGCTTCATCATCGAGAACCGGCCGGGGGCCTATGGCACCCTGGGCGCGTCGCTGGTGGCCAAGGCCGAGCCCGATGGCTACACCCTGCTCCTGGTGCCCGGCACGCACGTGCTCACGCCGCGCCTGATGCCGGGGCTTTCCTACAACGCCATCAACGACTTCACCCCGATCTCGACCCTCGTGTTCGCGCCCTATGTGATCTCGGGGGCCAAGAACCAGCCCTTCTCCAACCTCAAGGAGATGGTCCAGTACGCCAAGGACAACCCGGGCAAGCTCGCCATCGGCAACTCCGAAGTCACCACCCGCCTGGCCGCCGAGGCGCTGGGCGTGGCCGCCAATGTGAAGCTCACGCATGTCGCCTACAAGGGCGGCGGTCCGATCACCAACGATGTCCTGGGCGGCCATCTGCCACTGGGCGTGGCCACGCCGATCGCCGTCATCGGCTTTCACAAGGACAAGCGGATCAATGCCCTGGCGGTGACCTCGCCCAAGCGCCTTTCCAGCATGCCCGACGTGCCCACCGTGGCCGAGGCCCTGGGCATCGCCCAGTTCGACTCCCAGACCTGGTTCGCACTGGCCGGACCGGCCAACATGCCGCGCGCGATCGTCGACCGCCTGCACAAGGCGATCACCCAGATCATGGCGGACCGCGAGATGCGTGAGCGCATGTTGTCGATGGGCCTGGTGCCCGCCGACGACACCTCGCCCGAGGCGATGGCCAGTCTCCTGCGCAATTTCAGCGAGCGCAATAACGCGCTGATCGAGGCTGCGAAACTCAAGCTCGAGTGACGAGCCGCCCTGCCTGATCCACCTCCACACCGAATCCACGCATGTCCAGCGACACCCAGCTTCCGACCTATCCGATCCTGCGCTTCTTGATGACGCGTGGCCGAGCCCTCGCGGGGGCTTGCGGCCTGGCCACTCTGCTTCTGGGGCTGTATGGCGCCCTGGCCACCGGGCACTGGGTGCTGCTGGCGGCGGGACTGGGGGCTGGCGTGCTCGTGGGGCTGCTTCTCATGGCATTCGTCGAGGTGGTGCAGATCATTTTCGACACCCTCGTCCCGCGCTGACCCGGATGCATCCGCCTGACCTCACGCTGGGTTACCTGAGCATCGCCGACGTCGGCCCGCTGGAGACGATCGAGGCTGCGGCGCAAGCCGGTTATTCAGCGGTCGGCATCCGGATCTGCGGACGGCGGCCTGCCGATGCCTGGCAGCCGGATGTCCTGGGTTCGCCTGCCATGCAGCGTGCGCTGGCCTCGGCGGTCAGATCCGGCGGTCTGCGCCTGTCGAACATCTCGGCGTTCCACCTCTATCCCGACATCACGATGGAGCACCTGCTGCCGGTGCTGGAGGTCAGCGCGAAACTGGGGGCCGCGTACGTCGTCGCCTGCTCCTACCATGACCATCCGCAGCAGGCGGTGGACATCCTGGGCCCCTACAGCGAAGCCGCCGCTGCCCACGGACTGCGCCTGGCGCTGGAGATCGTCTCGTACAGCCGCTGCAGCACGCTGGCCCAGGCCAGTCACCTGATCGGGCAGGTGGGCTCGCCCGCGTTGGGCTACCTGCTGGACATCCTGCACCTCACGCGAGGCGGCAGTGACCTGGCAGCGATCGCGCGCATTCCTTCCGGGCAGATCTGCTTTGCGCAGTTGTGTGATGCGCAGGCCAGCCTCCCACAGGGCGTGGATGCGGCCACCGAGGCCAAGTCCATGCGGCTGTATCCCGGCGAGGGGGCACTCGATCTGCACAGGTTCCTTGCCGTCCTGGATCCATCCATCGAACTGGAAGTCGAGGTGCCGGCGCAGGAACACCGGCATCTGCCGGCGGGCCAGCGTGCGGCCATCCTGCGGGATCGGTCGCTGGCCTTTCTGAGGCGACGCGTTCTTTCTGACTAGAAAAGCGCCTGAAATTCGATCGCAGTCATTCATTCGGATGCGTTGTGCTGCGAGCGACGCCATCTAGAATTTCCTCGGCTCACCAACAGCGAAAGCACCATGAACTTCAATCGAAAAGCTGCCCTGATTGCAATGGCAGCACTCCTGACCGCAAGCACGAGCTTTGCGCAATTCGGGGGCTTGCTCAATAACATCAAGAACCGGGTCGAGCAGGCCAAGCCGGCCAGCCCGGCCCCCGGCAATGCACCACCGGCCAACGTGCCGGGCGCGCCTGCGATGCCGGGCGCGCCAGCGATGCCGGGCGCGCCAGCGATGCCGGGTGCGCCTGCGATGCCAGGCGCGGCAGCCCCTGGCGCTGCGCCTGCCGCCATGCCCGCAGCGGGCGGGGGTGTTCGCCAGAAGTGGTTGAGTGATCCCTATCCGGATATCCCTAACGAGGTGACCGATGCGGATATCCAAGCCACCAACGTGGCTTCGATGAACAAGGTCTTTGTCTACCTGAATTCGCCGGTGATGGCCAAGGCCTACAAGCAGTGTCAGACGGTGGAAGAGGCACGTATCGGTGCACGGGCTGCGGAGTTGCGCCAGGCCAGTAACAGCGCCAAGACCAACGCCGAGAAAAACCAGCTGCTGGAGCAATCCAAGGCGATCGACGCGGTCAAGGCCAAGATTTCCCCGTCCACCTGTGTGCTGCGCGTGATCCGTCGTGCCACCCTGGACCTGAATCTCGAGTACTACGGCACACAGCCCAAATACGGTGGCCCCAAGTCGCCCGACGAACAGCTCTCCGTGGTGCAGGTGTTCCGCGTGGCGCGCGCGCTGGAGAAGAACGAGCTGACCAACGCCTTTCATACCGCG
>JACCED010672687.1_pt1 | contig 17262 bp, 26 predicted proteins | sample 7455021 | NCBI WGS metagenome assembly JACCED01 (sample SAMN15323456, study PRJNA562643) | freshwater metagenome | isolation source: river surface water | place: USA:Blue River Watershed | collected 2017-08-19 | reverse complement strand
TTTTAACAATCTTATCTTGTAGATTTTGATTCTCATATGCTCTTGCAATGGAATCATTTGTATATTCAGCACCAGTTGAATTATACACCAATGCTCCGGTATCGAAATCATATGATTGATATTCTAATGGAGTCCAAAATCCCATCTTCACTATATCTTGAATTTGGGAAACGTGAATTATATGTTTGAAAAATGCACCATGTTTAGAACGATTGGTCAACATTACTAACTTAGAATATGGACCAGTTTCACCCATATTAGTTTGTAATTTTAATGGAGTAGCAGTTAATCCTAAGACGTGAGTTGCTTTAAGTGCATCAATAAACTTTCTTAATTGTCCATTTTTATCACGCGGGTATCTATCACACTCATCGATAATAACTTTCGTTATACCCAATTGTTTGAATTTCCAAGCAATGTTGATAATAGAACCAATCGTTGCGTAAGTAATATCACCAATTTCTTTCTCACCCATAGATGCTGAATAAATTGATGCAGTACCTCCCAACGTAATAAGTTTGTTATAGTTTTGTTCTAATAATTCTTTTGATGGTTGTATCACTAATACTTTTTCCCCAATACCTTTTGCAATATGGGCAATAACAATCGATTTACCGAATGCGGTTGGTGCAACGATAATCGAAGGTGCCATTTTGGGTGTTTTAAAAAATTCAATACCAACGGCAACTGGTTCTATCTGATAATCTCTTAATTTCATTTAGAAAAATATCTCCATTAAAATGATTCCCAATAACGTGGTGATTCCACCAATTATTGCAATTGATGCTAAGTTTTCTGAATCTTCAATTTGTTGTTTTGTTTTTCCTTGATTTTCCATATTATTTAATAAAAGGTAATATTGCTAATTCTTTTGCTTTGGCCTCTACCATACAATCCACATCCATTCCGTATGTATTAGGAAGCGAGTTAATGTAAAGTGAATGTGCCTGTGGTTTTTCTTTTGGATTATTTTCGTGTAATGCTTTTGATTCTGAATAATGAACGATGGGTTTAATACCATCTGGCCAAGTTGATACTGCAAGTTTCAATGCTTGTTCTTCGGATAAATCACCTGTACAAAATTGGTGGTGATGATAATCAAATACAATCGGAATACCGATTTGTTCATGCACATACATAAGGTCTTTAACTGAATACATAGATGCCTTATCATCATTCTCTATTGTTAATCGTTTTTGAACCGATTCAGAGAGTCTTTTATAGTTGGTGATAAATCTATCTAACGCAGATTTTTTATCTCCGTAAACACCATTACAGTGGATATTAATCTTATTGTAAGGAGTTAAATCTAATCCTAATAAATCAAATACTTTACCATGTAATTCTAAATCTTTAATAGTATTATCAACTACGTTTGGATTTGGTGAAACTAATACGTTAAACGGACCGGGATGTGATGTAAGACGTAATCCATTATTCTTAGCATATGTACCACAACCTTTAAGGATGTTTGAGATTTTAGTATAATCTGGCATATCTTCTACGTTGTATTCGGAAGCCCACGGAAACATATCTGATGAAATACGGAATACTTTAATATTCTTAGAAACATTCCATTTGATAATCTCAAATAAATCACGAGAGTTTTGTAGGGCTAATTCGGAGGCGTAAGAAATACCTTTCTGATGAAACGTTTTCTTAACCATACTACGATTGGTAGTAATCTTAGGAGATTGTTCTCCTAATGTCATATTGATACATGCGTAACCTAAATTCATATTATATAGTTTTACATTTTATAAAGCTAATATACGAATAATATTCCAAATTACCAAATATTATAGGGAAAAACTTTCCCCACAACCACAGGTTCTACTTGCATTTGGGTTTATAAATTGGAAACCTTTACCATTTAAGCCATCCGAAAAGTCCAATTGTGTACCAACAAGATATAATAAAGATTTATTATCTACTAATATTTTTACACCCATATCTTCGATTAAAGTATCGTTAGGAAGCGGGTCAGTATCAAAAGAAAGGTCATATGATAATCCACTACATCCACCACCCTTAACACCAACTCTTAAATAGGGGGTTTTAAAATCAGTTTCCCCAATTAGGGATTGAACTCTTTTTGCTGCAGTATCTGACACTGTAATCATATATGTTTATTTTTTAATTTCTTTTTTATACTGAATAACTGCATTTTGATTACCACCCATATGATTTAACCAATAATTGATTGCTTCTCTATCGTTAATCCATCTCTCTTTTTTATTCCAGTCAAACCACGGGTGTAAATAATATGCCTTACCATCATATGGGTCTTTCCAACCATCTTTCTCATACCATTCTCTACGTTCTTCTTCGGATACAACTCCATCTTTATTAGAATCTGCTTCATCAAATATTTGTTCTGATGATAAATTATTTTCCACTATAATTTCAGATTCTTCTTCGATTGGTAAATTTTTTCCACTATCTTCGTAAATTTGATAATTTTTTTCCACTAAGGGTTCGGATTCACCATACATATTTTTCTTACCAATCAATCCATTAAACGCAATGATTAATGCAACTGCAAGGGGGTCAAATACAATTACGATAATAAAGATAAAGAACTTAACGACCGTATTTAAATCCAATCCAAATGCTTCTGCAACGAATCGGAATCCACCTACCTCTTTTTCTAATCCTAAATTATCAGTTTTGATTTTATTAATTGCATCATTTTCCAAAGCATTATCTTCTTGCAATTTAGCAATCTTATCATTTAGTTTAGAAATTTGTTTATCTCTATTATCAATAGAACGAAGTAGACGTGAGTTCACTTTACCACCATCGATAATTTTACCTTGATTAGAATTGAATTCAGAAATTTGAGTAGATAGTTGTTGAATTTGAGATTCATTTTGTTCTATCTTTGTAGTGTGAACAAGAATTTCTCTATCTACTTGTTGTAATGCTAAATTTTGTTGTTGGAACGCATTTGATAAATAACCAAAAATACCTGCGGATGTAATCATCATAAGAATACCAACTGATATAGTTAAATACCATTTGTTGAATCCTTTGATTTCATCCCACGTTTGTTTTAAGTAAGTTGCAGCAACTAACTTAGCTAATTCTAATGAACTAGCCATAATCATTACCGATGTAGATGCTCCTGCGAATAAAACTCCTAAACCTGTAACTGAAAAATAAGCAGCACATCCGGCAACAATTATCGCTGATAATCCTACCAAATATTTAAGCCAGTTCATTTTATGATATTGAAATAAATTCGTCTATTTGTTCTAAACCTTTTTGAATTTCTCTGATATATTGTTTAGCTTCTTGTGGGTTAGGTTCTTTTTGACCATCAATCATTTTATCGATTAATACCACTCTTCCTTGAATAGAATTTACTAAATCAACAATCTTTTGCTTATACACGTCTTTCATAATTATATATTTTGTTTGTTACTAATAAATATTACAATATCAAAAAAAGTAGTTTTTATATATTTATATATGATTTTAAAACTAAAAATAACCGATGATAATTTACACAAACGGATGTTCACATACGGCAGGTCATTGTATGAAACGTGATAAAACGTGGCCAATGATTGTTATGAAAAGTATTATAGGTTCTCAAGCATATTCGACAAATATTGTACCATCTATTATTAAAAAAGATTCGCACGTATTATACAATCAAGCAATGCATGGTGCAGGAAATGATTATATATTCCATAAAAGTTTAGAAACTATTTTGGCATTGATACATAGTGGTAATAAACCAGATTATGTAATCATTCAGTGGTCTGGTCCAAATCGTAGAATGCACTCTGATGAAGATGGTAAGTATGTATTTGTAAACCCGTGGGATAATTCACATTTAGGAGTAAAATTTGAACCTATGGGTAGTCAACATACATTACATTATATGTTTGCGTTACAAGAAGTTTTAAAAAAACATAATATAGAATATTGGTTTTTTAATTATATGGAATTATCAAAATTGGTTAAAAAATCAAATGTATATAATGAAATGGATTTAACAAGAATATTAGATTTTAATTCAAATATTACTATGTTTGATGGGTTAATAGATTTTTTTAAATTAAATGAAATGAATTGTGATGTGGGTGGTCATCCAAATGAACTTGGTAATTATTTTATAGGTAAACATATCGTTGATAAACTTGGATACGATTGTATAGATTATTCTAAGTTTTACAATACACTATTCATATAATGGATATTAAATTATTTGATAATCGAATATTAGCACCTGCTAAATGTGGTACTAGACATTTACGAAAAATATTTAAAGATAAACGTTTTGATGTAAATAGTGATAATCTTAAACAAATAACACATATTGTTATACGAAATCCATATGAACATTTTGAATCTGCAATTCATACTGAATATGTAAATTTTAAAAACACACATAATTCAATTCAAAATATAGAACATATACTTCGTGGTACTATAAATGAAAATGGAATCGGTCATTGGAATCCTAAAACTTATAGATTTTTGTATTCTATTTTTATACAAAACCCATCAATACAAATTATTGAATTATCAGATTTATCTAATTTTTTAGCATCAGAAGGATATGTAATTCCACATAATAAATCAGAATATGATTGGTCTGAATTTGGGTTTAACATATCTAAAGAATTTGTTTTATTAGAATTCAAAAATAAGTTTAAACAAGAATTTGAAATGGTAAATAAAAAATTAGAAATTGAAATGATTTATTATACGAAATTATTAAATATGAGTATAGAAATACAATAATAAAACAACCTAGTGGAGTATCACCACCTTTTTTCAGTTTACATATATTTATAGAGAAGAAATACTAAGACATATGAAGGGAACATTTTTTTCAGCAGATTTTATTAAAGATACTACTGGCAATTTAAGATTAATGGAAGTAAATACTGATACCGGTTGTGTACCAAATGGACTTTCTTTTTTAGATTACACAAATTTTATAGAAATACTATCTGCTTCAGCTATAACCGAATTACATACAATTCACAAAGAAATTCATACAGATATTGTAGCAGAATTATCACAAAGTATATTTTCAAACGCACCATTTATAACATCGTTTGATTCTACAATTGAGGAAGCCGGTACTATTTATCCAACTGCAATAACTGATAGTTCTACGAAATTTATCTTACGTTTTGCGTATGATGAAGCATCTATTTTTGATTCTGAATATGCTAAAAGTGTATTAGGACCATTACAATTATTTACAGAAAATAATGATACTGCATCAATTGTAGAGTATTCGTTTTCATCATCCGTACAAGGATTTGAATTTGATAATTTACCAAAAGATTTTAATACTACAAACATACCAGATGTGGCAGTTAAAGATACATCTGCAAATACAACACATCCAATATCATTTTATAAGATTGGTAAATCATCTGAAACAACGGATGATAGATGGAGTGAATTCACTGGTTCATTATCCGATGATAAATTAATTATTAAATTTTACGAAGATGCTTCGGAAACAAAAGTAACATCGGTTCGTTCATTTAATATTATTTATGGTAGTAATTTAGATTTAATAAACGTTGGAAATTATACAACAGAAGGATTATTTACAAAACCAACATCAATTGAATATGATGATACACAAATAGCAAATGAGATTGATGTAAAACACTATTATGAATTAACAACAAATTATCCAAAATTTACAAATGTTTATAATTGGGGTGGTATATTCGAAGAAGAAGAAATTATTAAAGCAGATGGTACTACCATATTGATTGGAAGTGCATCAGTTGGAGATGAATTTAAATCTTATTTTATAAATGGAGCACCTGATACCGATGTGGTTTCTACTTTTATGGCATGGTCACATGCTGGTTCAGAATTACCATCTGGTTCATATGCTACTAGTTCTGTTTTAATCAATAAAATAGAACAACCACTTTTATACAATTTGGCATTTCATTTAACTATGGAAGATGGTTCTGAATTTAGAGCATCTGGTGGAGTTCATTTGTTAGTACATGATATTGATTTAAATTGTATTCGTTATGAATCAATAGCAAAATTAGATGAAACTAAACATCAGTTAATTAACTTAACAGGTGGATTAATCAATATTGATTCGATTGTAATAGAAATATTAGATGGTGATTATAAAACATATATTATTGATATGGAAACATCTGATACTTATTTCTTATCAAATGGAGAATTAAGTGTTAAGATTGTTACACATAACTGCTTCCCTGCTGGAACTAAAATTACTTTAGCAGATGGTACTCAAAAGAATATTGAAGATTTATTATTAACTGATAAAATCTTAACATACAACGAATTTACAGGTGAAAAAACAGAAGGTGTTATTGGGAATATCGTAAAGAAAAAAGAACATCTATTAATCAGACACAAAACCGATGATGGTAATGAAGTTAAATCTACTGCACTACATAAGTTCTATGTTAAAGGTAAAGGATGGATTGCTGCACAAGATATTACATTAAATGATATTCTAATTAATAGAAATGGTAATGAAACTATTGTAACTGAAAAGGAAACGATTGTTGGTGAGGTTGAGGTTTATCATATTTTAGATGTTAAAGATAATCACACATATTATGCTGAAAACTTATTAGTTCATAACTTTAAATATGGTGGTGGTTCTTGTTTTGTTGCTGGAACTAAGGTAGTTATGGGAGATGGTTCTCAAAAGAATATTGAAGATGTAGTAATTGGTGATGAGGTACTTTCATTTAATGAATCAACTTTACAAAATGAAGTTAAAAAAGTAATTGGTTTAAAAACTCCAATTCACAACGATTTAGTTAAATACGAATTTGCAAATCAAACTTCAATAGTATGTACGTTTGACCACCCATTCTATGTTGGTGATTTAGAATTGGCATCTTATACTCCATTCTTAACAAACAAACGTTATGAATTAAATAAAGAAGTTAAACAAATCAAAACTAGTGATATGGTTTACTTATCAAATGGTGTAAGTAGAACTGCTATTAAAGATATAATAGAGTTAGATGAGAAAGATACTCAAACTTATATCATAACAGTCGAAGATAATCACAATTTTTACGCTAACCAAATTTTAGTACATAATAAATAAGGATTTCACTATGGCACAAATATATAAAACATTTACTAAAAGTGATTTGGACAACAAACAAGTTGTAACAACTACACCAACTATAAATCAACAAGTTAATGTCATTTTAACTAATTTTATCCAATACATTAAGGATAAACATATGTAATTAAACTTACTTAAATGGTTATATTTTCTAAAGAAGAGTGTGAGTATATAAAATCATTCTATTCATTATACGATGAAATTGATGGTATGGATACTCACACTCTGAATGGTATTCAAATAAAATTCAGAAAAGGCAGTTCTGCCAAATTCGTAACAATTGATAATTCTGAATTAAAGGATTTTCTCTTACAAAAACTTACACCCTTAAAGGTAAAAAATATACCTACCATAAAAATTATGAAATATGGTAAAGGTGGTAGTTTGGCTAAACATCAAGATTTTTCCAAATACGGAGTTGATATAATTTATAAAACTTTATTAGTTCAATTATCAGAATCATCTGATTATATAGGAGGTGATTTAATTGTAGAAAATACTCCACAATCTAGAGTAATCGGTTCAATAACGTCTATATCACCTACCGCGGAACATGAAGTAACTATGTTAGAAGATGGTGAACGATATTCATTAGTTCTGTTTTTACATGAAAGTGATTTTGATATTTCAAAAAATATAATTTAATGTTTAAAAAATATAATTTTGAATCAAGAGGAATAGGAATTATTTCATCTACATCAATCACATCGAATACCTTTATTGGTAATTACTTTACAAAATCAGAAACTATATCGACAGAAAGTAGACTCATTTACGAAGGATGGGTTGAAACTAACCCATTAGGTAGATATTTAAATCATAATAGAATTCCAAATTGTAATTTAGAGTTAGATGGTGATGCTATTAAAATATATACTAATAGAGATATTAATCAATTTGAAGAATTAACTATAAATTATTTAGATATTATCAAAATAATAGAATTACCGATGCGATTAATAAACAAATATGGAGTATTTGATTTTGATTATATTGAAGAAAAAGTAATTATAAAACAAAATTTAATATGAAACTAATTTATAGTTACTCCACTAAAATGGGTAATTACGATGATAATGATTGGATATTACTTTTATACAAAGGTGCAATTACTCGTTCAAAACAATTGGGATATACTATTAAATTATATGGTTGTGATTTTACTTATCAAAAATTGAAGGATATAGTAGATGAATATGTAGATATTACAAATGAAGAGTTTGTTCTTACCGATGATTTAAAATTATACATACATTCAAAAGAAGACTTAGATTGCGTTACAATCGATGGTGATATAATATTAGAATCTAAATTAAATTTGCCAACTAATTGTGATATAATATATGAAATAAAAGGAGTGGTTAAATCTAAAACACAAACTAAATTTCAAAGATATTTAGATATTTTTAAAGATTATGATATTACATCTAATATAGATTATTTCAACTATAATACACTATACGCATGTAGTGTTGGTATTCTTAAATTCAATAATAAAGAAACAAAGGAATTATTTATATCCACTTATTATAAATTTAGAAAATACTTTATAGATAATATTAAATCAGATAATCGTCTATTTAAAAAAGATGACCCTGCAATAATTGTATGTGAATATATGTTTGCATGTTTGTTAGAAGGCACCGAATATGTTGGTAAAGAATGTAATAATATAAATGATTATACTCATTATATGTCATTAACTAAATTTACACCTACTGCTTGGAAACACGTTGATTCTATCTTAAATCCTACAACTAAATTGTTATAATGAATTTAATATATACATTTGATAAAACTGTAAATACAGATTCACATAAAATAGATGTATTAAAATCGTATTATACGAATAGCATTAATTCTGCTAAACTATTAGGATATAAAATTGAATTATATTCTAATTGTGATTGGTTTGATGATTTAGTAGATATTAAACATATAATAACCGATGAATTTGTTTTTTGGGATGCATTCAAAACTATACCACTAAATAGAAATGATGATTATATATTAGTAGATGGTGATGTTATATTTCATAATAGATTACCAAAGTTAGATGATTCAGTAGATGTATATTTTGATGGATGGGAGAGTTGGTTAAGTATTTATGATGATTGTGTAAATGAATTAGATGGGTTAGGTATATCGGATATAATACCTGAATGGAAAGTTGAAAAACAAAGAGTTATGAATATAGGAACTCTTAAAATTAATAATAAAGAATTAAAAGAATTATATTTAGACAGATGGTTTAAATTATATGAATTTTGTAAAGTTAGAAAAGATACTTTAAAAACATTTGATTTATGCTGTACCATAACATCTCAATATCTTTTAACATTATTATCAAATCAATATAGTATTCATAATTTTTCGGATAGATTACGAGTACCAAATAGTTATTATACACATTATGTAGGTAAAGAGAAATATAATTTACCGATTCCGAAAATCAATAAAACGCTGATATAGTTATGATAAATTTAAAAGTAGCAACAAAGGTAGAAGTTAAAGAATCACCGATACATGGAATGGGTGTATTTGCTATTGAAGAAATCAAAGCAGGTGAAGTGATTGAGGAATGTCATTTAATAACACTTCCATTTAAACCAGGCGAACAATCATTTTTTCTATATGATTATAAATTCAATTATCCGGCAGAAGGTAAGTTAGAAGAATATGTTTTACCATTAGGTAATGGGTGTATATATAATCATTCTGATACTAATAATGCATATTGGAGAAACCACCCACAACATAAGGCATTTCAGTTTGTTGCTATCAAAGATATAAAAGTAGGTGAAGAAATTTGTACTTATTATGGTGATGCTAATTATTGGAAATTAGTAGAAACATTTAAAACTAAAAATATCAAATTATCTATAATATGAAAATATATGTACACCACTATTATAGTAAAATACTTTTTTATAAATTAGCACATAATAGTAATAATAAATTTATTGAAGTTGATTTAAATACCAATATTGGTTCTGCATATTGTAATTATAATGGTGTAGATATTGAATTTTATTTTAATCCAGAAATAAATGATAATACTGATGGGTTACATTTATTAGATTTTTTTTCAGCATTACTACAAAGACATACAGATTCTACCTATATGGAATTGAGTATTGGTGATGTACAAGATACACCAATAGTTAGTAAATTTGTAGAACTATTAGAAAATAAAAAAAATTGGATAATTACATTATTTAGAACTGAACGTATTCTAACAAAAAGTGATTTAGATACTACCATACACATAGATGAGTTAGAATCACAAATACAATTGTTAAAAAATCACAAAATAGTATCTGATAATTTATTCATAAACGATACTATTAGATATAGATTTCCAAACATTTATTTTGCATTTACAAATACAATATGGCAGTGGAATGAAATAATTGGCATACGTTGGTATTATGAATATAAACAAATATTTGAAAAATTAAATTTTGATTATGATTTAATGTATTCAGTTCGTAACCACAAAAAATATAGATGTGATATATTAAAAGGTTTGGCTAAACTAAATAATAAAAAATTATTATTACAAAGAACTAATTCAGCACCGGTAAGTAAATTTTATAACACATATGAAAATGAATTATCAGAAATAGATAATATTTATTTTAATTCAATTGATGGTACTACCGATTTTGAAAATATAACTTTAATACAATATCAAAGTGGATTGACTTGGGATTTATGGTTTAGAATGCTATCAAAAGCCAAAATTCAAATATTAGATGAAAGTTGGGCTCATTCTAAAGATGAATTTCAAAATCAATATTTTTCTGAAAAAACATTAGGATTAGTTCTTGCAAATATACCATTTGTATCTACTCATTCATATCCATTAGAAATGTTACAAAAAGTATTAAACATTTCAGAACATCCGTTTTATAATGAAGCAAAATTATATAAAGGTAATGTAGATTTATTTGTATCGTTTATTGATTCCTTTTTAAAAAATTTTGATGAGAACTATAAAAAAATAAAGGAATGGACAAATGAATGTCATATTGCGTTTGTTAAAAAAATAGAATCGGAAAATACTATGTTAGATATGTTATTAGATGATTTTAAAACAGAAAATGATAAAATTAATTCAAATAAAAAGTTTTTGTAATGAAATTATATAACGATACTGAATTAAAATTTTTAAATTCATTTTGGGAAAATGTAGATTATCGAAAGTTTGATGATAGAAGTTATGAATTTGCTGTTATGATGAATAACGAGATGGATATAACTACTAAATTATTAGATTGGTTTGAAAATGAAAGTGGTGAAAAACTTATACATAAGAAATATAGTTTAATAATACACAAATATAATGTTGGTGATTATTTCGATAAACACACAGATTCGGTTGAACGTAATTATAAAAATAGAGCATATGTTGTTGGGTTTCATATAAACGATGAATATGATGGTGGTGAGTATATGTTATATAACCCAAACGAAATCATAGATAAAGGACCAGGCGTACCTTACTGTTTTAAATCAAATAGATTACATGAAATAACAAAAATAACAAATGGTATTAGAAAAAGTGCATTGATTTTTATCAATCACGAAGATTTAGTAAAAAAGAATTTATTATGATAAATTTTGAATTAAATATTTCAGATTATAACCAAATTGAAGAACTTAGTATATTAAGATATAATGAAGTATTATCCGATGATATTAAAAAACTAATATATTTTTTTAATGAAGAATATAAATGGGATGGTATGTTTATATTTGATGATGTTCAAACTAGAATAAATAATGGTCATCATTTGTTTATTTTATATTATGGTAATAACGCAATTGGTTATGTGTTTTATGAACCAAAAGAGAATAACGAATTTTATTTATATAATTTGTATGTTACAAATTGTTACAAAAGACCAAATTATTCAGCACAATGGTTTGTAAATAAAACTATTGGAATGTTGCCAATACCTATTTCAAAAATATCATGTATATGTGAAGATTGGCACGTTGCAGCTCATAATGTATTTACTACAAATGGGTTTGAAACAAAAAAAAAGAGTCACCAAATTGATGACTCTTTACAAAAAATGAGAGATTAAAAAAAACTACTTTACTTTTACTGAAATTTTCTTTTGTTTTGCTTCTGCTTTCTTTGGAATAGTAATCAATAAAATACCATTCTCTACTTCTGCAGATGTTTGTGTAATATCGTAATTAGATGAAATACGAATGTTGTGCTCTAATGTTGAAACCAAATTATTTTGGATTGAACCTTCGGAGTATAAACTTTCTGCCTTAATTTTTAATAAGTTTCCATCAACATCAATTGAAATATTTTCTTTTGGATGCCCTACCACCTGAAACGCTAATTCGTATGAATCATCATTCTGTTTAGTATATCCAACCGCAGTATCTCGTAATGTTGTTGATGTTTTCCAAGTAGGTAAATCCTTCTCAAATAAATCTAATAAGTGTCCTAAATTTGCTGTGTACATAATCTTTTCTTTTTTTAGTTAAACAATACATCATATATTACAAATCTCATACCATCAGATACTATATGACATATTGTCAGTATTTTAAAAATCCATTTGACAACTTGTCAGTTAGAATGGTTGGGAATCTTCCCATTGCTTATTTTCTTGTCTACAACTCATATGGTCAGCCCAATGTAGAATGTACGGAAGGTCGGTTTTTAACCTCATCTCGGGACGGAAACTGATAAAGTAAGGTTTAGTACCTTCGTTGTATAATCCGTCTGCTAACATAATCCCAATCATCTCCTTTTCGGTATATTTGATTCCATATTGATTCAATAACCACAACGCCCGATGTGTTACATCCATATAATGATTCTCACCATTTATCTTAAACATAGAACCCTGATTCTTCTTATGCCAATCGGATTCTTCCTCAATATAATGTGGTTTACCTTTTGTACCCAATTTACCTAAATCGTGATGGAATGCTGCAAAGAATAATTCCTCATCGGTAAAATCTACTTTGATTCCACCTTCTTCATAAATCTTCTTCATTTTATATGCATTACGTGCAACATTCATAACGTGGTCTAAATAACCACCGGTATATGCCGAATGATAATGTTCTTTACCACTTGCAGGTGCTAGAACCAATTCAGTTCCCAATTCTTCTTCGGAATACATGAACTTTAATTTTTCCAATCGTTCACCACTAAATACTTTACTCAATGCCTCTATGAATTTATCATAATTCTTTTGTAGGTCTTCTGCTGTGTAACTTTTCATAATTTATATTTTAATCATTTATTTCCATTCCTGTCAGAGCTCGGTAAAGAATTTCTAATTGTTCTTCACTTTCACAAAATCCTAATCCTAAAAAATCCTCAATCTCAATAACATAACTACCTTCTGGCAACCCAATTTCTTTCCACTCATCATTCATAGATGAAATTAAAATTGGTGCATCATCAGATGGATTATCTTTGGGTAAAGGTAATATCCAATAATATCCACTTGGCCCTTCGGATTCATCTTCTTGTATCTTTTCCCAACCTTGTCTTTCAAACGTTTCTTCGGTAATTAAACTCTCCGGAAACGCAATTGGTGTCATTTTTTGTTTACTCACTCTAATACTATGTTTATTTGTTTTTTTACTTTATATTCTAAAATTGTACAAGTTATTCGCATCGTATCACCTTTCATTTTGTAGATTGGTGCAATGACCGTATTTATTTCCCCGTTTGTGCCGGCATATGAAGATGTATTTATAGTTGGTACTAACTCATCCTTCCAAGTAGTAATAGGGGGTAAATTAACGTAATTACGTGAACCATCGAGGGGATTGATATATAGTTTGGTTACGTTTGATATTGTATCACCTTTTAATAACCACCAAAATAAATTATTTTCCCATTCTACCTTTATTGGTTCAACTGAATTTTTAACATTACCAGTAATTCGATGTATTGTTTGTGTAGATGCTGAGATGAGTTGTAAATGATAATATCCGTTTTTATCTATTGGTAATCTACCATCCAATTCTAATGTTGGTGTTGGTTTGGTAGATGGTTTAGATAGTTGTGTAGTTTGTTGGATTGGTCCCCATTGCGGTTCTCCAATATCTTCTTTACTACAAGCCGTAAATAGTAAACAGCCGAATACTAACCATTTAATTCTCATAACAATTTGTTTAAGATTGCTTCCCAATTTGGATACTCATTCCAAGTTTCAGTTTCATACGCCCAACCGAATCGTAACAACTCACCTCTAAACTCACCCGCTCCGTTTTTCAATCTATCATCGATTAAGTAATCACCACCTAAAAGGTCTTTTCGGTGAGTAACAATCATTTTCTTGTGGAATAAATCACCAAAGTATTCTTCAATCCAATAACGTTTATCAGAAGCAGAATCGGGATTTCCCCACGGGGCTGCGGTAGCTATGAATAATTCGTACTTACCACTTTCTGCCAATTTCTTAACTGCCTCAATTGCCCCTTCGTATGGAGGAGGATTTCGGAAGATACCAGGAATATGGTCAGGACATTTCTTATACTTTTCAATTAAATGTGGATGACGTTCGAACCATCTATCAAACTCTGCTTTCAAATCCACTAACACACCGTCCATATCGATGTAAACTATCTTTTTCTTTTCACTCATTATCTTTTTGTTTTATTATCTCTCAATCTTATACAGCTAATATACAACCTTTTTTTGTATTTTCCAAATGTTTTTCAATATATTTTTTAATATAATACATAACTTATTGATTATCAATTATAGGCTGGGGGTGTAGGTAAAATAGGTAAGTAATGCCTCTGATTTTTCCTTCTCAAATTGTTTCCAATTTATATTCAAATTCAATAAGTTAGCTATCTCAGCCCCACGATTCCAAGCATCTAATTCGTTTAGGAACTGACCCATCATAAATTCCTTTGGGTGTTCGTCTGAATCGATGTTCTTATATGCATTTGAACCGATATTGGTTACTGGTTGTAATACGTGTCCACATTCATGTAGTAACGCAAACAATCCATTTTCATTCAAATCATAATTGTGATGAATGAAGATTTGTCGATTGAAGTGTCCCATAAAACAAGTAGAATTAGAAAGTGAAACCTCAATACCTTTTAGGTCATTGATATAATCAACTACTTTCTGAAACTTAGTTGGAAACTTACGATTTTTGAATTTATATTTACCCATAGTGTGTTCTTATTACAAAGCTAACATACGAAAAAAATTTCATATATCCTAATATTTTTTAATAAAATTGTATTCCGTGTCTTTCTTCGAATTTTTCAATAACCAATTCAGCAGATTTTTTATATCCTTTACTATCCAACATTTTATATGCTAATCTATCTGCCTCGATTTCATCATTTGGATTATGTTCTTTTGAATGTCCTAATTCATAATGTGCAACTTCATGTGCCTCAATAAACTTATGAACTATCTTTCCTAATTTACGTTCCCCATCTATTACGATTAAATTAAATGCGGGGATGATAAATCCAAACCCATATTCATCAAACATAGGTTTGATTACATTATAACGGAAATCATCCTTTCCCATAATTGCAACTTCTAACGCAGAATTGAATTCACTTTTGAATTGTTTTGTTTTCATATAAATAATTTATAATCGGTTTCACGTTCGTAGGCAATCGTTTCATATGGGTGATTATGATAATCATACCCCATTTTATAATATCGAGTCATCCAACTCGGTGATTGCAAATAATGTTGATATTCGTGGATTAGGGTTCTAACCAAATCTTCGGTATTTTTTATATTTTTCCAATATATTATCAATTCATTATTTAGGGAACAATACTCACCAATCAAATCTTTATCATCTGCATCGGAATATGGTGAATCTTCAATTACCAACCAGGGGCTTTCCATTTGGAATTTAGATTCTCCATAATGGGTTATTATCTTATCAAAGTATTGGTTAATTAAGCGGGATATATCTCTCTTATTCATATATGCTAATATACGAACATTTATTGGATTTTCCAAATAAAAAGGGTAGTTTTTCACTACCCTTTGATTATCAATTACTTATGTTTTTTCTCTATCGTTTCGTTGAATTCGGTGTATGCATCTAATAAGGCATCTACCACCGGATGTCTATGGTTGGTAAGTAAGGTTTGGGAATCCATATCCTTAATTTTCCTTGCTGCTGATAATAAGAATTTGAACCCAGAATCTTCTCTATATTTCAAATCCACTTGTTGTGTATCACCACAAATTACCATTTTACTACGAATACCCAAACGAGATGTAATCATTTCCATTTGAGTGTTAGTGCAGTTTTGTGCTTCATCAACAATAATAAATGAATCTAAAAAGGTTCTACCTCTCATAAACGCAAGAGGAACAATTTCAACTTGTCCACTTTCTAAAATCTTATCGATTTTTTCCTTATTATATAATTGGTAAAAATTAGAATATACCGGTTGCATCCACGGCTCCATTTTCTCTCTCAAATCTCCTGGCAGGAAACCAATTTCTTCTTTACTAACTGTCGGGCGAGTAATTATGATTTTATTGATTTTCTTTTTGAATAACATATCAAGAGCAACCTGACATGCTAAAAGTGTTTTACCACTACCTGCTTTACCACTTAGGATAGTAATTGCATTATTGAGAATCTTTTCTTTCGCCTCTTTTTGTTCTTCGTTTAATTGTAACTGAAACTTAATTGGAGCCTTTGGTCTATTTGTTATTTCGTCTTTAATCTGGTCTGTCAATTGTTTGTGTTTTGTAGATTGATTCTCTGCCATAAAATTGCAACTTGTTTAAATTAACTTTTTGGTTTCTCTTTTCTTCCTCGTGGGTTTCTTATAGTTAAGTATGTCTTCTTTATATTTTACAATTTTACCACACATCTCATATTCTTCTTTTTCTTTAAACCATTCTAAACAATGGTCTAAGGCTTCGATGTATTCTTCTTTTGGAACTAATGATATTGCAGATGCATTTGGATGAACTAAGATAGCAACTTCATCCCACCCTTTCAATCCTGCGTTGTGGATGTTTTGTGATACTTGATTCATTACATCAAATCCTCGAGTTTCTAAAAACTTTTGAACTCTTTTATCATTAGTTGGTTCTAAATATTTTCGCCAATCGATTGTTGTAAAGGTTCTTC
>JACCED011714627.1_pt1 | contig 17278 bp, 20 predicted proteins | sample 7455021 | NCBI WGS metagenome assembly JACCED01 (sample SAMN15323456, study PRJNA562643) | freshwater metagenome | isolation source: river surface water | place: USA:Blue River Watershed | collected 2017-08-19 | reverse complement strand
TAAGAGGTAATGCTAAAGGTGTGAACTTTGCTTTATGCTATGGTGGTACAGGTAGAGCAGTAGTTACAGCTATAGGTTGTTCCTTAGAAGAGGGTGATGATAAATATCAAACCTTTATTTCTACATATAAAGGTTTAAGTGGGTGGTGGAAAAAGAGTCAAGAATTTGCAAGACAAAATGGGTTTATCTCAACAGCATTTGGTCGTAGAATGCCTATGCCTGATATTAACAATAAGAAAGAATATAAGTTAAGATCAAAGGATGAGAGAAAATCCGTAAATTCACCGGTTCAAGGTACAAGTGCGGACATCACTAAAATCTCTATGAGTTTAATTTATGATGCAGTAAGAGAGAGAAAATGGGATGATAAGTTAATGATGATTCTTACTGTGCATGATGAAATTGTCTTTGAAATTCATAAAGACATTATAGGTGAAGCAATACCTTTATTGTGTAATCTTATGGTAAGAAACAAGGCGATTGCTAAAATGGGGTGGATCGTACCTTTAACAGTAGATGTTGAAATTGGTAAAGATTGGTCTGTACCCTATGATCTTAAAGAATTGACTGAGGGTAAAGGAGAAGATGAGTTTCTAGTAAGTGTCTTTAAGAAAGAGCATATAGAGATTAAAGACCCTGGAATAGTTAAGGCAGTAGAAGATGTAAAAGCAGATGTAGAGTATACAGTAGAAGAACTTAGTGAAGAGAGTGCAACTAAGTTAGTTGAATGGTTAAAAGAACATCAAGATAAAAAGGTAAAGGTGGTATTTGAGAATAAGGATATAACATCATTGATTAAGCTATAATATATGTATATATTAGCTATATACATAGGAGTATATAGCTATGAAAAGTAAGAAAAAAGATTTATTTTTAGAGTGTAATGACAAGAGAATGCCCGAAAAAGATTTTATGGGGCAATTTTGTAATTATTGTAAAAACACTTCATGTGAAAGAGCAGGTTGGGGATTTTCATCATGGGATGAGAGAATAGGTACTCAGATAGAGAGATTTTTTCATGCACCTGTGGTAAAGATAGAAGAAGCATCACAATATAAGTTTTTAACGGATTTTGATGTATATAGAGATAATGGGGTAATAGAAGTATGGGGTGGGGTAGATAAGCAAAAGGTAGAAGAACCTATTATAAACACTCCAACACCAAGTTTCTTTCAAAAAGTTGAGAATAAAAGTGAGATACCTATTGTCAAAGATGAGTTCAGTGCATATAATACAAACACAGTAGAATTTGTGGTAGATGAACCACAACCTATGGTAGAAAAGACGATAATAAAAGATCCATGGGCAGTTCCCCCTAAAACAGTAAAGGTGGGAGGCACATTTAAGATGTCATAGAAAGGACAGAAAAAATGGATTTATATAAGTATGCTTTAGCAGGTGTAAAAATCATTATGCCTAGCAAAGAAAGAAATAATTTAAGAGCAGAAAATTATATCTTAGAACAAATTGTTTCTAGTCCAAAAGAGATCAAAGAAGAAGATAAGCCTTTATTCAGAGATCATAGGAAATATATTTTTATTGGTTGGACGGATAGTTATGAAAAAGAAAGAGAATTATGGAGAGATTTCTTTAATTCTCTTAGAGAGTTGGAATTGAGAACTACATTATCCGTAAAATGTGGATATAATTTGCATGATTATACATCTCGAAACATTATTGTAATTATGCCTGAAAAAGAAAAAAAGAAAGTCAGAGCCGAAAGATCAGTAATGGAAAAGATTATATCACATCCAAGTGAAATTAGGTTCTTTCCTGAATTAGATTTAAAGAGACAAGGTAATTATGTCTTTTTAGGATGGGGAGACAGTAATGAAGAAGAGAGAGAGGAATGGAGGAAATTCCATTCTTAATAAACAAGTACCACCTGAAGGTATAATCCCACCGGACTTACTAAAAAAGTTATATATGAAAGACAATTCATGTATAACTGAGTGTCAGGAATGGGTAGATAAATATGGTTTAACTATATTATTTGCTCGGGGTATAGCTAAAGGATGGGAAAATGTTTTTATGGATAATCAAGGTGTGATTTGGATATATGATGAGTCACAAACTAATTATCCGACAGTAAAAGAGTTAAGAAAAGAAGCATCTAAATATGGCTTAGAAGCATTACAAGAAGTAATATGTCTAGGTAAAAATAAAAAAAAGATACTAAATTTTCTTGAAAACTTGAAAAACAATGGTAATATTAATGTAAGTATCGATGATACAAACAAACCTATAAAAAATGGAGATAAAAATGACAATTAGTCAAAAGCTCGCAGAGATTCAAAATCTCTTAGCTTCAGCAGCACCTGAAGCAACCAAAGTAGATAACGGTGTTAAAGTTTCAGCAACTCGTGTTCGTAAAGCTCTTCTTGAAACCATTAAGATGGCTAAAGAACTTAGAGTAGAAGTTCTCTCTACTACTAAAGCAGGTACAGAAACTAAACAATAGTATTTGTTCTAGCTAACTCCTCCGGTTAAAGATTTTTCATAATGAAACCCTCTGAAAAGAGGGTTTTGTTATTTATAGCCTATATAGTATTAAGTCTAAACAAGAGAGTATAATATGCACCACCTATTTCAATTATTTATTTGCCTTTACTTATTAGGTTGGATTTATTGCTGTATTAAAGTTGATGAAATTTATTTCAAATACAATAAAGAGAGCATAAAACTAATCCGTATTAGCTTAATCCATTATGTTATTTTTCTTTTTACTTGGTATATCCAATTCGCCCAATCTATCTCAGATTATAATCTTTGGGAAAAGAAATGGGAAGAGCGAGCTCTTAAAATAACACCCTAAACTTTTGTACTCTTATTGACTCTTAAATATTAAGAGTACAGCGATTTTTTCAAAAATAAAATTTTTCAAAAAAAATATTTTTCGATATCAAAAAATAAAAAATTTTAAAAATTTTTTGAAAAATATAATATCTGTTTGGAACATGAAAAAAGGACACCTAATGAATAAAAAACTATATGTTAAAGAACTTATAGAAAATAATTCTCTAAATGAAACTGCTCTATCCCTTGAAATATTAAAACCACAATTACCACCTGAAACCCAAGATAGAAATTTTATCTTCTACAAAGATATGTATATCTCTATGGGGGAATTACATATCCTAGATACCCTTAAAGAATTTGAATCTTCTTATGATCTACCTTTTAAAGCTATCTTATACTTACATGACAATAAAGGATTATCCGAATACCTAATCAACTCAGGTCTTGTCTCTTTCTTTGATGAGAGTACTACTTTAAAAGGTAATCCTATTACTATCTTTAATGACCTATCTTCTTTTGCTAATTACTTAAACATACAAAAAGATCAACTTACTGTAGATAGCTTTGTTGAGGATATATACTGCTTTGATCTAGCTATGTATAGAAAATACTATTGGGATAAATACCCTTCTAATACACCTAATGAAATACTAGAACTTTATAAAGAGAACTTACTTAATAAACATTTCGTATTCCCTAGATATACTAGACTTAGAAATGAAATTACTGAAATTGAAAGCACTAGATATGCTACCCATAAACTATATCAGTATCCTGCTTCCTTTATCCCACAAGTAATTAAATACTGTATTAAAGATTTACCTAAAGGAAGTTTAGTCCTAGACCCATTCGGAGGTGGTGGTACTGTTGCACTAGAATCTAATATCAATGGTTTAAATAGTGTCGTTATAGATATTAACCCTATTATAGCTAGACTCGTTAATCTTAAACGAACCTATAAAATAGATGAAGATGTCTTTAAAGCAGAATTAGAGACTATCTTTAATTTAGAGCAAGATAACCATTTCTATACCTTATGGAAAGATTTACCTAAATGGTATGATCCATCTATACTAGATGTAATAAGTAAGATCGCTTATAACATCCACCAAACTAATGTATATAAAGACCTATTCTTATTTGCCTTTTTACCTATAAGTAGGAAATACTCCTTAGCTGATGAGAAGACTCATAAGTTATGCACCTCTCAAGATAAGAAAGCTAGAATGGCTGAGTTATTAAAGAGAGATTGGAAATCTGAATTAGAGTATGAATTAAAAGAGAAAATTCTGAAGTATAAAGAAGCAATCTTAGAATTAGGTAAGATTGCAGGAGAGAATATAGAGAACACATATAGTCATGTATATGATAATAGTGATAGCTTTAGTTTAGACTTAGATTATAAGTATGATGCAATAGTAACATCCCCACCTTATTTACAAGCACAAGAATATACTCGTACTGTTAAGATGGATATCTATTGGATGGGGTATGACGAATCTGTAGTAAAGACAATGGCAAGTAGAGAAATACCTTATCGTAAAATAGATGATGGTGTTGAAATTCCTAATGAGTTATATAAAGAGATAAAGAGTAAGATACCTAATTTAGATAAAGATATAGATAAGATGTTTAGATCATATTTTTATTACATGATGGGGGTGTTAGATAAGCATGGGGATAATTTAAAGGTAGGAGGTAAGTTTTATATCTTTGTAGGTAGTCCTAAGACAAGAGGTATAGAGATACCTATATGGGAGATAATAATGGATTATTTTGTAAGAGAGAAGGGTGGGTATAGGATAGTAGAGATAATAGCTGATGAAATAGTGAGTAGGAAATTAGCTAAGAATAGGAAAGGAGAAAATCCTGAAGGTATGCAATATGAGTATTTGATAATACTAGAAAAAGTAATTTAATTATCTAGAGATGAGATTGAGCTCTAATTTGTGCAACAATATCTGGATTATCAAGAGCCCATTCTAAAATTGGACGAGCAATGAGTCTATCTTTTAATTTTTCAGACTCTGGTAATGATCGGTATTGCTTCTTTGCAAGAGATAATCTATCTAGATACTTCTTTTTACCTTTAGGTAATCCAGTTGCTTGGTCTAAAATTGTTACTTTGTAAGCTGGATCTTTAATAGTATAGAAAGCATGAGACCAACCTCTGTGAACTGCATCAGAAACATCTTCAAGGTCAGTTTGACCTAAAACAATAGCTTCTAAAGCATGAAGTGCAGATTGATGATTTGCACCCCACCCAAAAGACCCAGGTTGGGCAGGGTCTCCATAATTATAGACTTTATTTAAAGAAGCTTCTCCTTTTTTTGCTAACATTGTAAGCAATGCAGGAGGAACTTTGATACGAACACCAGCTCTTTTTGTAATAACAGTTTCTAGTCTGGAAATACGATCTTCTAAATATGCAATACGATTGTACATAGCAGTATCCTTTTTATTAAAAATTGATACTACTACACTAATAATAAAAAGAATATTAAACTAACATCTCTTTTACTCTCATCCCTATATGATATGCAAGTAATGGTGGGACGGCATTACCTATTTGTTTATACATATTAGATATAGAACCCGTAAATTTAAAATCCATAGGGAAAGATTGTAAAATAGCACATTCTCTTACAGAAAGCCTTCTTTCTTTATTTGGATGAATTTCAGGTCCACTAGCTGTGATTGTATCACTAGGTGTTTCCCAATTACTAATTCTCAACATTTGATCAAATTCAATTTTCTTCTCTTCAAAAGATAATATCTGTTCGTCATAGGTACTATCAAAATTTAAAAGAGTTTTTAATTCTATCCAATCTTGTGCAGAAGGAACACTTCCATATACATCTTTCCTAAACCAATGGGGTGCTGTATGTAAATATCCTAATTTCTCATCTATTTCTTTTACTGAAATACCTGCTTTTACTCTCCATTGTTTTAAATAGTCAGCAATCTCTTTTTGATCTATCTCATATTTTCTTTTCATAAAAACATCAGAGACATTCATTCTTGCTTCATGATTATGTATCTCTACCCCATTCAGATTAAAAGACATTGGACGGACTCTTACATCAGATAAAAAAGAGATTGCTTCTTTTACAGAAATTTTAGGTTTCCGATCAAAATCAAAAAGTGTTTGATATTTAGAATCTATATGTGTTGGTTCAGGAAAAAGATTTTCTTTACCTATACGATTCCCCATAATAATGACTCGTTCTCTATTTTGAGGTACTCCATAATCTGAAGCTGTAAGAACTCTATAATCTACGGTGTAACCTAATTTTTTAAAGTCATCTAAAATCATTTCTAAAACTAGACCATCTTCCATAGAAAGTAATCCCTTTACATTCTCAGCTACAAAAACTTTAGGTTTCTTATCTTCTATAACCCTTAGTAATTCTTTATATAAAAAATTTCTCTGATCTGACATAGTCCTTTTTGAATTAGCTATAGAGAAACCTTGACAAGGAAACCCACCTGTTAAAACATCAAAATCATTTGGTATTTGTGAACTTGGTACTTTAGTAATATCGCCTAAATGAATATGGTTACCTAAATTTAGTTTATATGTTTCTGTTGCATCATAGAAAAAATCATTTGCCCATAAAACATCAAAACCTGCTTGTTTAAAACCTAAATCCATACCACCACAACCCGTAAATAAGCTAACTAACGAATAACTCATATATAAATGAATCCTTTCTTATATTTATTGTATATTATACATACGGAGGAGTAGTAATATGAAGATACTAATTAAAGTAGAAGAGCCTATAGTTTTTTTTGAAAATATAGGTTTACCAATACCTGAAGATATTATAGATGACTTTTATTTGATTGACATTACAGATATTAAATTAAGAGACAAAATCTATTCTCAATTAAAGAAAAAATTTATTGTTATGCCATATAGTAAAGAAAAGAAACATACAGAAATATTTTACTTTATTGACATGAATACGACTATAGATTTTTTAATGGATATAAGACATAAATACAGAAGCAACTTAGAAGTATTCACTTGGATAGAAAAAGGTGCTTTAAAAGTTATATTTACAGGCGAAGGTGAAGAAGAAGCCATAATCTTAGAATGGATATCTAAAAGATACCTTAAATTAAAAACAGATGAAGTACATGAATGTTAAATAAGACCCGCTTCTTCTGCTAAGTCTTTATCTGCGGTAGATTGTGTTTTACCACCACTTAAAAAGCTATATATTCTTGCTATTGCCCATTGTTGAGCAGTAGCACCTGGTCTATGTCCTGTTGTCCATGCTTTTAATCCTCTATCCCATACTTGTTCTAGAATACTCTTTTTAACACCAGACACTTTAGAAGCTGCTGCTAAATAATCTTTTTTGCTAGTTCCATTTAATTCTTCTCTGATCTTCTCAGCTACTTCAGTTTTAGAATATTTACTAGGTTTAGTTTTAGAGTCAGCATCAGACTTAAAGGGTTTATATAATTTCTTAGGGTCTGTTTCATTTTGTCGTTTTTTAATTTCTTTAGTTCTCTCAGTTCTATCTTTACCTTTAAATCCACTTAAATACTTTTTAGGTAGACCTTGATCTTTTTGTTTAGCAATATAAATTCTTGCTATTCTTTCTGACATAGTTTCCATATTGACACTCTTTGATATATAGAATATAGATATATATAAACACTTTTATAAAGGAAAAATACATGGACTCTTTAGAGCTATCTACTTTAAAATTAGAAATATTAAATCTTGCACAAGATTTAGTATTAAGTACATACAAAGATGAAAAACAAATATCAGAAGAAGATATTACTGTTGAGATATTAGATGTTGCAAATCGATATTTAGAATTTGTAGAACAAGATGATTTTAAATTCAACATTCTTATTATTGCACATACAAGGGGCATAGAAACAGATTTAAAGTTTTTGGATGAGAAAACACAAACTGTTTTAGATATTGCAAATAGTTATTTAAATTTCACGATCACAGAATAGTGATATATTTTTTGTAGCAACACCATATATCAGGGTGCTAGAAAGACTTGAGCAGGCAAGTAGCTACAAAAAGAAATATAAAATTTTTCTTGCTAGTAGTCAATTTTTTTGTATAATTATTTTGATGGTTCTTTATCTCACCATTAAAACACACACTTTTGAGATAATACACACACAGGAGACATCATGTCCGAAAAAGCAATTAATGGATACCAAATCCGTACCGATCTTTTACACCTTGCTAAAAAAATTGTAGAAGAACAAGCCTTTGCACAAGCTAGATTATTTGAAGCTAAAATTCATCTTGTTAAAACACCTGAAGAATTAGCTAACCTTACACCACCTAATTATACTATTGATGATGTTTTAAGTGCTGCTGATAAACTCTATCAATTCGTTCAAACTAAGTAATTAGTCTTTTTTACTTTTCACACCCCAAATTTTACTTCTATTTTCATCTATAGCATAATAATTTATATTATACTCTCTTTTAGCTTTAGGGTCTTTTGTTTTCCCATCATGAAAATAACCTTCCCCATATTCCCAACCCGCATGCTCATTTGCACCCACACCTAATAATTCTTCTGCTAATAATTCTGACTCTAAATCTGCTAATTTCTTTTTTAAATTAGCTATTCTCATTTGTAATGCAATACGATTCATTTAATTTCTCCTACATAGTTTTTTATACTCTATAGAACTTATATAGAAGAAATAAAAAAAGGGAAGATGCCATCTACACATCTTCCCTTTTTTTATAAAGGTCTTATATTCCCTACTATTCAACCCTATACAGTGTATATATATAATCTAATCTAAAATTTCAAATATTTTTTTAAATTTATTTTCTTTACTCTTTTGAATATCTTTGCACTAGGAGTAAATAGATGAAAACTCTATTATTTTTGTTGCTAATACCCATTCCCGTATTAGCATCCCCTCTTACCATAACACCGATACCCTGGGTACAATCTAACCCTGATATACCCCATATCGCTGTTAATGGTCTCCCTACCCACCTACAAGCTGTTGCAGAAGGTGGCAACTGTATATCCTATACTTACAAATGGGATATTAATGCTGATGGTGATTTTAATGACCCTAACGAAACACCTATCACAGTAAACAAGAATGCTTACTTTGCCCCCCTACACCTCGAAACCACCCTACCTAATGCTCTCGGTAATACTTACATATTCCCCAAAGTAGAAGTCTCTTGTGGTTCTGAAATCGCTACAGCTACTTACCCCATAGAAATTATTGTAGACGGTATTTGCCCTAACTATTATAATGACTCTCAAAACCCTGATTGTGGTTATAATGGTAATTTGTCCTATACTCGTAAAGTATTCTCTAATAGAGCTGTTGATATTGCCCTATGGTATCTATTTAGACAAGCTACTCATAGAACTAATGACTCCCTCCTACATGACGAACACTTATGTCATGTACCTGGTAATCAAACCCTATACTCTACAGGTATGACTTTAAATGTTTTTTTAAGAAGAGGTCATGGTTATGGTCTTAATAAAGATAATGACCCTTATTATAGACATATGACTCAATGTGGTCTTCACTCTATATTAGCTACTATGCAACTAAGAAATATTAACTTTACGGATACTGATACTCTTGGTACAGCAGGTAAAGGTATGGAATTTGTAGCTAATAATAATCTCAGTGCTTGGTTTTGGTCTAGTTATGAATCTACTTCATGGGCAGAACCCTTAGCTAATTTTGGTAATCCTGAGTATATCTCACCTGTAGGTAGACAAGGTATTTATGGAAATTCACTTAAACATATAGGTCAAGATATTATAGATGGTCTTTTACAATGTACTACATCTGATGGTGCATGGTTTTATACTTGTAGTAATTTAGGTGGTGTAACAGATGATGCTTCAACTAATGGTTGGGCACCTGAAGCTATTCGTTTATTAAAAAGAAAATTTAATAATGTCGATTATGATGCTTTTAAGATAAAACAAAGAAACTGGTTATCTATATATTGTCCTAATGGGATTTGTTTCTATGATGGCAATGGTAACGGCAAACTCGCAGGCAATACCCTTGTTGGTTATGGCTGGACTGAAAATGAGGATTTAAACACAAATGCACAAGTTAATGCTTCTGTTAATGCTATCCAATCTTGGTATCTTACTGATAACAACCATTGGGGTCTTTACTACATCTACGCTTCTACAAAAGGTCTTAGATCTTTTTCGCCAGAAATAACTTACCTACCCAATGGTACTAATTGGTCTAATGAGTTTACAGACTTCTTTCTCACAGGTAAAAATGCTACTAAAAACTCAAATAACACAGCTAAACAATTATCTAACGGTACTTGGACTTGGGCAGGTAATTGGCTATGGGCAGGGTCTTTTTCTACTAATGAAAAAACATCTGTTATCACTCAAATTATTCAATCTTGGTTAGAGGTACAACCTTATGCAAAAGTTTCCCCACAGCTTATATCTCCTAATACATCTGTTCTGTTTGATCATAGTTGGTCTTATTCTCTTGACCCTCAAGTTTCTATTTCCCAATTCAGATGGAATGTTATTGACCATATTGATCATTCTTTGCCTGATTGTTCCATAAATCAGACTAATAACTGCAACGAAGACCTAAATAAGAACTTTATTGTTGACGAAAATGAAACAATCTGGGATTTCACTACATCTAATAGTAATGAAACCTTCTCCTATATCTACACTATTCCTGTAAATTGGGGTGAAACTAAAAAACAAAGAATCACCCTAAGAACAATAGATAACCTTAATCGTATTGTAGATGATAATGATTCTGTTGAAATCAAAATCTCTAAATTTAACCATGCCCCTATAGCTATCTCTAATACCTATACTGCATATAACAAAACATCTTTATCTCTCGATGCTTCAAACTCCTATGATACAGATATTGCTCAAGACCCCTTTCCAGGTGATGATATAAGACCTGCAGGCATTAAAGATTCTATAACTGAAATAGCTTATGACTTTAACCAAGACGGTGTATATGAAACAATTAGCAATCCTACTATATATCCTATAAACACCACCTTAGATAAACTCACAATCCCATTTAAAATATGTGATGACGGTCAATGGACTAACCTATGTAAAGATACTGTTGAAAATAAAGATTGCTCTTTATGTAGCTATTCCTCTATGGTGATTAATGTATTACCTAATACACTCCCACCTAATATTATTTTAAGTAGTGATGTTTCAATTATAGATGAGAATGCTCTTATAGACTTATCTTTCTCTAATGACCCTGAAAACTTAAATATCACTTTCCAAGTTGAAATAACTAATGGTAACGGAGCTATCACTAAAATTACCGATTCTGTATATACATATACACCTATAGGTGATGGATATAGAATAGATACAATTAAAGTGATAGCTACTGATGAGGGGGGTTTATCAAGTGAAAAGACAATATATATAGAAGTACCTAATATCGCACCTAATATATTTAATCCTAATATTGAATATCTTAACCTTAAACCTATTATAGAGAACACAAGAACCACAAATTTAGGTAATGGATGGTATAAATTCGATATACAAGCTAAACCTGAGAATAATGTACTCGTACAAGCTAGTGTAGAAATATCTGATTATGATCTTTTCTTAACTACTCATTTTATCTATCAAGGGAATGTATATACCTTTGAGACCCCACCTTATATAACTGAGTTTTTAAATTCAAATGGTAGTGGTATTTTTAGTGTAGATTCAAGCGATGGTGTAGATACTACTGTTATCGAAATACCTTTTGACAATTTACCTTTAGCTAGTAGTCTCACATACACAATAGATGTAAAAAATGATGGAGTCTTAGAAGTGTATAACGGCAGTTTAAATACATATACCTTTAAAGCAGATAGTGACATGACTACTATTTCGGTGGTGTCCGCAGACAATTTAGGTCTCAGTACTTCTTTAATTGAAAACATAGACACAACTAACGATATTCCTATTATTAGTGATGTAAGAGTCATTAAATCGGATTGGCAAGTTTTATTTATTGTTATAGCTAACGATAAAGACGATTTAACATATACTCTTGAAACAGGTGATGGCACTGTTTTAACTAACCAAGAAGGTATATTCACTCATACATATAACACTTATGGTCTTTATAATCCTATTGTTAAAGTTTTAGATAGTAGAAATGGTGAAAGTTTAAAGACACTAGATCAAATTAGTTATATAGAAAATTTACCACCCGTAATAAATAATATCACTGCACTTGTAGGTTATGGGGGATTGACTACTTTTCTAATTGAAGCTACTGATAATGACCCTTTTACTTCTTATGTATATAAAGATAACACATTATTAGGACAAGACAATCAATTAATTAAATTACCTTTTTCTATTTCACCTGAAGAATTTAGAATTAAAGTTATGGATATATACGGAAATAGCTCTGAAAAACCTATTATGGTATCTATTGCGGACACCCCCACTGAATTATTCATTTCTCAATATAAATTGCAAAATGATATGTTTTTATTCTTTTGTGATGCTACAGATAGAGATACAGAATATCTCTCTTATACATGGGAAATAGACGGTCAAGTTGTAAATGGTAATGAAGATACTTTAATTTATAATCTCGATACTACAATAGGACATATAATAAAAGTTAAAGTTACGGATACTTGGTCAGGTATTGAAACTGAGAGTTTACCTTTAGAAATTATAGGGGATACTAATCCTATTATCTCATCAGTACAAGAGATTATTGAAGCTGGTGGTAGAGCTTCTTTAGAAATAGAATCTAATGCTACGGACTTTATTGTTGATTGGGGGGATAATACTGTAAATAGAAATACCTTTACTCATATATATAACACAATAGGAACATATACTGTAAAAGTTAAAGGTAGCAAAAATGGTTTAGAGTCTTTAGAATATATTAAAGATGTTTTAATTATAGACCTTGCCCCTACACTAGATAACCTATATGTAAATCAAGTAGGTAATACTGCTTGGATAGAAGTCTTTGTTAATGAACATGACACAGAAGATTTAAGATATAGCTTTGACTTAAATGCTGATGGGTCATGGGAATTTGAAAATAGAAGATCAAATAGAACCACATATACCTTTAACCAAAGTGGTGATTTTACTATCGCTATCGCTATTTTAGATACATGGTCAGGTATTAGAACTGAATTTACAGAACAGTTTAATATCGAAGAATGGGATAATGGGGTAGATAATATACAAGTTTCAGAAGGAGATTGTGTATGGTTTAAAGCTGAAGGTGTAAATGCAGTTAAGGTAGACCCTATTAAATGTAAGAACTTTAATGACAACATGAATGGGAACTCACCTTATATATGGAGAGTAAATGGTGAAGATATATATGGTAGTGAAATAGGTTATGTATTTGAAGATGATGGGATATATGATGTATCTTTAAATAATGGTGGTGGGATAAGTAGAATAAGGGTTCATGTAGAAAATGTAGCACCTGAATTTGTAAGTGTACCTGATAGTGTTATAGTAGCAGGCAGTAAATACAAGTATGACATTAAGATAGTGGATAAAGGTAGTACAGATATAGTAGAGTTAATACTAGGTCAAGGCGCACCTACTACAATGGAATTAAAAGGTGCAGGTGAAGAAAACACTTGGACTTTAGAATGGAATGTGAATGATAATTTAGGTGGGGGAGAAGCTAGTATCATTTTAATTGCTGAGGATACACATAGAACAGAAGGTTATGTAACTAGAGATGGTGGTAGAACAGAACAAAGATTTAGAATCAGAATCTTAAATAAAGAGAGAGATATGAGTGTGGTAGGGAGAGATATGAGTATAGATGAAATAGGAATAAAAGATGTAGGTATGAATGAAATGGGAATAGTAAAAGACATGAAAATAGGAACAAAAGACATGAGAATAAATGAAATGGGAACAATAGAAGATTTTGAGATAAAAGATAAGGATGCTGATCTCAATCGGTTTAGGGGAAACCCTTCATCTGGATGTAATAGTAATAGTAATAGTAGTCTTCTTATGGTAATATTATTAATATCCTTTGTAATAAGAAGAGTTTTTCTAAATGTATATGATCGTACCTTGCACATTAAAAAAGATAACTGAAGAAGGTATATATAATGAATATATATACCAACCTTTAATTATTGAAGATGGTGTGGACTATAATTTAATAAAATTTCCTGAATGTAGTTTGGAAATATGGTTTGGCGAAGATAAATATTTCTTTGAAGATAAAGATTATGTATTTTCAAGTAATACAACAAGTGAGTACCTTGTTGTTCCTTTTGAGAAAATCTTATATCAATAGGTAAAGAACAGCAAAAAATAAAACTGCTACAAAAAACAAGTACGAAAACCAATCTATTCTTGGATTATCTTCCACATATAAGATAAAAGACACATGAACAGATAAAGTTAAATTGATATGTCCGTCCATTACTTGTTTATCCACTACTAAAAAATAACCATCTTTTAAACCTACATAATCTGCTTCTCTCTCTTTAAAAAGAGATATCCAAGAAGATTCATGACCAAAAAAGAAATATGCTATGTCTTTATTTTCTAGTTTTAGAATAAATTGAACATCCTTAGCACTACAATTTTTTATATAGTAATTTCTTGTAATATCTATTTGAGTATATCCAGTAAGATTATATGAGATATGATATGGAGTATAAAGTATCTGTTCTTGTTTAGATTCTGCGAGTATTTTAATATTCATGACAAAACCCCCCCCTTATAAAAGATAAGTATTATTTGTAACAATTCTTATATGGTCTACAACTAGCTTTCTCACTAAATCCCATTTCATCACAAGATTTAGACATACAATGTTTTTTATCCCATTTTCTAGGCTTACTAAACTCTTTTTCTAATTTAGCTAATCTTATTTCTAATTCTGCTATCTTATCTAAATACATCATATCTCCTGTGAATATAGGTATAAACAGGATAATTATATAAATATAATATCGTTCCCAACGGGATTTGAACCCGTGTTACCGCCTTGAAAGGGCGGTGTCCTGACCGGACTAGACGATGGGAACTTATCTCTTAAACATAAATGTGAGATTTGAACCCACATCTCCATTACTGACATTTTGACAAGTTAAACTAACTTATGCTTAAGAAACTCAAACCAACCCCTAACTGAACTTCCCTATGCTCGAAAAGGTAAAAACAAACATAGGTATAATAAGGAGTTGCTAAACTTATACTCTATACCTTTTCTTTTTTCAAGCATTATTCTCAATTATTTTTACTTCCCTTTTAACTTTTACTTCCGTACCTTTACTATATACACTCGCTAATATTGTTAATACAATAAATCCTATCGCTGTATAGTTCGCTAATTTAGAAATCTGTGAGCTTGTCATTTTACTATGCCTTTCTTTAAAGGGGTTTATCTCATATTGACATAGTATTTTTAATTAGGCAAATTATATTTATGGGGGGGATTTTTATAATCTATTTATTTTAAGATTAGTAATAGCTTTGGTTTGTTCGCCAAAACAAACCAAAGCACATCCCATTTATGACCTTACAACACAAGGATCAACCATGAGTTCTCTCAACAATAATACCATTCCGCTTTTTTCTCAAGAAAAATTAGCAAAATCCCATTCTTTTTGTTTTTCTATTATCCCACCATCCCCTCCTACACCCTTTATAGGCTCTGATAACTTATATCACTTTACCTATATCACTATATGCTCCGTAAACTCTAAATTCTATATTGGTAAACATACCACAACTGACTTTAATGATAACTATCTAGGGTCAGGTACTCTCTTACTTACGGCTATTAAAAAATACGGCAAGCAGTCCTTTACTAGACATATAGTACAATTCTATCCAACAGAAAAGGATGCCTTTATAGGTGAGGCTAATATAGTCAATGAAGATGTTATTAAAGTCTATAACGATGAACTTGATATGACTTATAATCTAAGAGCTGGAGGTATAGGTGGAAATAGGGCTCTCAGTATAGAATCTAAAAATAAAATAAGTAATTCTCTTAAAGAAGCTTATAAAAACAGACCTGAGATTAAAGATAAAATTAAAGAGGCTTTAAAAGAAATTAGAGAGTCTACTGAGTATAAAGAAAAGATAGGAAAAGCATCTTTAGAGCGACAAGTAGAGAGACCTCTTTATTTACCCAACTCATCCAAAATTGTTAAAATCCACAAGGAACAAGTGTTGTCTAAACTTAAAGAAGGTTATAGGTATGCCGGACAAACTGCAATAATTTGTAACCACACAAAAGGTAAAAACAAGAACATCCGATTTTTTTCGGAAAAATGGGAAATTAGAGATTTTGAAAATCAAAACTTAAAACTAATATCCCACTTAGAATCCGGTTGGGAATTTGGATTTCATAAAATATAAATGGGTCGTCTGGGAATCGAACCCAGGACCAATGGATTAAAAGTCCAGTGCTCTGCCGACTGAGCTAACGACCCCTATGGAAAGAATAGGATTTGAACCTATGAAGGTATATTACCGACAGGTTTACAGCCTGCTTCCTTTAGCCACTTGGTTATCTTTCCTTAAATGAACCAGACAAGATTCGAACTTGTGACCCACAGCTTAGAAGGCTGTTGCTCTATCCAACTGAGCTACTGATCCACCACATCCTATATACCAATCCAATCTTCCATTTTCAAATTTATTTTATACTTTTTGATACCACTCCCCCTCATCTAACCATAACCCATCTATACTAACCCCAGCATAAGGTATCACTACTATCCCTTTATCATTAGGGTGTATGTCTAAGAAGAACTTATAAAAGGGTATATCCCCACTATAATATCTAAAGTTCACTCCAAATAGATGATTCACCCTATCTAATAACAAATTAGCTATATCCATCTTTAATATAGGCATAGGTGCTTCTATATAATCCACCTTGCCAAATATGTACCTTATATATTTCTCACTACCCCTATGATAAAATCTTATCTCATCACATATTGCAAAGGTTATTCGTTCTTCTTTTTCCATTTTATAGTCTCTTTATATCCCACCTTATAGTAAAAAACCCCCTAATGCTCGCCAAAGCAATAGAGGGCACATCCCATTTATGACCTTAAAGCACAAGGATCAACTATGAGTTCTCTCAACAATAATACCATTCCGCTTTTTTCTCAAGAAAAATTAGCAAAATCACATTCTTTTTGTTTTTCTATTATCCCACCATCCCCTCCTACACCCTTTATAGGCTCTGATAACTTATATCACTTTACATATATCACTATATGCTCCATAAACTCTAAATTCTACATCGGTAAACATACCACAACTGACTTTAAGGATAACTATCTAGGGTCAGGTACTCTCTTATTTACGGCTATTAAAAAATACGGTAAGCAGTCCTTTACTAGACATATAGTACAATTCTACCTAACAGAAGAAGATGCCTTTATAGGTGAGGCTAATATAGTCAATGAAGATGT
>JACCED011689727.1_pt1 | contig 17279 bp, 12 predicted proteins | sample 7455021 | NCBI WGS metagenome assembly JACCED01 (sample SAMN15323456, study PRJNA562643) | freshwater metagenome | isolation source: river surface water | place: USA:Blue River Watershed | collected 2017-08-19 | reverse complement strand
TATTGAAAGATCTGAAGCAGAGAGGGATGCTCGAGGACACGTTGGTGGTTTTTGGCGGAGAGTTTGGGAGGACGCCCGTGGTGGAGTTGCCGATGCCGGGTGCTAATGCGGGCAAGGTTAATGGCCGTGATCACAACCATCATGGGTTCAGTGTTTGGATGGCGGGTGGCGGGGTGCGCGCAGGGACCACGTTCGGCGCGACAGACGAGTTCGGTTTTCGGGCGGTGGATAAGCCGGTGCACGTGCATGACCTTCACGCCACTATCCTGCATTTGTTGGGGTTCGATCATGAGCGGCTGACGTTCCGGCACGCGGGGCGAGATTTTCGTCTGACGGATGTTCATGGGAACGTGATCCGGGAGGTGCTGGCATGAAGATGATCAAAGGGCTGGGTTGGCGGTGGGCAGCGTTGGTATTGATCTGGGGGCCAGTGGTGTCCGCAGTGGATGGGCCTTCGGCGGCTGATCTGGAGTTTTTCGAAAGCAAGGTGCGTCCGGTGCTTGTTGAGCATTGCTTCAAGTGCCACAGCGCAAAAGAGAACAAGACGAAGGGCGGGCTCGCGATGGATTCTCGCGAGTTGATCTTAAAGGGCGGAGACACGGGGCCCGCATTGGTCCCTGGGCAGCCTGACAAGAGCCTATTGATCAGGGCGGTGCGGCATGAAACGGCGGAACTCGCGATGCCGCCGAAGGACCCGCAGTTGTCGCAGGACAAGATCGCAGCTTTGGCTGAGTGGGTGCGTCGCGGTGCTCCGGATCCGAGGACGGGTGGGCCTGCACCCGCAGCGCACCTTGATATTGCGAAGGCCCGTGCGCATTGGGCATTCCAGCCTGTGAAACGTCCTGATCTGCGTGGGCCAGGCGCGACGGACATCGATCGGTTGCTGGGGGAGGCTCAACGTGCGCAGGGATTGGGCGTTGCGGCACGTGCCGATGCGCGCACGCAGGTCCGGCGGCTTGCGTATGATCTGACGGGTTTGCCACCGTCGCCGGAGATGGTGGAGGCGTTTGAAAAGACGCCGACGGATGATGCGTATGCGCGGTTGGTGGATGATTTACTGGCCTCGCCCCGATTTGGGGAGAAGTGGGCGAGGTATTGGCTGGATGTGGCGCGGTACGCGGATACGCGGGGTGTGCCGGTTCCGATCACTGCCGATGCGCGGTTTCTGTATTCATATGCTTATCGGGATTACGTCATTGGTGCGTACAACGAGGACAAGCCATTTGATCGGTTCATTTTGGAGCAAATTGCGGCGGACCGATTACCGGATGCGGGGCGTGAGGTTTTGCCTGCGTTGGGTTTTTTGACGTTGGGTCGGACGTTTTTGAACAATAACAACGACATCATTGACGACCGGATTGATGTGGTGACCCGGGGGCTATTGGGTTTGACGGTGGCTTGCGCGCGGTGTCACGACCACAAGTTCGATCCCGTGCCGACGAAGGATTACTATTCGTTGTACGGAGTCTTCAATAGTTCGGAGGTTCCCACGGAACCGGAGATCATTCGGGAACGGGAGGACAATCCGGACCGTGCGGATTATTTGGCCAAGCGCGCGGAGAAGATGGTTGCGGTGGAGAAAGGTTTGCTGGAAGAGGCGCGCTCCTTGAACCGCACGATTCGGGAGAAGACGGGAAAGTATCTGTGGGCGGTTGAGGAGTTGAGGAAGGGTGCGCCAGCGAATATGGACACGTTCATTGGAGAACGAGGGCTGGTCCTTCTGCCGTTGGAGAAATGGCGAAAAAAGGTCGATGGATTACCGACATCGGATGCGGTTCTCGGGTTTTGGAAAGCGGCGTTGGAGCTCACGGAGCGCGGCGTGAAAGAGGGAGAGGATCTGGTGTCACTGTTGAGGAACCATCCGGAAAGCGGAAAATGGAATGCACTGGTGCAGAGCGCATTGAGTAAAGAGAAGGTCACGGGCTTGCCGGCACTTGCAGAACTGTTCGGCCGTTTGGTGATGGAGGTTGATGGGAAGTGGAAGACGGCATTGGGGGCAGCGGAAAAAGCGGGCAAATCGGCTCCGGAACGCTTGGTTGAAGATGATGCGGAAGTGATCCGCCGCTGGATGGATGAGGAAGCGGGTCCGATGAATCTGACGCAAGTCGAGGTGGAACAGGCGTTCTCCCGCAAGTATCGGGAGAAGAAGCAAAAGTTGATGGAGGTGGTACAGGTGCTGGAAGGAACGCATCCCGGCGCGCCTGACCGAGCCATCGTATTGCGGGATCGGGCGAAGCCGTCTGAGCCAGTGGTTTTCATCCGTGGTAATCCCGGCAACCGTGGCCCGGCGATTCCGCGCCGATTTTTGGAAGTTCTGGTGGAGGGAGACAGACCGGTGTGGAAAGACGGCAGTGGGCGTCTGGAGTTGGCTCAATCAATCGCCCATCCGTCCAACCCACTCACTGCGAGGGTTTACGTGAACCGTGTGTGGGGTCAGCTGTTCGGGAAGCCGTTGGTATCCACCCCAGGCGACTTCGGGGTGCGGACGTCTCCGCCGGCGGTGCCCGGCTTGCTTGAGTTGTTGGCGTCGGACTTCATGGAGAAGGGATGGTCGAGTAAAGCGTTGATCCGGAGAATCGTCCTCTCGGATGCGTATCGGCAATCGTCGGATCCGGTGGCAGTTGCGGAGGAGAAGGACCCAGAGAATGCATTCGTTCACCGTCAGAATCGTCGGCGTCTGACGTTTGAAGCGATGCGGGACACGCTGGTTGCGGCTGGTGGTGAGTTGGATTTTCGGATGGGAGGCCGGCCCGAACTTTTGACCAAGGCGCCGTATCCCCTGCGGCGGGCGGTGTATGCGTTTGTGGATCGGCAGGACGTTCCTTCGGTGCTGCGGGCGTTTGATTTTGCGAGTCCGGACACTTCGACACCGGAGCGGTTTCAGACGACGGTTCCCCAGCAAGCGTTGTATTTGATGAACAATGATTTCATCGCGGAGCGCGCGCGCGCATTGGCTTCTCGACTACCGGAAACCACGGAAGACGCGCGCATTCGCTCACTGTTCCGGACCTTGTTCCAGCGGGCGCCCAAACCTGAGGAAATGGCGCTTCTGCGTGCGTACATTGCTCGTCCGCCGCACGAGGCTCCCGCGCCAAAGGCGCCCGGATTGAATCGCTGGGAGAGTCTTTGCCAAGCGCTACTGCTGGCGAACGAGACCGTTTACCTCGACTGATCGGCGTGCAGTGGACGCGGCATTACACGTCCATTTGACGCAGGATATCCGCGAGGATTTCGCGGTCCGAATCGGGACGAGTGGGCGATTGGGGATGGGTGTGATCGCAACCAATCCACCCACGGAGCTTCAAGAACATGGCTGCGCTGTGCTTGTATGCGGGGACCGGCGCGCGGAATGCCAGAAAGCCGAGGTACTGGAGAAGGTCATTCAGCGTGTAAAATGCGGCGTCTCCTTCAAGCCATGCCTGATCGCGGCGAGCGAATAGATCCGGCGCGAACGTGCTCAGGCCCAACAAGTAATCGCTTCCGTACATCACCATATCGATGGCGAGATCGTTCCCAGTGTAGACGCGGAAGTCGGGCCGAACGGCATCGCGGACCGTGATCCGTTCCCATTCCAGCTCGCGACGGAGAGAGGAGTGTTTCGCTCCTGTGCAGGTCTTGATTCCCAGCAGCCCACGGAATACGTCCATCGAGTAGATACGGCCAAACGGCGCGAACATCGTTCCGAGCTCGAAGCCGATGAACTCTGATGCGGCCGAACCGAGACGTTCGTAGGAGGTGACGATGGCGTCGTCTGATTGGCCGGTCAGGCCGTGGCTTTGGAAAATGACAGGAATCCCCCCTGCACTCTGGATCTCGTGCATTCGCGAGGCGTAGGCGTCGAAGTTGAAGCAGGCGCCGGGTTCGTCGCGGACAAAGGCACCGGCGAGGTAGCGTCCGCCGTTGAGAACAGCGTGGGTGAGGCGGAGCGCTTCTTTTCGGGTGGCGTCATCGATGAGATTTCCGTAACCGGTGTCCATGTTAACGGCTGGGATGAGGCCTGCACGGGCGGTGCGTTCGACGTGATTGGTGAAACCTTTCCAATCGACTTCACCATTTTGATGAAAGGGTAGGAGAATCGCGGAGTTACCTTCGATGCGACGACGGGGTCTGAGCATCTTGATCGGGTCGAGGGGGACAGAATCCATAGGGGAAATGATAAGGTGCAGTCAGGCGGCGCGGTAATCGTTTGTTCGGATGGTTGGAATCAGCAAAGACGATGCTGACCAATGGTGAACCGGGTGCTTGGAGAGCCGATTTTTCTGAGTCGCAGGCACTCCGGTCCAATCATGGAGTGAACCTGAGAACGTTGAACGATTTCGCTTCAGCGATAGGTCCCTCAATCCAACGGTTCAAATCGGAGATCGTCGAACCAAGTCTCTAGCGTTGCGCTAGCGCTTCGGCCGCCTGCGAGCCCGATGCTGCTTTTGGGGAAGTCTCCGCAGAGCGTGGTGTAAGTGAGGACGAGCTTCCCGTTCAAAAAAGCCTTCATCTCGCGGCCTCGGAGTTCAATCGCCATGGAATGCCAGACGTCCGGAGCCACATCGTGCTTCACGGTTTTTGCGATGAAGAACTTCCGATTCCATTCGCCGCGCGCCTTCATCGCCGCTGCGGCTGGGGAGTCTTTCGGATGGATGACATCGTTGTCAGCGGCTGCCACCGAATGGGTGTGCACACGGAAAACTGCTAGGTGGAAGTTCCTTTCCACGATTGGGTTTTCGCCTCGGATTGTGAATTGGGCCATGCCGTCCTGAGGAAGTTTGATGCGGCAGCTGAGACGGATATCGCGGCCGGTTGCACGGCGTGTGATGCCAGCGGGATGTTTTTCCTCGGGGAAGTTGGTTGCTCGGAGCGCGCCATCGATCATCTGCCACCATTCGGGCCGACTTTGTTTGCCGGAAACCGTTCGCCCGAGCGGATGCTTGGCATCGATTCCCTCGGCAAGAAATCCGTAAGGGGTCCAGTCTCTCTCGAAGGCTGAGGCATCCGCGAAGTCATCTTTCCACAGATCGGCGCTTGCGAGGGTGGCGTTGTCGGCTCCGACGGCGGTGAAAAGCAGGCAGGTGAGGCAGCCAATGAGTACCTGAAACGCGCGCAGCGGTCGCTGGATTGTTCGATGCATCAGCATACAAAAAAGGTCGCCCCAACGCGTGTGCTGCCGTTGGGGCGAAAAGGAGCTTCGTTGCTGTGGGGGCGTTCCGCCTAGTCGCGGCGGCTGAGCTTGGCCAGCAATCTCAGAATCTCGAGATAGAGCCAAACGAGTGTCACGAGCAGTCCGAACGCGGAGTACCACTCCATGTACTTCGGCGCGCCTTGTTGAGCGCCGCTTTCAATCGTTGCGAAGTCCCCGACAAGGTTTAGGGCGGCGAGGATCACAACGAAGGCGCTGAACCCGATGCCGATGGGGCCGGAGTCGTGGATGAACGGCACTTGCACGTGGAAGAAACTGAGGATGAACGTGAGCAGGTACGTGATTCCAACGCCAGCGGTGGCGACGAACAAAAACCGCGATAAGCCTCGGCTCATGCGAATGATGCCGAAGGAGTAGAGACCGAGCATGCCGAAGAGTGTTCCGAAGGTCAGCATCACCGCCTGTAAGATAATCCCATCGTACAGGCGACCGTACGCGTAGCTGACCGAGCCAAGGAACAATCCTTCGACCACTGCGTAAAGCGGCGCGGTGATTGGTGTGCTCGACGGCTTGAACGAGGCGATTAATGCGATGATGAAACCGGCGATTCCGGTCACCGTGATGAGGCCGGTCGAGACGGCGGACTGACGGTAGGTGAACATCGCGGCGACAAACGTGAGAGCCACGAGAACCATGGATTTGTTCACAGCGCCGTCGATGGTCATGACGGATTCCGTACGGAAAGAGCGGCTGAACTTTTCTTCGGAGAGGATTGGGTTCGACATAAGGTTTGGAGTGGGCCAGCGGAACGGTTTGAGAATAACTGGGGCGGAGATTTGTGCAAAGTGACTTCCTTGAAGTCTGGTTTGTGACGGGGAACTCTAAGTTCCTTCGTAGAGCGCCTCGATTAGTGCCATGGCGCGGCGGTTGGGAAGGACCCCGGCTTCCATTTGGTTCATCACGTAAGCGAAGCCGATACCGCGCTCGGGGTCCGCGAAGGCAACGCTGCCGCCCGCTCCGGGATGCCCGAATGCGTGGGGCGATGGTCCGAACGTTTGCCGCAGCTTTTGGCCGCTGTCATCGAGGGGATCGCGCATGAATCCGAGCGTGAACGCCGTTGGCATGAGGAGAACGCGGTCGGGTCCACTGACTTGGGGAGTGGGGTCGGCAAGGATGCGGAGCGCCCAGAGAGGGAGACCGGTTCGGGCGGTAGAACCGTTTCGAACATCGGTTGCGAGGAGGCCGTAAAATGTCGCGAGGGATTCTGCGGTTCCGATGCCACCGAAGGCGGGGAGTTCGGCGGAACGCGCTTCGGCGGTGTTCATCGACAGGGCGGAATGGAGTCCTCGGGGCGTCGCGAACGAGAGAGAGGTTAGCGTGCCCGGCGTCATGAAGGCGCGGAAGAACGGGTCCTCTTTGCTCATGGCCGTGCGGGGTGCCAGCATCGAAGCTGCCCGTGGGTGGAGTTCGGGAGGAAGCCCGATGTAGAATTCGAGGCCCAGCGGCTTCGCAACGTTTTCGTTCCAATACTGACCGAGGGTCATCTTGCCGGTGATTCGCCGAGTCAGTTCGTCGAGGATGTACCCGAAGGTGCGCGGGTGGTAGCCGTGCGAACGGTCAGACCACCACGGTTTGGCCTTGGCCAGAGCGCGCGCAACGGCGGCATGATCGAACACGTCTGGGGGAACCGGTAAACCGGGGAGACCGATCCGGTGGGTCAGGAGGTCTTCCAACGTGAACTCTTTCTTTCCCTCGACCCCGAACTCCGGCCACAGACTGGAGATTTTCTTGGAAAGATCGATTTGTTGACGTCCGAGCAGGTGGAGGAACGCGGCGACTGCAGGGCCCTTGGTCGCGGACCAGACGAGTGCAAGGGTATCGGAGTTCCAGAGCGGGGACTTCAGGTCTGAACCGCAGCGACCGATGTTGAAACTGGCGCAGCGGTCTTGGTACCAGATGCTGAAGCCGGCCCCGATCTCGCCACGGGAGAGCAGGTTTTCTTCGAGAACTTTGGCGAGCCGGAACCGGGTGGCTTCGAGCGAGAACTTATGAGTGGCGGTTTGCACGAGGGCGTCGAGAGGGGTTTAGGCAGTGAGGGCGCAACAGCAAGCAGAAGGTTCCGGAGGGGGAACGTTCCAGTGGCTACCCGACATGGATTCGAACCATGACTAGGGGAGTCAAAGTCCCCTGTGCTACCGTTACACCATCGGGTAAAACTGACCTCGCTGACCTTTCCGAATCGCACCTTGTTCGTGCAACGGGAGTTGCAAAAGGGGTGTGACTCAGAGGCCAATCCGGCCGCGCCACCGCGGACGAATCCGGTCCGGAGACCAGAAGGGAGAGGGAACCATTTCCGTTTGCTCAGTGCAAACCCAAACCCACTTTCGAGGGGCGCAGCTCGTAAAAAAACGCCCCCTTTTGGCAGGAATCCTCAGACCAGCATGAGCGTCGGGCTTTCGAGCAAACGCTTCACTTCGGCCAGATATTGCGCGGCGACGGCACCATCCACAACCCGGTGGTCTGCGCTGACTCCGACCGCCATGCGCTGACCGGCCACGATTGTGTTACCGGGTCCGACAACGGGTTTCTTGAGGATTGCGCCGACGCTGACGATGACGGACTGAGGTGGGTTGATGATGGCGTCGAAGAACTCGATTCCGTAGGCACCGAGGTTTGAAACGGTGATGGTTCCCCCTTGGTACTCGTCGGGTTTCAGTTTTTTGCCGCGAGCGCGCGTCGCGAGGTCTTTGACCGCCTCGCTGATTTCCTTGATCGAACGCTTCTGCGCATCGCGCACAACCGGCGTCACAAGTCCATCATCCACAGCGACCGCGACAGAGAGATTCACCGAGCCGTACTGGATGATCGAATCCCCTGCGAACGACGCGTTGACCGCAGGAACTTTGACGGCCGCGGCGACGACGGCCTTGAGCACAAAGTCGTTCACGGTGAGTTTTGGCCCGCCAGCGGCTTCAGAGGCCGCATTCAGCTCGCTTCGGAACTGCATGAGCGGTCCTGCGTCGATTTCGACGTGGAGATAGAAGTGGGGGATTTGCGTTTTGCTTGCGAGCAAACGGTCCGCAATGACGCGACGCATTCCGCTGAGTTCGATGACTGTATCGTTGGGACCAGCCGGGGTCGGAGGGATGGAGGGGACAGCCGTTGCTGCTGCTGGGGCGGTCCCGCTCGGTGTTGGACGTGCGGTCAGCACATCTTTCGCCACGATTCTTCCGCCGGGGCCTGATCCTGCGACCGTTGCCAGCGCGACTCCTCGTTCAGCGGCGATTTTTCGCGCAAGCGGTGAGCTTCGGATGCGGCCGTCTGGAGACTGTGATCCTGCGGACGGTGAAGCCGAAGAGGGCTGAGGCACTGCCGCCGGAGCAGGTGAAGCGGTTGCCGCGGCTGCTGGGGTCGGAGCGGCAATGGCTGCGCATTTGGTGGCTGCTGCGATGTCTGCGTCGGACGGTGCCGCCTCCCCTTTCTTGAGAAGCACGGCGATTTTTGCTCCGATCGCGACCTTTTCACCCGCCTGCATCAGGTGTTTGTGAAGGGTGCCGTCATCAAAGCTTTCCATTTCCATGGTCGCTTTGTCGGTTTCCACCTCGGCCAAAATATCGCCAGTTTTCACGGCATCACCCACCTGCTTGCGCCAGCGGACGAGTTTTCCCTCGGTCATGGTGTCCGCGAGTTTTGGCATCTCAATGTACACTGGCATAAGAAAAAATCTGGTTGGTAGAGTTCGACGGTTTAGCGGAACACTGCCGCGCTTGGAAAGCAATTCGCATTCGAGACGGGCAGGTGGCAACTCGGCTCAACTCGTGTCTGGGTTTACGGCGGGATGGCGCGAGGGTGCATCGGTGGAACTGGGCGTGTTTGGTGCTGATGAATGCGAGCGGCTCAGGGGGGGCGACGGTTTGTCACCGAACTGTCACATCTGCGCGCTTCACCCGCGGCATGCTCCTGCGAAAGCTGTGGCCCGATTTTGTCATTCCATGAGCCGACACCCTGAGTCCAACCCGATGCCTGAAATGGAGGGGAGGCCATGCCTTAAACCGGTTGGCGTGTTTGGTGTGCAGATTGAATCCTCCTTTAGACTTGGCCTGTGACCGGATCCCAACCTCCATCACGGCGTGCGCCTTCGCCGGATCGCTTTAAGACGGCGCGATCGACGATTCTGATCGATGCGTTCATGAACCGGTTCATTAAGGTGGGCGGTGTTGCCGTGGTCGTTGCGGTGATGGCCATCTTTGTGTTCATCGGGTTTCAAATCCTGCCCCTGTTCCGGACGGCCCAGGTGTCGTCCTTGAAAACCGTTCAGCTTCCTGAGGGGCGCTACATTGGGTTGGGGTTGGATGAGTACGCTGCGCTCCCTGTGGTTGTGGATGCCGACGGCAAGATCGGCTTTTTCGATTTGCAAGGGGACCGCGGATTGGTGCGTGCGGATCCCGGATTTGATTCCGAACGGAAGTTGACGGCTGCCGCGTACCATCCGGGGAGGCAGGACGTTGTTGTTGGGACGGCCGACGGTCACTTCGCAATGGTTGCGTTGAGTTTTGAATCGAGTGAGGTGGATGGGCGGCGAGTGGTGACGGGGGAGGCGAAGGCCGCGCCGTTTGTTGCCGTTGGCAAGCCGGGCTATCCGATCCGGTTGATTCGGTATGGGGATGCGGGTGAGACCAAGCTATTGGCGGCGGTTCAGGATGTTGAGGGGCGATCGGAACTGCATGTGGCGCTGCTGAGTCAGGAACGGACCCTCTTGGGGGCGGGGGAGATCAAGGTGGAGAGGTCGCGAGATCTCTCGGCACTTCTGTCCGGAAAGCCGGTGCATTTGCAGGTGAATCGCACGGCGGACGCAGTGGTGGTTGCGACGGAGGCGGGTGATGTTCAGTACTTTGTGTTGGTGGGTGAGGAGTTTATCCTGAGGCAGACGTTCCGCCCTTTTGGCGACCTTGCGAATCCGGCGGTGGCGAGGATGGATTTTTTGTTGGGTGATGTGACCTTGGTGTTTTCTGGGTCTGGTGGAGAGGCACGCCTTTTCAGTTTGTATGTGCCGGCAGGAGGGGCAGACCGGTTATTTGGGGAGATCCACCGGATGCCGACCTTGGGAGCTTCGGCGTCGTTTTATGCAGCGAGCATGCGGAACAAAGCGTACCTGACGGGAAACGTGCAGCGGGTGCAGTTGTGTTACGCGACGACTGAAAAGGTGCGATGGGAGTTCGTTCCACCGCACGATGTGGTCCTGGGAGCGATTGGGAGCAAGTACGACCGCTTGGCTTTGTTGGATTCGGCGGGTCGCTTGACGCTGTTTGGATTGGACGATCCGCATCCGGAGGCGAGTTTTCGGGCAATGTTTGGGAAGGTTTGGTATGAGGGCGCGGACCGGCCCAAGTACGAGTGGCAATCGACGGGTGGGTCGGATGACTTTGAACCGAAGTTTTCGATGGTGCCGCTGGTGGTGGGGACCTTGAAGGGGACATTTTTTGGGATGCTGTTTGGCGTGCCCGTGGCATTGCTTGCCGCGCTGTACATTTCCCAGTTTGCGCTGCCACGCGTGCGGTCCGTGGTGAAGCCGCTGATGGAGATCATGGCTTCGTTACCGTCCGTCGTTCTGGGTTTTTTGGCGGCGCTCTGGCTGGCGCCGTTGGCTGAGACGCGGGTTCCGTCCTTGATGTTAGTGGCGGTGGCGATTCCAGTTGCAGCGATGGCCATGGGGTTGGTGTGGGAGCGAATGCCTGCGGAAGTGCGGGTAAAGGTTCGGCCGGGCTTCGAGTTTTTGGCATTTTTCCCGGTGATGTTGCTGGTGACTTGGGCGGCATGGCGTTTCGGACCGGTCTTTGAACAGTGGGCATTTTCGGTGGCGGACGGTTCTGGCGGAGTGACGGGTGACTTTCGCCGATGGTGGCCACAGGTGACGGGCGCTGATTTTCAGCAACGGAACTCGTTGGTGGTGGGGTTTGTGATGGGCTTCGCAGTGATCCCGATCGTGTTCACGATCACGGAGGATTCGCTTTCGGCGGTTCCGCCTTCCTTGCGCACCGGCTCTTTGGCATTGGGTGCGAGTCGTTGGCAAACAGCGTTGCGTGTCATTCTTCCAACAGCATCGGCCGGCATCTTTTCAGCGTTGATGATCGCGCTGGGGCGGGCGGTGGGAGAGACAATGATTGTGGTGATGGCGACTGGGAATACGCCAATCATGGATTTGAACCTCTTTTCGGGGATGCGCACCCTTTCCGCGAACATTGCGGTGGAGCTACCGGAGGCGCCGCACCATGGCACCCTGTATCGGGCGTTGTTTCTCGGCGCGATGGTCTTGTTCGCGTTGACGTTTGCGGTGAACACCGTTGCGGAGGTGTTCCGTCAGCGATTACGCGAGAAGTTTAAGTTGAGCTGAGCCAGTTGATTTATGGGCAATACGGATGAAAACCAAGCATCGGGTGCGTCGTCACGGCGTCCGGGCGAGGTCTTGGTGTGGTTCACAACGTCGGGGGTGACAGTGGGGTTGGCGATGATTTTGGGGCTATTGGGGACGGTTCTCTGGAACGGGTTGGGCGCGTTTTGGCCGAAGCGTGTCTTGGAGGTGACGGTCGCTGACGGCTCTTCGGATATGCTTCAGGGGGCTCGCACGTTCGCGGGCGAGGAGGTTCGGCGCGGGCCGAAGGCTGGCACGGGCGTCTCTGGGCCGCAGGAGATTCAGCTCTTCATTGCCAATAAGGATGCGTATGGCGTGGGATTTAAGTTTGTGGATGTGGCAGCAATCGAGCGGGTGCGGGAGCCTGCGGGACTGATGCGGATTGAGCGCGTGGAGTATGGGCCTGCGCTTGGTGTGCCGCTGCGGATCGAGGGGTTGGGCGAGCGGGATATAGAGGCTTCGGTGAAGGGATTTGACGGAGTTCTGGCCGATCTTGTTCGAGAGGCAGCGGCTCGTCGGCGTGAGATTCAAAACATTGAAAAGACGCGGATCGGCGCGATCAACCGTGAGATGGAGGATTTGCAACGGAAGCAACGGATGCTGACCGAGCGCGGAGGGAACGAAGATGCAAAGCGGGCTTTGACGGAGCGCATTCAAGCGCTGGAGGCGCCTTATCAGGCGTTGGATACTCGGAGGCGCGAGTTGCGCGAAACGCAGGGGCAGGGTGAGTTGGTTTACCGGCTGCCTTCCGGGACAGAGCAAAAGGTGCGGCTGGGGAACATCCTCCATTTCACTTACCCGAATGCGGCTGGATGGTTTGCGCGGGTGGGGGAGATGTTCCGAAACATCGGACTCTTCCTTACGGAGGAACCGCGTGAGGCGAACACGGAGGGGGGCATTTTCCCAGCCATCTTCGGCACGTTTGTGATGACTTTGTTAATGAGCATGGCGGTGATGCCGTTTGGCGTCGTGGCGGCGATTTATCTGAGGGAGTATGCGGCGCAGGGCGCGGTGGTTCGTGCGGTTCGCATCGCGGTCAACAATCTTGCGGGGGTGCCTTCGATTGTCTTCGGGGTCTTTGGGTTGGGATTTTTTGTTTACCTCGTGGGTGGCACGATGGATTCGCTCTTTTTCAGTGACCGGCTGCCCACCCCAACGGTGGGTACGGGTGGGATTATGTGGTCGGCTTTGACGTTGGCTTTGATGACGGTTCCGGTGGTGATTGTGTCAACGGAGGAGGCGTTGGCGGCTGTGCCTCGGAGTGTCCGTGAGGGTTCGCTGGCGTGCGGCGCTTCGAAGTGGCAAACGATTCAGCGGGTCGTCCTTCCGGCAGCCGCTCCAGGGGTTCTCACTGGATTGATTCTCGCGATGGCGCGGGGTGCTGGCGAGGTGGCGCCGTTGATGTTGGTGGGTGTGGTGAAGCTTGCTCCCGAGATGCCGCTCGACCTCCATTTCCCATTCATTCATCTCGACCAGAAGTTCATGCATCTTGGCTTCCATATCTACGATCTTGGGTTTCAGTCCCCAGACTCAGAGGCTGCGAAGCCAATGGTTTTTGCGACCACGCTTTTTCTGATCGGACTGATCGTGGCGCTAAATCTCAGCGCGATTTTCATCCGCGAACGTTTGCGCAAGCGGTATGCGACCGGGGCATTTTAGAACCATGGATACCGTTGATTCGCAGTCAAACACCGCCGGATCGCTGAAGGACCCCGCGCTGATCCGGATTCGAGAGTATGATTTTTTCTATGGCTCCAAGCAGGCTTTGCACAGCATTTCCATGGACTTAGCAGAGCGCGAGGTCACTGCTTTCATTGGTCCGTCGGGTTGCGGCAAGAGCACGTTGCTGCGAAGTCTGAACCGGATGAACGACCTCATCGAGGGGGTCCTTCATCGCGGCGATATTGAGATCCGCGGCCACAGTATTTTTGACCCTGCGCTCGAGGTGATTGAGTTGAGGAAACGGATTGGGATGGTTTTTCAAAAATCCAATCCCTTTGCGAAATCAATCTACGAGAACGTGGTGTATCCCCTGCGGGTGAGCGGAGTTCGTGATCGCGTACGGTTGGATGACGCGGTGGAAACAAGTTTGCGCCGAGCCGCGTTATGGGACGAAGTGAAGGATCGGCTCGACGACTCGGCGCTGGGCCTTTCGGGCGGGCAGCAGCAGCGGTTGTGCATCGCGCGAGCGATTGTGAACGAACCGGAGATCTTGCTGATGGACGAGCCCTGTTCGGCGCTGGATCCGGTTGCGACTTCACGCATTGAGGATTTGATCTTCGAGCTGAAAGAGCATTTCACCATTGTGATCGTGACGCACAGCATGCAGCAGGCTGGCCGTGTTTCGGGGAAGACGGCATTTTTCTACTTGGGGGAGCTAGTCGAATACGACGCGACCACGAAGATTTTCACGAACCCGACGCATCAACGGACGAACGACTACGTCACGGGTAGATTTGGATAAGACGCGCGCGTGCAGGAGGTAGAACGGCTATCGAAGTGGTGCGCCCGGCGGGACTTGAACCCACAACCTTCGGCTTCGGAGACCAACGCTCTATCCAGTTGAGCTACGGGCGCGTAAAACCGCATCAGCGATGCGGGTTTGGACTCTGTCACATCATCGATGGAGCATCAAGGATTGCGTGCGTCACTTTGACTGTAACCGTGGGACTTTGGGGCCTTGGGCGCTGAAGCCTTCCGCCCAGCGCATGGGGCCACCGTCGACCCCATCCTTTGGGAGTTCGGTTGCGAACTGGTCTTCGTCCTGAAGCCCTCGCTTCAGCCGTTGAAGTTCCGCTTGGAGTTCCTTGGTGATTTCTGTCATGCCAGATCGACCGTACAGGTTTTGTTGTTCGCCCGGGTCAGCCTTGAGATCGAATAGCTCCCACCCGTCCACTTTCCAGTAATGGATGAGTTTGTGGGTCGCGGTTCGGACCCCGTAATGCGCGCGCGTGTTGTGGTGTCCCGGGTCGTGGTAGTACCTGTAATACATCGACTTGCGCCAGTCGTTCGGAGTCTTTCCCGCGAGCACGGGCTTTAGGGAGCGGCCTTGCATATCGGGAGGAGTCGGCAATCCCGCGAAGTCCAAGAACGTCGGAGCGAAATCGGGATTGATTGCGAATGCGTCAGTGACCGCCCCGCCCTTGACGCCGGGACCCGTCACGAGCAGGGGAATGTGCAGCGAGGGCTCGTACATGAACCGCTTGTCGTACATCCCATTGTCTCCGAGAAAGAAACCGTTATCGGCGGTGTAGATAACGATGGTGTTTTCCGCGAGGCCCTCGGCTTTAAGCCAGGCCATGAGACGGCCGACGTTGTCATCAACGCTTTGTACGCAGGCGAGGTAGTCCTGCATGTAGCGTTGGTACTTCCATGAATCCAGATCGGCGCCGGTGAGGGTGCGCTGGACTCCATTCACCGTCAGTTCAACGGCATCAGGTTTCACTGAGAGCCATTGCTGGCGTTTCGGACCTTGTAAATCGGCCGGTGGAACGAGCTTCAGGTCTCTCCGAGTGAGATCCTTGAACACGGTCTGTTGATTGATTGGAAGGGCTGCGGGACGGGTTGTGTAGCTGTCGCGTAAAGTCGACGGTTCCGGAATCACCTTATCGGCAAACACCTTGCGGTAATGATCATTCGGCTCCCATTCACGGTGCGGTGCCTTGTGATGGAGCATCAGGAAGAAGGGTTTATCCTTTGGCCGCGCCTGGAGTAGTCCGACTCCGATATCGGTGATGACGTCGGTTGCATAACCTTCATAAACCTTCGCGCCTTTGGCGTCGTAGAGGATTGGGTCGATGTAGCGCCCTTGCCCCGGAAGGATGTTCCACTCATCAAAGCCGGTTGGATCACTGCCGAGATGCCATTTTCCCACCATCAGTGTGTGGTATCCCCCTTTTTGCAAGAGCTTTGCGACGGTCTGTTGATCGCCGTCAAACCGGTTGAAAACGGGGGTGCCATTCCGGTGGGAGTACTTTCCCGTGAGCAGAGTCGCTCGACTGGGGGTGCAGATGGAGTTCGTGACGAAGGCGTTGTTGAAGCGGGTGCCGGATGCCGCGAGTTGATCGAGATGGGGCGTCTGATTGACTTTTGAGCCGTAGCACGAGAGCGCGTGGTACGCGTGATCGTCCGTCATGATGTAGACGATATTGGGACGCCGTTCAGGGGCGGGCGTGGACTCTTTGCCGGCCCCATGGCTCGCGGGAGCGATTGCTCCGAAAAGAATGGCGACGCAGGTGTGCCAGAAAGCGGACGTGTTCATAAATGAACCATTAGCGAACCCCGCGCCAGAGGCCTGCCCGCTCGGTCATTTTATGCGGCTTCGGGAGTCAGTTTTCGTGGTGAATGTGTGAGGCGCCGTTACTTTATTTGGATGCCGACGACAGCAACACGATTGGCGGGCTTTTCCGAATCGGTCATCCGTGGGATGACCCGACTGGCGCTGCAGCACGACGCGATCAATCTTGCGCAGGGATTTCCGGAGGGGAATCCGCCGCGAGCGCGTGTGGATGCGTTGAAACGCGCGGCGGACGGACCGTTTCATCAGTATTCCATCACGTGGGGTGCCGCGCGGTTCCGGCAGGCGCTCGCGCGAAAAGTGGGCCGTTTTACGGGGTTGGACTTGGATCCGGAGCGGAACTTTGTCGTCACCTGCGGGAGCACGGAAGCCATGATGGTGGCGCTCATGACGGCGTGTAATCCGGGGGATCGGGTGGTGGTGTTTTCACCATTCTACGAAAACTACGTGGCCGACACGATCTTGTCGGGAGCGCTCCCTATTTACGTTCCGCTGCGAGCGCCCGATTTTCGGTTCGATCCTGCGGAGTTGCGCGCTGCTTTTGAACAACGGCCAAAAGCGGTGATTGTGTGCAATCCGTCCAACCCAAGCGGCAAAGTATTCACGCGCGAAGAGTTGCTTTTTATCGGTGCGCTCGCCGAAAAACATGACGCATTTGTCATCACTGACGAGGTCTATGAGCACATCGTTTATGCGCCGCACCAGCACACTGCGATGGCGAGTTTGACCGGGTTTTTTGATCGCACCATCACCTGTAACTCATTGTCCAAAACATACTCCATCACGGGCTGGCGACTTGGGTATGTTCAAGCGGCTGCCGGTGTGATTGCTCAGGCCAAAAAAGTGCATGATTTTCTGACGGTTGGAGCGGCGGCTCCCTTGCAGGAGGCGGCGGTGACGGGTCTCGAGTTCTCTGACGGTTACTACCATGACTTGGCCTCCGAATATGCACGGAAGCGTGACGTCTTTTTCGAGGGATTGGCGGATAGTGGACTGCAGTGGAGTGAACCGCAGGGCGCCTATTTTGTGATGGTCGATATTTCGCCGCTCGGATTCGCTACGGACACGGAGGCGGCTGAGTGGATGGTACGGGAAATCGGTGTCGCAGGGGTTCCCGGATCGAGTTTTTTTCGTGAACCTGAGCACCGGTACATCCGGTTTCATTTCGCGAAAGCAGAGGACACGTTGCGGGAAGCAGCGCGTCGATTATCCCGACTTCGGAAGGTGCGCAGAGCGGGGTAGCGCTTGCGCCGGATCATTCGGTGTATGCGTTGGAAACGGTGTAGGTCACGCTCCCGGATTTCACGATGAATGAGTCACGCGACGGGATCGAAGCGCACCTCCAGAGAGTCGTAACCGAGTGTGCGGGTGAACGAGGCCTCTCGTTCTTCTCGCAGCGATTTCCCGAGAATGCGGATACCCGAGACTTTCTCACAGAGCAGGCG
>JACCED010604044.1_pt1 | contig 17285 bp, 11 predicted proteins | sample 7455021 | NCBI WGS metagenome assembly JACCED01 (sample SAMN15323456, study PRJNA562643) | freshwater metagenome | isolation source: river surface water | place: USA:Blue River Watershed | collected 2017-08-19 | reverse complement strand
TTTGATTGAAAAGGCAAACGAAACGTTGAAAAAAATATAAATATAACACACAAAATCGTAATTACAACGCAATATTTTATATGTATAGTATAAAATATGGCTACTTCTACCATTCACCAAACACAAATTACAAATGATTTAACCGGTTTAAACACGGAAGAATTAAACAATCTGCTTGTTCAATTATATAAGGCACAGCAACCACAACAATACCCAAACCACCAAAACCAACACCAAAACCTCTCGCAACACCCACAATCCCCACAATCCCCGCAACAACACATACAAAAACAATCATCTACACCGCCAAAAGCCAGTTCTGTTGCGCAATCTACATCATCACTAAACAACATTGGGTTGGAAGTGGTAGACAATAAAACTGTTTCAACCAACAATCACACCAATACGCATAGCGCAAACAACAACACAAGTAAGAAAAAGATTACCGCGACACACAAACCCATAAAATCTCTTGCTTCCAATCCCGATAAATTAAAAAAGATGTTTGAAATGGGGGAAGAAGATGCCGAACCCGCATTCAGCAAGATTGACTACGACGAAGAAGAAGAAGGCATGAAAGAAATAAAAGACTGTATATTCGGCTTTATTAAAGACGTCATATTTAATATGATATTGTGTGTGCCCGGGCTTCGCACTAAATTAGATAAAATCTTAAAGGACCCCGCTTTCGCCATCAAAGAAATAGAACGAATATTCTGCGATTTTAAACATAACTTAACAATGAACGACTTGATTGCGTTGCGAAAATACATTTCTATTGAAAACACCCGTGTAAAAATAATCAATATGATGAAGGATTCATTTAATAACATTATGGCCGACGGTAAGATTGATGTGGCGGATGCCCCTCATTTTATTGCGCTGGTTCATAATGTGGTGAAAATGTTTAATTCTCTCGGGGAAACGGGCGGTGCGTTGGTTTCCATACAATCCGAAACAATTACAACGTTTATACATTTTATGTTGAAGTGTATGGTTATTTTAACACTGGATGGAAATGAAGAGATATTGGCGGTGGGGTTGCTTGAATCCAGTTTTAAATTGATTACCATTACCGTTTTGCCTTTGATGAAAAAAGGGGGGCTGTTTTCCACGCTGTGTTGCTGTTTCAGGAAAAATACAGAACCGGTGCAATAAATTTTATTTTATTTTATTTTATAAATCATTTATATACATCAATATGGTTCACCGCAAAACATTGAGAAATAAATCTCGCAGGTCGTCTAGAAAGCAAAAGCAACGAGGCGGATGAGGTGGGTCGGCACCCCAGTTTTCATTAACTGGTGGTAGCCGAAAAAAAAAGTCGTTATTTCGTTCTATTATTTGCCAGTTTAAGGCAATGACCATGTCAAAGAAAAAACGCAACCATTAAAAATAAAAAAAACATTTGTATTGGTTTATTGTTTATTGTTTATTGTTATGACGAATGTTGTAAAATCCGCCGATGGAAAACAACATTTCTGACGCACTTGCGAAATAAACAAATAACTTTGAATAAAAATAAAATATATTACGCAAATCACATCGTATTGTATTTGCGTAATAATTGTTTTCATTTATTTTATTTTATTTAATTTAATTTAATTTAATTTACACCACTTATTAGAAGTGGGGCAGCGGTTTTTTAAAATCCCATATCATAATCATCATTCACCTTACCTAAATTCACTTTCTTTACATTATCCACACAAGACTGAATGGACATCTTGGATATGCTGCACTTATCATTCGCCTTTCCTGCGTCTGACCCAAAGGCGTTTTCAATATCGTCCGTGCCTTCTGTATATTCATAATCCACGTCTTCTTGTTTCATCATTTCTTCCAGATTTGCCATGACTTGGAATATGCCGGTTCCGTAATACCCTTCTTGTCCGCACATTACATTGGCGGAAATACCACGCATTGGGTCCAACTCGGCATGCCGTGCCGCCTTTAAGAACATTTCCGGCGTTTCTTCAAATGACGCCTTGGCAATTGGTCCAGTGTTGTCATTGTTAAGCCCGTGGCGGAATATAGAAATCATATGCGAACTAATTGTCATACGGTCGCATAACAATGCCAAATGATGATAGTTGATATGAGCACCGTCGTGTTCCAGCACTTCGGACAATTCATTAAATATGGCTTGTCTCGCCGCCTCAATTCCAAAGACCCGATAAATTTCTTGGATGTCGTTGCTGAATGTGCGCTTGGGGTCAATGTAGTCCAATGCCAAAATATCCATCAAATTGGTTCCAATGGTGTCAAGCACCCAGGTCTCCCTCTTTACATAACTGCCTTCGTGTTTGCGAACAGAGTCCGTAATCTTACGGATTAATGCCTTCTTGATGCCCTTTACACCACGCAACACCAGATTATTAAGTAAATTATCTTGAAAGTTCTTCAACACGTATATGTGGTCAGATTGGTCCAATGGATTTACCTTGCCGGTTTTTTTCTTGTCACCTCCAAACATTGACTCGTGCAACCGAAGCCGGAATATCAAGTTATCCGAGTTGTAGTCAGAATACACACAAGACACCTCCGAATTATAACTGTTCTTGATTGCGAAATGAACATCGTCCATTGTAATCTTCTTGTCAAGCATTGCGGCTGCGTCCATCTTAATGCGGACAATCCATTTTGATTTCTCTTTTTCTTGGTCTACACTGCCACTTCCGCCACTGCCGCCTTCATTGGATGACTCTGCCATACATTCATCAATCAACTTTTCAAATTCATTGTATTGGGTCATCATATTTCTGTCTTCTTGAATCAATGTATTCATATTGTCGGGGTCAAAACAGATTTCAACGGATTCAACAATTTGAGCAAATTTGGTGTGCTCTATTAGCGGGATGTATTCTTGAACGCGCTCTGGGTTGGTTTCGTCGTCTTCCTTTAAGAAGATAGTAATGGACGGGTTCTTCGGATTTTCAGACAATGACAACAATTCTTCAATACGAGGAACACCGCGGGTTACGTTGCTCTTACTAGCAACGCCACTAGAATGAAATGTATTTAATGTCAATTGCGTGGTTGGTTCTCCAATGCTCTGTGCGGATACCATCCCAACCATCTCACCTGGGGCGACAATTGCCTTTTTATAGGTATACACAATCATCTCCAACAACACGGTTAATGCGCTCTTATTGAACCGCTTTATCATAAGTAATTCTTTTGGCGACAAGTAGTAGTAATACATTACTTTGAATAATTCGGTTGGAGGGGCGTAGTAAATATTTTCCAATTGACGATACGCGGCTTCAATCATTTCAAATGCTTCCAATGGCGTTATATCAATCATAGAGTTTTGATTGATTTGCTGTTGGCCTTGAATATTGTTGATGGTATGCGTAAATGCGACAGGCAAATGTACATTTTTATTGTCTTTGTTTTCATAGACGTTTTCAATAATCAAATCCCGCATTTCAATCATAAAGTTGATGTATTCTTTGGTCTTCACTGATAAATCGTTCTTCTGTTTTTTAATACGAGTGATGGTTTCTTTGGTGTAGGATGTTGTGAATGCGCTTGTAGTATCCTTTGTTGCGTCCATCGGCATATGAAAGTGGGCGTATATTTCTTCTATTGACATTGAAACCAGCGGGAGAACTTGATTTTCAACACGAATGGTGTCAATACCGTCATCGCCGTATCTGAATTGAACAATGCGACGTTTGTTGTTTCTCACCGTCATATCATATTCAACTTTGATGTCTTCCATTCCCTTGATTAATCGTCTCTGGATATATCCTGTCTGCGAGGTATCTCTTACTTGTAATCCATTTGCCAATCCAAAGTTAAGTGTTGTTGGAATTGTTAAATCATACATTTTGGGATGATTTTTGGGGTCAACATTTTCAATTGATACAATCTCATCAAGAATTACATCATTTAAATGTGTTGTTTTATCAAAACCGGTATACCAAACAATTTTTTTCAACTTTTCATTTTTTTCGGGATGTAATAATGTTATTTGTTTTGCGAAAATATCACCATTTATAGCCCGAATTGATAAACGATAAGTTGGTTTGATATTTTTTGTACCAAAGTTGTTTTGTTTCAATTGAGATTTAAATAACTTAGCAAACACTCCAATTCTGGAACATAAATACGCAATATCTTGTGTCATACGTTCACAACAAGAAGACGATTCAATTGAATTTTTAGAAACATGTCCATCTCCTGAAATATATCCACTAATTATGCCTTTTACAAATTCAATATTTGAAATATAGGCTTCATTTGGAATATGTTTATTTTCAGCACCAGAACCAACTAATTTTGTAATAAATAATGCCATTATTACAGATGTTCCACGAATTGTTGTTGTTGTTCCATTTGCGTTGTTCTTTTTAATCATTTCACCGTATGATATGTTGAATTTTGAAAACCATTTTTTAACAAATGAACGAATTGTTTCATCATTATTTGTTATATGAATATGAGAGCCATAAATATTTCCTTCTGCCATAAATAATCCAATAAATAAACCATTTTCATAATTAAGTTCAAAGACATCTGGAATACTAGAATGCTTACGCGTACCATTATACGGATATACGCAATTATCAGATATATCACATATGTTTGAACGAACTATCGCACGTTGTAATTTAGCCTTATTATTAAACGGAAGAACGAATGAAGTGTTATTGTTATCATTCCACCAGTTTTTAGGAATTTTTTTGTTGTTTTTCATCGCAATATTCATTAAGTTTATTGCTTTATGAACTTCATTTCCGTATATAAATTGACTTCTATGTAAATATTTATCCAATTTAATTTCATTTAAATTAGTATTTACGTCTGGATAATCACAAATTAATTTAGAAACAGGAACAAAGTCTCCGTTCTTCACTTCATCTGTATATTTTTCACGAAATTCTCCAAGTTCTTCATTCCAAATCAATAATGACTTATTTGCAGTAACAGTAACATACCTTCCACCTTTTGTTGTAATTTTAAATAATTTCTCACCAGGGTCATGCCTTGTAATAGCAGTTACACTTTCCCAAGAAATATTTCCAGAATAATCCATAGTAATAATTTTAACACAATTATCTAATTCCATATACTCCATATTTTGTTCTTCCATATGTTGGATACGTGTTGGATTTAATGATAAATGTCCATCAATCCATTCACCAATTTTAACATATTTGGGTTCATTATTTTCAACAACAACCACCGGCGTTTCCCATGTAACAGATTTAACAGCGGTATCAATGAGACCAATACGACCAGATTGTGCGTGAAAGAACATCTCCTCTGGCGACAATCCAGAAATAAACGAACTTTCAATAAATCCACGGGCTAATGGTGTGTCATCAAACTTGTTGAAATGCGGAAGCGTTCGGTTTTCAAAACCGTATGGAATTCGTTTTCCATCAATCGCCTGCTGTCCAAGACAAGAAATCATCTGTGAAATATTAAAGTCATTTCCTTTTGAACCCGACTTTACAAGATTTACAAATCGGTTATTCTTATTCAAACTTTTAAGACCAATTTTACCTGCTTCTAAAACAGCAGAGTTCAATATATTTGATATGCGGTCTTCAAATGCCGCTTCATTGCTGCGTCCTGTTTTATTTTCAAAGATACCGAGATGGACTTCGTCAATAATCTTTTTCACGTCAATCTTCTTCTTAGTTATTTGCTCGGCAATCTGATTGTTGGTTGCCTTGTTCGCAATTAAATCACTAATACCAACACTGTATGCGTGTGTCTTCATAAACTCCGTGATTACATTTTGAAGACCGTCAATAAAGTCCGCTGCGGCCATATTTCCGTAATCATTACATACGCGCTGAATAAGACCAGTGTTTCCGGAACCAACCACGGCTTTATCAATTTGGCCACGTTTATACTTACCTGCTCTCACTTCAAGCACCTTGTTGGATGTCGCGAAATCGTCATTTTCTTCATCAAACTGCTTGGTCTTGTATTTCAGCGACAACGGCGGTATAATCTGGGACAATATTTCAAAATTGGAAACATCATCTCCCGACTTGAATAGCGCTTCGTTCAACTTGGGATATGCCGCAATAATATTCATTGCGTGTCTTGGATTAAACTTGATTTCCTCTTTTGTGAAGAGGTATGACCCGATGAGTGAATCCTGAAAAATACCGATAATTGGCTGGTTGTTAGCGGGACTTACTAATTGGTATGGAACTGCTGCCAAATTTCGCAGTTCAATTTCGGACTCGTCGTCTTGTGGCATGTGCATATTCATCTCATCACCGTCAAAGTCCGCATTGTATGGTTTTGTACAACCAACATTCATACGAAATGTGTCGCCTTGATACATCACGCGAACAATGTGGCACATCATACTCATTCTGTGTAATGTAGGCTGGCGATTGAACAAGATGGCGTCACCATCCATCATGTGGCGATGAACAACATCTCCGTTTTCCAGCGCAATGTTCATACGGTCGGCATAACGCAACGATATGCTTTCCCCCGTCTTTCGTTCCAGAATTTTTGCGCCGGGGTATTCTTCGGGCCCCGCCCTAACCAACTTTGTGAGAAATTTCTTATTTCTATCATTTACGACCACTGGCTTTGTAATGCTTTTCGCAATTTTAAGCGGAACACCGAGTTCCCGAATAGACAAATTTGGGTCAGGGGTAATGACCGACCTGGCCGAAAAATCCACACGCTTACCCATTAAATTGCCACGAACCCTACCACCTTTTCCGTTTAGTCGTTCCGTGATTGATTTCAATGGCCGTCCAGAACGCTGCGCAACCGCATCAACCCCCGGAATATTGTTATTCACTTGGGTGGCAACATAGTATTGAAGCATCATATGCCAGTCGTCAATAATGTTGGTTGCTGCGCCATCGCGGATTTTCTCCTGTAAAGTGTTGTTTGCCTTGATAATACTTACAATAATGTGGGTTATGTCATCTTCACTGCGTTGCGACCCCTCCATTTTCACAGAAGGACGAACCGCGGGCGGCGGAACCGCTAAAACCTGACAAATCATCCAATCGGGGCGAGAAAACACGGGACTAAATCCCATAAATTCCACATCGTCGTCGGAAATGCGCCGAAATATTTTCAACACAACTTCGGGAGTTAGTTTCAATACTACATTGTTGTCGCCAGATTCTTCTGCGGCGGTTTCTTCACCTTCCACCGATTTCTCCCATTCCGCATATAATTTGGCAAACCCGTCTTTGCGGTGTATCTTTTTCGGCTGCAAACAACCGCAACCGTCTTCGGTATCTTCACCACAGCGTTTCACCTTCATTGCGAGTTGGCTCACTTGAATCCAGCGCTCATCGGGGCTCAGTTTCATAAATTGACGATGCGCCTCCTTGCTGATAAGAAGTTTACTACACTGAATACATACGCATTTTAGTATTTTGACAATGGTGGACATGTATTGGATGTAAAACACCGGACGCGCCAATTTGATATGACCGAAATAACCGGGGCATTGCATATAATCAAGACCGTCAGTGGGACAAATCATTCCGGGGTCAAGTGGTCCAAGTCGGGGGTCAAATAATCCTCCAATGACCGGCTTGTTATTCACATAGGTGTCACGGCTGGTGATTTCGGCAACGGAACCTTTGAGGATTTCTTCGGGAGACAAAATACTGAACTGAATTCCAACAATTTTTGATACATTATTTCTTGATACAATACCGAATTTATTTTGCTGCTTTACTTCTGACATTCAATTTCACCGTAAAACCGTAGGTCTTTCTTATATACAGTAAATATATTTAGATTTGTTTTCAATTTTTTTACACCCACTACCCCCCCCCCTCCAATCCACAATCCTCCCTCAAATCCAAAAAATTAAAAAAATTGAATCGTAATCAAAAAAATATAGATGTAAAGTAATCACCTACCTGACTATACCAGCCGAATACAAATGCCCATCATTATGAAGCAATTTCCTAAATCAAATGACACTAAAAAAAACAAAAAAGCCGGCAATGACAAAAAAAAGCAATACAAGAAGCATAACGACAATGACCCCAAGCAACCACCTCCTTCTGACAATTGTTCAACGGATTCAGAAGACGAACAAACCAAGAAACAGGCAAGCGACCGTGTTGCTTTTACAAAAATGCTCGCTTCATTGTTTCCCTCAAAACACGCAATGGAAAAAGTGAAATACGAAGAACAAAAGGCTAAAAATGCGCGCGATACAAACGACAAAAACGACAAAAACGACAACAGCGACAAAAACGACAAAAACGACAACAGTGGGGATGAAACCGATGTTGATTCAGATGACGATGTCATTGGAACAATTCCATTGAAAAATGGTATGAAAATGACAAACAAAGCAGCAAAAGAACTACAAAAAGGAATATTTAATATTATAATTGCGATTGACCCTAAAAAGAAAAACAAGAATGAGGATGATGAAGATTATGAAGATTATGAAGACGAATCGCAGGAAGACGACGAAGACGATGATGATGATGACGCAGAAACAATTCATTCATCCGATACGGAGGAAGACGATGATGAAGATATGGACGACGAAGACGAAGACGAAGACACCGATGATAGCGATGAAACATGGAATCCTGAATGTGATAATAATGAAGACGATGAAGAAGACGAAGACGAAGCAGATGAAGACCACGAAGATGAGGATGATGAAGATGATGATGATGATGACGACAAGCCAATGATTAAAACGAGAAATCAAAAAAGAAAATCAAGTAAAAAATCAGACAAATCGTGCTCCGCATCCGCATCTAAACAAAAAACAAAAAATTCTTGTTGTGGAAGTAAAAGGCAGCGCTGCGACAATAAACAATCATCCATCTCCTGCTCTTCTCCTAATAAACAGGAATGCGTGTTTCAAAACCCAGAAAAACTCAACATTTCCGACTTGATTGCGCTATTTGACGAAGAAAAACAACAAATAGAATCAGCAAAAAAGGCGCTCAGTGCGTTGCTGGATTCCGACCCGAAAAACACGGTCGCAAAACGGTCTCTTATTAAATTAGTGGCACAAGAAGAGCGACTGAAAGAAAGGCGAACAAACGCACTAAAAAAGGTAAAAAAAACAAACATCCGGACATTTCGCAAACTGCTTCTCCGAAAAAACTCCACAAACGACCTCAAATATTTTGTAGAGCAGCTGTCTCTTGAAAAGCAAAATCAAATCATCAATGAATACGAAAAAGTTCATAAAATATCATTGATTGAAAAGCCGTATCGTCTCACGCTGCTGGAATCTAACATTCCCACCAAGTATAAAGCAATTGCCCTTCGTAAAATATCCACATTGTCGCAAATGGAGCCGGGTTGCGGTGAATACTACAAAATAAAAAATTGGGTGGATACTTTTATGAAAATACCATTTAACAACCTGAAACAACTCCCGATTACAATGAACGACGGGATTGAAAAGTGCAGCGGTTTTATGAACAACGCCAAACAAATCCTAGATTCGGCGGTGTATGGAATGACGGATGCCAAACTCCAAGTCATGCAAATGCTTGGACAATGGATTTCAAACCCGGATGCGATGGGAACCGCAATCGCCATTCACGGAAAACCGGGTTGCGGTAAAACCTCGCTCGTAAAAGACGGCATCAGTAAAATATTAGGCCGTGATTTTGCGTTTATTGCGTTAGGCGGCGCAACCGACAGCAGTTTCTTAGAAGGGCATTCTTACACATACGAAGGCAGCACCTGGGGTAAAATTGTGGATATATTGATACACTGCAACTCAATGAACCCGGTGATATACTTTGATGAATTAGATAAAATTAGTGAAACGGCAAAAGGCGAAGAAATTGCCGGAATATTAACCCATTTGACAGATACATCGCAAAACGCGTCGTTTCACGACAAATACTTTGCGGAAATTGACTTTGATTTAAGCAAGTGTTTGTTTATATTTAGTTATAATGACGCCAGCCGTGTTAATCCCATCTTACTTGACAGAATGTATCGGATTGAAGCCAATGGATATAGCAAGAAGGACAAGACGCAAATCGCCCAAAATTATTTGATACCAAAAATATGTAAAGAAGTCGGATTTGCGACCGGGGACATTGTGATTAGTGATGAAGTGATTGAATATATTGTGGAACATATGACGGATGGTGAAGAAGGCGTGCGAAATCTGAAAAGATGTCTTGAAATTATTCACACAAAACTGAATTTGTTTCGGCTTATTTCCAATGGAAAGGAAATGTTTGACAAGGAAATGAATATGATAGTTGAATTCCCTTACACAGTAAGCATTGAAAATGTAGGTAAACTAATCAAAAAAGTGGAATCAAAGTTTCATAGCGCGCCAATGAGTTTATATATCTAATGATTGTCTTATGAATGTCTTATGATTATGGTTATGATTGTTCTAATGATTGTGTTTCTGTGTTTCTGTGTTTGAATATAAGTAAAATAAATACATTTTTTTACATTTATTCGGGTTTTTTCCAATTATTGTTTCAAAATAGTATATTATAAATAAAAGACAAAATGGTTGATGAAGATGAAAATAAAGAACAACCTGAAACTACTCATTCAGACCCAGATACCAATAATTCACACCAAGTATCCAATGGATTAGACACTGTATCCGATGGATTAGACACTGTATCCGATGGATTAGACACTGTATCCGATGGATTAGACACTGTATCCGATGGATTAGACACGGTATCCAATAATACAGAAACAGATACCAATCATTCAGAAACAGTATCCAAAGGATTAGACACTGTATCCAAAGGATTAAACCCCGTATCCAAAGGATTAAACCCCGTATCCAAAGGATTAGACCCCGTATTAGAATCAGATACCAAAGAATTAAATAAACAAAGTGAACAAAAAAAAGATAAATTATATCAATTATTTAAACGATTTATATGTTCCGCATCAAACACGCCAGAATTGAAGGAAGAACTTGTAAAAATAATAGAAAAACCACAGTGCTGCGAAGATTGTTTTTATTGTAAAAAAGCGGATAAAACTACCCAAGAGCCAAAATACGCAGTTTCCCCCCACATATCCGAGTTCTGGGCAACAGCAACAAGCCCATTTTATCACCTAGTATTTTTTACACTGTTTATACCAATCTCTCAATGGTGGCTGGGCTGGCGTAAAAATGACGGATACCCAAAACAACTTCTCATCACCATTTATTTGTGTATTGCTCTCGGTATATTTTCAACAATATATCACGCAACACTGAGAGAATATGTCGGCTGCCTTGATTGCGGGTTTTCTATTATAGCGTGGTGCGGACTACTGTTATCCGTATTTGGTTTTCGTATTGAAATATACTTGACGGCAATGTTTATAATTATCGGTGTTTTTATTATTTTCTTGCCAAATTCTCCATCAATCGCAGCAATTACCGGGGTGATTTTATTACCACTCACATTTTATGTGTGTATCAAAGCCGGAACAATGTTTTCATATCTAAGCGGAATTTGTATTGGATTAGGTTCTATTTGTTTTTTCGCAGATAGAACCAAACTAGTAAATTTTCCGTACTTACATTCATTGTGGCACATATTGGGCGGCGCCTGTCAATTATTTTCAGCATTGCAAATTTTAATCCACGGTCCCATTCACAATGTTTCCGCATATTTGCCTTTTACAGACGCCTCGCCACCATCCATATCACCAATTACAGCAATTACACCAATGCCAATAACACGCGGCTCCATCCCATATCTCAGTGATTTTTCGGATGTTATCGCATAACTGTATGTGTGCGTATGTGTGTGCGTGTGCGCGTATGTATGTGTATGTGCGTGCGTGGAAGATGCTATATTTAAAATTCAGTATCACCGGTGCGATTTCCGCCGCGTGAATTCAAATAATTCCATTGTTCAGAAGTCATACAAGCGCAACCGGTGCTGGTGGAATACGGCCCGGGGCAGCATTCCGGCTTAAATTGATTCTGGCTAAAAAAGAACAATTCGCCTTCGGGAAGAGGAACCGGGGTGCCAACCGCCGCCATACCCTTCTTAACAGAGTCCATATATCCCAATTCGGATGAATATGACACGGCCTTGGTGATCCAACTAGATGCGACATCGGCGTTATTGGTATCATTCAATCCCGCACCCATAGTCTGCATGCCTTCGGCGATGCTTTCTTCGTGGGGAGCAACATCGCCGGAGTTCTTCTTATCACCGTCCCCCAACAACCCCAGGCCTTCGCTGAGTTTCGTCATAACTTCCTTAACCCCATTTTTTTGGTTCATCAACTGCTTGTTTGCGGAAATAATATCCTTGGTTGCTTCTGCTACATTCGCCTGGTCGTTGGCTGACACAGTATAACCCTCGTGAAGATGAAACTTCTTTCCAAATGAAAAGAGGTCGGTTATGGGATAACGGCAACATCCGCAAAACAAATGTGCCCCTAAAAGAATACCCAAAACAATAGTTATAATCACAACTTCTAAACGAAACCTAAGTCCGAATAATTTAAACTCCATAATGTATAGTTGATTGTATATAATAATAAATAGACAAAATATTTATCATTATCGCATTATCTTATCTGAAATTAACCCTTCAATATATCCTTCAATCCGTTCTCCAACTTCAACGCTTACTTATACTTATACTTTAAGCCTTGCATTTGGGGTCATTCTTATTGCGGGGGATTTTGCAAAAATTTGCGTTTGGATTGCCTCCACTTGCCTGTCTGTTTTGTGCGGTAGCCGCCCTTTGCTGACGACCAGCCTCAGCACCCGCATCACTCATGCCCTCAATGTAGTGCCTCATAGAAAACCCGCAAAACAGGTTAGCACCGATGATAATACCCAAAACAAGGCAAATCAAAACAACTTCAAGACGAAATTTAACGCCAAACAACTTGTATTCCATTATTCCTAAATTATATATTATATACTTACAAAAAATTATCTAATCCACTCTTGGAACCGAACTTCCTCGCCGTTTCATAACTTGCCCAGCAAACACCCCAATAATAATGAGCGGTATAGCAATCAATAAAAATATAATCGTCATTGCCAACGCGTACACCCATCCAACAAACGGCAGTGCCCATAAAATCGCAATAACAATTGCCATCACTACCAAAATAATAATAACAATTTCAAAAATAGCACCCACTAATGACACCATTGTCATATACGCTCCCATCAACGTGTAAATAAAGGTAAGCAACATACCCTGCACTTTCTTCATAAAGTCAAACATCTTGATAAGGATGGTCTGGACCGGGATAATTACATTCAAAATGATGTTAAACAACTTTTCAAATATTTCTTTCAGCGCCTGGCGCATGCGGTCCAGCAAAGCCCTGATTTTGTGCAACGAATTCACGGCATTCCGAAAAACGGAAATAATCTGGGAAATGATGTAATACACAAACTCCACCGCCTTGTTAAACACCGCATTTATCATTTCCACCGTGCATATGTTAAAATTCTCAACGGTGTAATTCAGCGGCGAAGTCCCGGGTGGAGCATTAATATATCCGGCAAGCGGCATGATTGTGGGCTTGCACCGTTCTTGCGGCCAATTTTCACGGATTTGGTTTATGTCCCCACTTAATTTCACAAATGTGACACCAACCGCTACCACAAATATAATTCCGGCTGCCTTTAAAAAGTCGGCACCATACCGAGACAAATAAGTGGAAGGCCCGTATAATTCACGAATGTCATAAAACACTTCGGTTGGTCGCAATCGTTTGGCGGCAGGGTCAAGCGAGTTAAATTTTTTTAGTTTTTCTTCTACTTTTTCATCATTTTTGTTAATATTTTCTATAATTCCTTGAAATACTTTTTGGATTTGTTCTACAAGAGGCATACCCAATCGCAACTTCTACATATACATATACATTTATTTTCCTTTTTACATCCGCCACCACCCAAACTCTCTCTAAATCTAAACAACCCGACTTGTTCGTTCTCTAAAAAATCGCAATGTTTTTATTTATACTAGTTGGCATATTGTGTCCAAATACAATCATATAAAACAGTAATATAGCAAATATCACCAAACTGCGGTCTTCCGCGACCAGGGGGTCCACATTCATAAACCGCATAGCGGCGTAAATAACCAACGCAATCAATGCGGAATGAAGTGCCATAATTAAACCACGTTCTTGTTTCATTTTGTGTTATATATACTATTATACTACAAAATACTAATACTAGAATACAAATCGTTTTATCTTTATCGTTCATCATCATCTAATCTATTATCCACTGCCCAATGACCGTACCAAACTGCCGTTAATACCATTCCACAAACTTTGCATGGTAAACATCGCCCCCTGTAAAATATACAACAGCGTCATAACCACGCCCACTAATTTATTAATTAAGTCTCTCAAACTAATGATGATTTTTTGAAACCCAATGACAATGTTCAACAACACACCAAACGTGTTCTGGATAATGCTCATTACTTGATTGCGCAAGCGGTCCATAACCCCGCGCACGCTGTTTATATCGCTGACAATCTTACTTGCTACATTCCCCACCAACTTCAAAATATAATTCATTGGCAACATCAAGTATTCCATGTAACTTGTTTGGGTTGTCTGCATACATTGATTGAAATTATCTCCTACATCGTGCCCAAATATTCCAGCAAACGGCATGACGGTCGGGCTACACCGATACACCGGCCAATTGTCCTGAACCTTTTTAATCCCAATTGCTAAAACATTAGACACATACAGACCAAGAAATATAATTATGATGATTATGGTTATTAAAATATCGCTTACTTTCATTTTTTTATTTCACAACAAACAAAAACAACAACCAACCACTTGTTATACTATTGTCATATAAAAACAATGATTTTTCTTCTAATTCTTTGCACCTTTTTTCGTTTTTCTTCTTTTACCCCCCACAAACCCGTCACCCACAAACCCGTCATTTGACGAGTTTTCAGTTGCTTGATTTGCGGTTGCTATAAATCCCGCATTCATCGCACCCGGACAATTGGGTCCCGTCGTACAAGAAGCACCAACTTGTGGAACTGTTATTCCGCCGCCGTTGCCGTCATTGCCTCCAATAAAATTATAGTGTTTTGCGCGAGTATGTCGTTTGTCTTTTTTATATTGCTTGCTTGTTCGTTTTCTCAATACTACTTTACGTGTGTTATTTTTATTGCGACGACGAACTGTTTTCTTTGAATTGCGGCGGCGACTTTTCTTTCCGCCACTTAATTGATTCACCATATTTAATTCTTTACCAGCGGTTTGGTTCGCATTTAAAAGTTTATCTGGCGTTTGATCGCCATTCACGACAATTGGCGGCGGCGCATATTTACCTCCATTCAATTCATCGGGTCCAGGTCCAGGTTCTGACATTAAAAAATTATAAAAAATGTATATATACTCTGCGTATAAAAGTTAATAAATATAATAAAACAAAATATATTATAAAAACCAAAGTCAGTCATGCCTAATATGAATGAAATGGAGAGAATCCAACTTCAAAAAATGATCAACGCAAACGAAACGGTTGACCAAACAGAAACGATCCGTCAATTAAAACACAGCGACGCAATTCGTTCAGACGTATTAACGCTGTTAAACCTAAAAAAGGAATATGCTAGGTTGGCTAAATCCAACGCATCGCAGTTTGACACGATGTGCGTAAGTCGTTGCAATTTTCTATTTAACAATTATACTGACATTTTCAACAAAGTAAAAAAGGATGAAATTGACCTTCCTATTTTATTTCAATTGATTGCGGTATTAAAAATGATTGAAGACGGAAAAATGGACCAGCATGAAGGCTCGTTTGAAGTCGGAAAGTTATTGAAAAAGATTTACGTGGACAGCGCGCTTAAAAAGGCAGAAAAACTGGATGAAGAGCAAAAACGCAAGGAAAAACAGTTGTCCAAGCCCGCCCCAGTAAAAATATCGTGGAAAGACTACAAAGCCAAGCAGGCTCCATCTTCATCTGCCTCTGTCTCTGCCTCAGCATCCGTCTCAGTCTCTGCCTCAGCATCCACCTCGGTATCAAGTTCTGAAAACTGAAAATCAATATAAATCCATTGTTTTACAATCTATATCTTTGTTCTGTTTGTTCTGTTTGTTGTTCTGTTCTTACAACAACGAAATGTCGTGTGAAATCAAGCCAAAGACCAAGAGACAATATATTGTAAAAAAAAAAGCAAAAGAAAACCCGTATGAAAACGCGCCGGCGCATAGTAGCATGGCAACCAGTATTCCAAAACCCGTCATCCCAAACCCAAACCCCGATAAAATGAAATTACTCATAGTGGAATCTCCCGCTAAATGTAAAAAAATAGAGTCTTATTTGGGGGCAGGATACAAATGTATTGCCAGTTTTGGGCACATTCGTGAAATTAAAAACGGGTTAAAGGACGTCAATCTAGACAACAATTTTGAACCCACATTTACCGCGATGAGCGAAAAAGCCGCACAAATCACCAAAATCCGGACCGCTATAAAAGAGTGCGGCGGTTATGAAAACGTGTATTTAGCGTCGGATGATGACCGAGAGGGGGAAGCCATTGCCTGGCACATATGTGATGCGTTCCGGCTTCCAATCAATTCCACGAAACGCATTACATTCAATGAAATCACGGCATCGGCATTGAAACACGCCGTGGCCAATCCCAGAACCATTAATATGGACTTAGTACATGCTCAACACGCGCGTCAAGTGTTAGACCTACTTGTAGGATATAAGGTTTCCCCTATTTTATGGAATTACATATCCCATACATTTGAAAATGGATTATCGGCGGGTCGGTGTCAGACCCCAGCATTGCGCCTTGTATATGAAAACAACAAAGACATTGAACGGTCGCCAGGAAATGTTGCGTATGTTACAACTGGCTATTTTACAAGTATGACCCTGCCGTTTGTATTGAACCACGAATTCACGGATACCAATGAAATGCGGTGTTTCTTGGACGACCTTAAAACTGGGAATTATGAATATGCGCTGTCTCTTGCCGCTGAACCAAAACAGAGCGTGAAAAAGGCGCCGTCTCCATTCACAACCAGCACGCTACAACAATGCGCAAACAATGAACTCCATTTTTCACCCAAAGACACCATGCAAATAGCGCAAACATTGTATGAATGTGGCTACATAACCTATATGCGAACCGACTCTACCTCATATTCCGCCGAATTTTTAGAAAAAATGTCGGTGTATATTCAAGGGCGTTGGCCGGCGGTCAATAACGAAGGCGGTATTAAAGGTACAGGTAAAGGAGTTGCTGCGTCCGGCGCACACGAAGCCATTCGTATAACCGACGTATCATGTCAGCATTTACCGGCAACCTACCACCCGA
>JACCED010578566.1_pt1 | contig 17288 bp, 11 predicted proteins | sample 7455021 | NCBI WGS metagenome assembly JACCED01 (sample SAMN15323456, study PRJNA562643) | freshwater metagenome | isolation source: river surface water | place: USA:Blue River Watershed | collected 2017-08-19 | reverse complement strand
TTATTTTTATAAAAATTAAATTATTAAAATAATATTAATTTATTTAATAAAGTTTAAATTAAAAAAAATAATTTATTATCTATACTTGTAATATTTCAAATTTTTTCAAATTTAAATAAAAATAAAAAGTTTATTTAATAATAATCTAAATTTTTATTTAGATTATTATTAATTTTTTATATTCTTCAATTTTTTTCCAACAATGATCATATAAATTTTTTATTATATTATTATTTACATTATTTATAGAATCATGAATATCATTATCTATATTTATATGTTCTAAATTTCTAAAATATTTTTTAATTTCACCAAATATTAATTCTATTGGATTAAATAATGGCGAATATGGAGCATTATATAATAATGCTATATTATTTTCATTAGCAAATTGTTTTACTTTCTTATAATGATGTATTCTTGCATTATCTAACAATAATGTTTTATTTTTTAAAATTTCAACATTAGATTTTAAATAATTATAATAATCTTCACCATTTACAATTTTATTATAAATATTATAAGTTAATATTTTATTTATTGAAATAATTGATATTAATGAACGTTTCTCTTTAGTACGTTTATGTTTTTTATTTTTAACAATAGCTTCGCCTTTTTTAGAATATCCATAATTTTTTATTTGATTAATATTAAAACTACTCTCGTCAGTACATAATAAATTACAAAAATTTTCTTTTGTTAAATTTTTAACAAATTCAATTCTATCTTTGTCAATTTCTTCAATATTTTTATAAATTATATTATTATTTATTTTTTTATGTGAAAAATTATTTTCTTTTAATATTTTACATATTGTAGATAAAGATAGTTCTTTATTAATTTCATTCTGAATATTTTTTAACGAACAACCTGTATTTTTATTAACATAATTTATAATATTATCAATATATTTATGAGATTTATTTAATCCATGTATTTTTGAATATTTAATATTATCAAATGTTTGTTGATTTAAATATTGTTTTTCTTTAATAAAATCATTATATTTTTTATTCCATAAAGTAATAGTACCAGTTGATATATCTAATTCTTTACTAATTTTATTGAATGGAATTTTATTTATAGCTTTATAAATAAAAAGATTTATTATTTCAAAATTATATGTCATTTATATATTAAAAAATAATTTAATTTTTATAAAAATAATTTAATTTTTATAAAAATAACTATATATATAATAAATATAATTATTTTAAACTCTAGATAATTTTGGTATTGGAATTATTTCATTAATAATATAAATATCTTTGTCATATTTATCTGGTGTACCATTTTCAAAATAAATTTTACCAATTGGATAATCAAATTCTAAATCATATACAATACCAGTTTCAGGATTATACCAATATTCTTTAATATCTTTATCATTATCTTTAATTATAGCTTTAATTTTATAAACTTTAATTTTTTTTTTAATACTTTTTTTACTATTATAACCATTGTCTAATTTTTTATCTTGAATAATATTATCTTTATAAACAGGAGCAATAAATTTATTAAATAATGAAGATTCATTAAATTTAAAACATTCATATTTTTTATTAATCATATTATGATTTTTAAATAATTCACAATCAATAGCTACTTCTCTAACAGTTTGTAAAAAAGAATCTATTAAATTATATTTATTTTGAGCTAATTTGTATATTCTTTCATCAGTTGTTTCTTTTTTATTAGTTCTTATAGCATGATAACGAAAAATATCAACAAATCGTTCATCAATAGGAAAATTTTTATGAGAGCACATACGTACAGCTCTACCAATTAATTGTATAATACGTACTTCATGCCAATATGGTTCCATAATATGTACTTGTTTAACATTAATTAAATTAATACCTTCAGTACCAGCAGGAGAAATTAATATAACACGTATTTTAGAACCATCTGTATTTTCTTTTGTATTAAATTCAATTAAATTTTTTGTACGTTGAACTTTATCAATAGAACCATGAAATTCAATATATCTATAAAAATCATTACCTTTATTATTATTATTAAATTCACTAAAACCAAAATATTTTAAATAAATTTTGAAAATTTCTAAACCTTCCATAGCAACATAACTTGAATATACAAGAGCAGGGCCTTTTGAACGCATCATATAAAAAATAATTGCAGTCATTTTACAAGAACAACTATACATTACTTTTAATAATTTACATTTATCTTTATAATTTTTCCAAAAATCAATAAATTTCATTGAATAACCATTTTTAAAAATTTCTATATCTCTATCTAATTCTTCTTTATTATATATTTTTGTTAAGTATTCATCAAATTTTTGAACATATTCTTTAACAGCTAAATTATAAGCATTTAAATATTCTAATTTTTTATTATCATAATCTTGTTTATTATTTTCCAAGTCTTTAAGATCTTTATCTGTTAATTTAAATTTATTTGGTCTTGGTCTATTTTCGCCATCAAATTTACCACCCATTGATGGAAAAACAAAATTACTAGTTTGTCGTGTATATGCACTATAAACACTTTTAGAACTTTTAGTACTATAACGTTTTTTATTTAATGTATTTTCAATACTTTCAAAATAATCATATATTTTTTCTTGATATGAATCCATTTCAAGTAATTTAATTTTTTCATACTTTTTTGCATATAATCGTGGGTCTGAACCTAAATAATAAGACACAAGACCCATAATTCTACGTTGAAACATATTTTTATTTTCTGGACTAAGAGTATTTTGAGAAATATAAATTTCATTAAATTTAGTTTCTGTTTTTGGAAAAATATCTGGTCTTAATAAATTAAATATTAATGCTAATTCATAAGCATTATTAACAGCTGGTGTACCACTAAGTAATATAACTCTTGTTTGATTATTTTCTTTTTTTTCAGATAATATATGTTCATAAATAATATGTGCTCTTTTTCCAAAACCTGATATAATATTATTATATACATTTTTTATAAAATTATGTGCTTCTTCTATTATATATAAATTTTTTTTTGTTGCGTCAGCTTCTTTAACAGCATTTAAAAATGTTTTATCTGCATTTGGTGCATCATAATGAATAAATCTAATATTTGCCATTCTATCATCTTTATCATTAATAGGAACCCATTCTTTTAATTCTCTTAACCAAGGTTCATCTTTAAGAGCTGCTTTAATTAATAAAAATACATTCCATTGCGGAGTATAATTATAAAGAACATTATATATATTTATTGCACTTGCTGTTTTACCTGATCCAACATCATGATATATAAGTACATCTTTATAAGGACTCCTATAATCAAAAAAAGATGTAAGAAATTTTTGATGTAATCTTAATTGTTTTAAATTTTCTTTTGTATTATTATCTTTTTTTATTTCTAAACATGGATCATCTTTTGAATCATAAACTATTGGTGGTAAATTATATTTTTTAAAATTATGTAAAACCCATACAGGAAAAAGACGTCCATTTACTTTTAAATCTATATAATTATTTTGATTATTAGACATATATATATATTATATTATAATTAAAAATTGAAAATTAATTTTTATGAATATTATAATATATAATTTGTTCTTAAACAAGAACCAAATAAACCAATTAATAAAGTTTTAAAAAAATTCAAATCAATATGAACATAATTGCTTTTGCATCAATTAAAAAAAATATTAAGAATTACGCAATAAAATTCCAGCTAAATTTATTAATCATGAAATAATAAATTTAGCTATTTTAAGTAATTCTTAATATTTTATTACAAATGAAAAATAATAATCCATATAATATCTAATATATTCAATAAAAATTTATTAAATGATGTTGATTATAGAAAAATTATTTTTCATGAATTTAAAACAAGATTATGAAATTAAAATTTCCAAATAAATATATATATTTCTTTTAAATTTCAATATTTTCAGGTATTTGGTCATGATTAATTTGATTATATTTTAATAATGCAATTAATGCACATTTTTGTTCTGCTTTTTTCTTTGAAATATCTGACGATTGAGCTATAATTTCATCATTATGATTTTTAACTCCCATTGTAAATATTCTTTTATGTATTGGACCTTCAAATTTAATTTCTACATAAATAGGATGAGACCATTTATTTTTATGATAAAATTTTAATAATTGATCTTTATAATTTGTATCTTGATACAATATACTTGCCCAATCAATTTCTGTTTCTAAAATTATTATTAAAAATTTTTTACATATTTCAAATCCTAAATCTAAATATAATGCTCCTAAAAATGCTTCAAATGCATCTTCTAATAATTTATTAGAATTTCTACCATTATTTTCTTCAATATATTTAGAAATAATTAAATATTGTTCAATACCTAATCTTTTTGCATATCGTGCTAACGAATCTTTATCTTCTATTTTTGTTTTTAATCTTGTTAAAAATCCTTCATCTTCGGTATCAAATCTTTGAAATAAATATCCTGAAAATATACATTTAATTACTGTATCGCCTAGAAATTCTAATCTTTCGTTAGATTTATCAAATAAATCTAATGCATTAGGAATATTATTTATTAATATAGATGGTTCTATATTAATATATTCTTCTTTTGTATAAGATATATGTGTTAATGCTTCTTGATATATAGCTAAATTATTAGGAATTATATTTATTTTAAATTTTTTAAACATTAATGTTACATCTTCAGATTTTAATAAAATATTATCTATATTATATGGTAATATTGTAATTGTTGAACTTTCAGATATATTTTTTTTTAACATTTATTAATATATATAACTTTATTTTTAAATATTTTTTATTTTCAATTTTTTATAATTAATTTAAAAGAATATAAATATATTATTTTATAAAACAAATGTTTTTTCAACCTTTAATTATTTTTATTACTGTAATAATATGTTTTTTTTCATTTTTATATAATTATTATAATAAAACAATATTAGATAAAAATAAGTATTATTACAGTAATACAAATAATTTTATTAATTATAAAAAATATTTAATGAATTATAGTGAATTATTAAATATTGATATTACAAAAGAATTAGATGATATTGATATTAAATATATTAATAAATTATTAGAAATTAAATTTAAATTGGACAAAAAAAATTTTAATAATAAATCAAGTAAAGAATCTGATAATGAATCAGGTAAAGAATCTGATAATGAATCAGATAAAGAATCTGAAAAAGAATCTGATAATGAATCAGGTAAAGAATCTGATAATGAATCAGGTAAAGAATCTGATAATGAATCAGATAAAGAATCTGAAAAATAAAAAAATTATTCAAATAACCATTTTAAAGGTTTATTATTAATATTACCAGAAGTATTTTTAAAATTAATTGCACTAGGTTCATATTCATTATTAGGATCATAATTAAAAGTAATTTTAACACCTTTTTCTCTTTTTTTATTTTGACGTAAGAATTTTTCTCTTATTGGATCTATTGTATGACCATAACATTCAATAATAAATTCTTGAAAAGGTGATTTATCTATTACAGTTAATTTATTATTTTGTAAATATTTTTTTCTTGTATCTACTAAATTAAAAATAAAAATTTCATCATTTTTACAATTATCATTTGAATATATATAATCATAATGATAATTAATAATAAAATAATTTAATACCATAATAAAAGTTGCTAACTTTATTGAATTATATTTATTATCATTATTTTTTAAATTACCATAATTAATTTTTTCAATTTTATTATTATTAATATATAATTCATGATATGGAATACAAATTTGATTATGTCCATGAATTATTATAAATGGTTGATTATTGTATTTAAATACTATTCTTTTATCCCAATATTGAAAGAATGGGACATATTCTTCAAATTTTAATAATTCATTAACATCATTTAATATATTTTTACTTGAAAAATATTTTAAAATAATGGAATATATTAATTTAACATCATCTTTATAATTATCAGTAAAAACAATTAATTTATCATTAAAAATAATTTTATCATTATCAGGATTTAAATAAAAATAAGGCAATAAATAAATAAGTGATTTAATATTTTTTATATTATCAAATATAAATTCTATTAATTCTTTATTTATATTTATTTGTTTAATATTACCTTTATTTAGTTCTAAAGGGAAATGTTTTAAAATTTTATTAGCTCTAAAAAAAGTTTTTTTTTCTTTTAATCTCCAATAACTATTTAATGGATCATTATATTGTCTTAAAATATCTATTAATATAACAGATGGATGTATATAATTAATATCATTAATATTAACTTTTTTAATATTAAAAAATATTGGTCCAGGCATATAGGTAATATCACACATTGGAGAAAAATTTACAAAAATTGTAAATGTTTCAAAATGTACAGATTCACCAGCTCTAACATACTTATATTTTTTATTTAAATTTTTACATAATTCAATTAAATCTTCAATTGGTTTTGGAGAATAAAATTCTACATCTTTACAATCTTTATCTGTATAAATTCTATCTTTTGGATATTTATTTTTAATTAATTGATCCCATGCAGTACCTCCATAAATAATTCTTTTTTTATTTTTAACAAATTTTATAATATCATTTTTAACATTATAACATTCTTCTATTGTAGGTTCAAATTTATGTAATTTAATATCTTGTACTTTTTCTATAATATTATCTAATTCATTATTTATAGCTTCTATATCTTTTTCAGAATATAAATTAAATATTTCTACCATGATAATTAATTTAAAATAGAAAAAAAATTATAATTTTATTTATAAAAGATAGTAAATTTACTTTTAAATTCATATGGCACCATCTTTATTATTTGTAATTCTTTTAAAGTTCTTTCTTCTTCAGATTTAAAAGATTCTAATATTGCATTTTTTGCATCAATAGGTTTATATTTACCACTTGTACCAATTGTTAAATGATATTGAATATCATTTATTTTACATAATAATGTTATTATAATACCATTATCATTTTTGACTATTACTAAATCACCTGTTTTTATTATCATTTCTAAATCTTTCATATCTTTATGTTCTGGTTTAACATCATCACCAAAAGCAATTGTAACATGAAGATTTGGAGATTTACGTTTTGGTATATCAGTATATGATTTAATAATTTTATCAATAGCTAAAGATGTATCTTTATCTAATACAGCTGCAACATATAATATTTCTTTATCTAAGCATAATAATTTTTGTTTAGATGATTTTAATTTTTCAATACATTCTTTAATATTGATATTAATAATATCAATATCAATATTATATTTAATTTCACATTTATTTTCTCTAAAATATACAACTGCTTCTAATATTTGATTATTTTTAATAAAATCATCAAATATTGTTTGATATTTTGGATCTATATAGTTAATATTATTAATTATAACTTTAAGATCAAAATTTTCCCAATATTTAGAAACATCAGGTAATTCAAACCACATTTTAAATACATTTGCTATATCATAATCTGACATATCTTTACCAACAATATGATTTTGTCGATTGATAGCAGCATAAAACGAAGAAAATTTATTTCCACCTGTAAAAAATAAAGGTAATATTTTACCATTTACTTTTTTAATAAAATTTTCAAGTTTTTGAATACTATTAAGAGGCCAAGAACGATCAAAAATAATTATTGGATGGCTTTCTTTAGATTGTAAAATATATCTTTCAGCCATATTTAAATAATCTGGATTTTTATCTTTTGAAAAAACTGGTATATTTAATGATTCACTTATTAAATTAGTTGTAAATGTTTTTCCATATCCAGGCATTCCAAATGCAATAACAATAATAATAGGTTCTTTAATTTTTTTTTCAATAATTGATAATTGTTTTTTTTTATCTTCTAATTCTTCTAATGTTTTAAAAGTTTGTGATTCTGGGAACTTTTCTAAAATTTTTTTTATTAAAGCTTCTCTTTTTTTATATTCTGATGTTCCAATTTCAAAATCATTAGAAATATCAATAATAACAGGAATATCAATATTATTAAGTTTCTTATATTGAATATCATAAACTTGAAGAATTCCACCAGTTATTTTAATATATGTTATTGAAACATTAGAATTATCAAATTTTATAACATTTGGTAATTCTTTATTAGATATAATTATAAAAGATTGTTCTTTTTGTATTTGTGGTAATTCTAAAAATTTATTAAATGTTGGAAAAAAATAACCATTTTTTAAATCATCTGATTCATTTAATTTAACATATTTAATCCAATTATTTGTTGTTGTTATTAATTCAATATTATCATCCATATAAAATTCTTTAAGAAATGATGAAATATCTATTAATTTTCCTTTCCCAATTTCTCTGAAAATCATAGAATTTTGAAGATAAGCTAAAATTTTAAATTTATACATAACTTGTAAACTATTATCATTCCAACCACTAATAATAAAGCCTTCTAATATTTTACCATAATATTTTTCATAATCATATGTATTATAAAATTGAGCATTTGGAAAATATTTATTAAAAATTTCTATAATTTCATTATAATAAATATTATTTTTTTGATATATTTCATGATAAAATTTTTTTAATTTATCACTATCAATATCAGAATTAATTTCATAATGACTTGTAAGAAAAAATCCTGGAAAATCTAAAAATTCATTTCTAATATATTCATAAGTTTTAATAATATTATTTTCATCAATTAAAGATGTACAAACTACTGAATAATCAGATACTGGAGCTCCATGATCACCCATTAAAGGATTTCCAGGAATTGCACACTCAAAACCCATTGATTTACCTTCTAATTTTGCAATAAATTTAGAAAAGTTATCATAACCATTTACAGGATCTGCTTTATTGAATTGATTAATTAATATTGATAAGGCTAACAAAGAATAATGATTTCCAACCCCTTTTTTTGAAGTAATATAAGGAATACCATTACGAACAGTTAATATACTTAAAAATCCACTAATTTTTAAAGCACATAAAATTTTATCACAATTATTATACAAATTGTAAGAATTAGGAGTAATATTAGTAAATTTTTCATAAAATCTAGCAATATCTACTATTTTATTATCTATAATTTGAATAAAATATCCTCTTGGAATTTGTAAATCGGATATTTTATTATAAACATGATCTCGATTACATGTAACACTAATAATTTCATCTTTTTTATTAGTATATTTAACAAAATTAAATGCTTTAATTAATTTTTTTTCTTTAATAGTTTCTAAAAAATTATTAAATTTTTTTGTGTTAGGATCGCTAATATCTAAATTTTTAATATCAATTTTACTTTGTTTTTCCCATTCTAAAATTTCTTTTTTCCATGAAAAAGGTAAAGTATTAATATATTCACTAATACTTTGTTTTAACGACTCTTCAGATGTAAAACTAAACATTTATAATTTATAATTATTATTTGAATAATTATAAATTAATAAATTCAATTTTTTTTAATAAAAAAATATTTTTTAAAAATTAATCATCATTAATTTCTAAATTATCAATACCATCCATATTAATTGTTGGACCAGTTGCGGCTTCACTAACTTCATCTTCTTCATCTTCGTCTTCGTCTTCAAAAGCACATTCTTTTTTGTAATTAATAGTATTATATGAATTTGAATTACCATTAATACATGCTTGAATAATCTTAAATGTAATACCCATTTTATATTTAGGTTCTTTTTTAGAACCTTCATTTTTAGTACTAATATATAATTTATTAGGTCTAATAATTAATCTAATTTCTGAACCATATCTAATATTTTTTTCTACTTCTTCAACAGTAGCAGTTTCTACTAATACTGGTTTAGATGTTTTAGTTTCTTTTTTCCAAATTGAAGTTAATACTTCATATTTTTCAGTTTTAATATCTTTAATATCTAAAGCTAACCTAGCTTTAAAACTGTATTCTGTTGTATCTTTCTTTTTATTTTCATATTCTCTAATAATATCTTGAAATATAATTTCATCAACATTTTTATCTTCAGGAATTAAATTTTTAATATTTTCAACAATATATTCTTGTAATTTTTCTAAAAAATTATAAATTTCATCATTTTTTTGTATAGGAATACTAATTCCATTAGCTCTTTGTAAAAAAGTTTCATATAATGGATTACCTTTTTGTGGAAAACCACCATGAGTCATTTTAATTGGTGGTAATTCAATATCAACATTTTTACCATCAAATCTTGGAGTACTAAGTAATTGATTATTAACTCTTTCATTTTTTTGAGGTGGTATTAATTCAATTTTATTAATTTGACTCATAATGTTTTCTAATTTCATTGACATCTTATGTTTTATTCTTGTTAATATATTAAATCTTTTCTTCTTTAAGTATTTTAATTTCAATTTTTTTAATAAATTAATAATTATATTTAAGTATCATTTATTTTTATAAATTATATTCCAGTATTAAATAAATTAATAATTATATTCAAGTATTAGGTAAATATACATCATCAATGTCAGTACGATTAAAAATATCATTCATTAATGAATTAGTTTCTAATTCAATATATTTATTATAATGTTTATTATCTCTGATATCATGATATTCAGAATTTTGTAAAAATTCATTATCTAATACAATTTCACATAATCCTGTACCACCTTTAAAAGCTCTACCAACCATAATTTGAGAAGATACACTATTCATTTTATCAATTTCATTAAATAATGCAGCTTTTAAAAATTGGTCAATTGGAACTTCTAATGAAGCTCTAGATAATGGATCAGTATCTAATTTATTAATACCATGCCTATCTATAGATGTAATTCCACCTGTGGCAGTCATCATATCAGCTAATAATGATAAATGATGATAACTAACAGGTGTTGAATTAAAAACATTATTCATTTCTCTAATTAATAACATACGAGCAGCTTCAATACCATAATGTTTATAAATAGTATATAAATCATTAACAATTGTTCGAGTCATATCAATAGCAGGAATATTTTTAATCATTAATAAATCTATACCATTACAATATATAACATATTCTTTTTTAATTTCATATTTACCTGTTTCAGAATCAAAACAAACCATATTATCTTGATTAATATCACTATTTCTTGTAATATTTTCAGAACCTTTAAGATTAAATTTATTTAATATAATTTCATATAATTCTAATAATATTTTATTATCAACACTATTAAGGTCAAATCTAATATGAACAATTGGTTCTAATGAATTACTATTATTAGTTAATATACAAGCGTTAGAAACTTTAGAAATAATATCTTTTATATTTTTCTTTAATCCACTAACATCATTATAATTATCTTTCCAAAAATTAATAAAACTAGTTTTAATATCTAACATATTAACATCATTTTCTAACATAGCTTCTTTTTGTAATGTAATACGAAATAACCAAGGTACATTTTCAAGATTTTTAACAGGTTGTTTAATATCAAAACTAGTTTGAACATCAATATTATCAATAACTGTATAACTATCTTTTGATGTGACATTAGAATCATAAATAATATCAATTTTTTGAATTAAATCTTTAATAATTGTATATTTTAAATGTGAAACAATTTTTTGTGCAATAACTTTATCTTGATTAAATTCAGGTTTAAGATATATATACATATATGGTGTTTGAATATTTTTACTATATGATAATAATTCTTTCATTCTAGGAACACCTTGTAACCCTGCAGCCCCACCACCTGTTTTATGGAACATATTAAGTGTCATTTGTGTTAATGGTTCACCCATACTTTGAGCTGTAATAATTCCAACCATTTCACCAGGATGAACAATAGCATTTTTAAATGATCTAATTATTTCAGTAATAATTGTTTCAAATTGTTCTTTATTAAGTTTATATTCAATTAAACATCTTTTAGGTGAAAAATATTCATATAATGCTAATTTAAATAATACTTTAGCTAATTTTTCATCATTTAATTTATTTGGAAATTTTAATTTATCACCAATACATACTAATGGTGTGTTATCGTGTTCTAATAAAAATTCTATTTTTTCAATTATATAATCAAATGTTAATTTTTCATTTTGTTTACTAATATAATTTTTAGCATCTTGAATTATTCTTTCATAATTTACAGGTTGAAAATATATTTCTCTTAATGTTATATAATCATTCATAACTTTCATTTGTGCGACTCTCATATGATCTCTTAATTCTATTAATAATTTATATATTTTATTATTATCTTCAGAATTAATATTATATTTTTTAATTTCTTCATCAGTAAAACATAGTTTTTCAAATACTGTTTTATTATCCATTGTTAATATATATAATTTTACTGTTTTTTGCATAGATTGATTTATTTGACTACCACCATATAAAGTTTGAATCATAATATTATTACTTGTTCTTACTGTATGATCATAACAAACTATTAAATCTTCCATACCTTTTATCAGTTTTCGTTGCATATATCCAGTATCACCTGTTTTAATTGCTGTACTAATTAAACCTTCTCTACCTGTCATACTATGAAACCAAAATTCACTTGGTGTAAACCCACTATAAAAAGAATTTGTAATAAATCCTCTTGCATCAGCTCTATCATCATTTTGAAAAAAATGTGGCATTGTTCTACCATTAACTTGTTTTGGCAAACGTTTTAATTTTAATATATCTTGCGCATTACCACATAAAATTTGTCCTAAATTTTCTTTTGAACCTTTAGCACCAGAATTAATAATTGTAAAAAAATTATTTTCACTATTTAATGCTTCAATTGTTTGAACCCCAATATCTCCACGTTTACTTAATTTTTTAGTTATCATATCTTCAAAAATATCAGACATTAACATATCGGGATTATTTTCTATTTTTGTTATTTCATAATCTACATCTAATTTTAATTTTTCCATAAATGTTAATATTTTTTCATTTAATTCTTTTGAAGGTATAGCATCTTTTAATCCAATTGTAAAACCATATATTATTAACCAATTTGTTACTAATCTTTGTGTATTATCAATAAAATCTTTTGTTATTTCATCTCCATATCTATCCCATGTAAAATTTATTATTTTATTATTTAATATCGAAGCATCTAAAATACCATTTTTAATGTTTCCATTTATAATATCTATTTTTTTATCTTTATAATTTATCATATCTGGAATAATTAATGAATACATTTCAAGACTATCTATATCTTTTTTCTTAATTTTATATACATCTGTATTATATGTATACATTGCTAAATTCATTGCATCGTGCCAATTAATTATTCTTTTTATTTCTGTCATTTTATAACTACCAATAACAGTATCTTGTTTTAATTTAATAATAGTATCTGCATTTCTAGGTGAAATAATTTGTTTTTTTACATCTGCTATTTCTGCTAATTCTACTTGTGTTTGAATTGATTGTGGAATAAACATATTCATTTCATCACCATCAAAATCTGCGTTATATGGTGTCGTACAAGTAACATTTATTCTAAATGTTGATAATTTATCATTATTAATTATTTTTACTCTATGACACATCATAGACATTTTATGTAATGTTGGTTGTCGATTAAATAATACATAATCACCATTTAATATATGTCTTTCAACAATATCACCATAATTTAATTTAATTGGTTTTTTTCTATATCTCAAATCAATTATAAATTGTTTATTATTATCTTTCCGTTTATAAAATATATAATTAGCACCAGGATATATATTCCTTCCATTTTGTACTAATTTTGATAAAAAATCAATATTATTAGGTGTTACTATTTCTGGAAATGTAACACTCATAGCAATTTTAATAGGAACTCCTAATTCATCAATATTTAAATTTGGATCAGATGTAATAACAGAACGAGCACAAAAATTTACACGTTTACCCATTAAATTATTTCTAATTCTTCCTGATTTCCCTTTAATTCTTTCTGAAATAGATTTAATAGAACGTCCACATGATCTTACTTCTGTTCTTGGTAAATTATTATCATTATCATAAAAAGCAGTTACATTATATTGTAAACAATGAGCAAAATCATTTCTAAATTTTAATTCTTCATTTGTTATATTATTAATATCTTTATATCTCATTAATGCGTTATTTGCTTTAATTATATCTGCTATTTTATTATTTAATGTATCTTCTGCAAATCCATTTACTAACATATCCATTTTTACAGATGGTCTAATATGTACAGGTGGAATTGGAAATTTTTCAATTATCATATCTTCAGGACGTGATTTTTCAGGATTTAAACCTAATAATTTACAATCTTCATCACTAATATTTCTAAATATTGCATAAATTCTTCCTGGTAAAATATAATCTTTAATTTTTTTTGATATTACTTGTGTATTTTCATCATTTTCATCATTATTATTATATTCTGCCATTATTTGAATAATACCATTTTTAATTTCCATTTTTATCTTTGGTACTGGTGAATTACAAGAAGGACACATATTTACATTACTTGTTATATGTTTAATTTCATCAAAACATGCTTTCCCATATTTATTATGTAATAATTTTTTTATTTCATTATCTGGTTTATTAATTAATAATTTAGAACAACACAAACAAATACATCCTAATATAGTTTTTATATTATCTTTCCAACCATAATGAATAACAGGTTCTACAAAATCAACATAACCAAAATGTCCTGGACATATTGTTGAATTTAAACCACATGTTGCACATTCTCTACCATTATCAGTCGTACCTAATCTTAAATCGACAATACCATATTTTTTAGGTTCATTATTATTTTCATATGTTTCAGCAAATGTAATTGTATTCGGATCGCCTTTTTTTCCAATTACAGAATATTTTTTAACTTCTTGATTCCCAAAAATTGAAAATTCGATTTCTTTAATATATCTTGTGTTCTCATTATAGATTTCAAGTGCCATTATAATATATTTATAAGTATATTTTTAAATTAATTAATTCTCAAATATTTTACTTGTATATTATTATATTCTTTATTATTAACTATTATATTTTCAATTTTTTCTAAATGATGTGCTTTAAATATTTGTTCTAAAGTATTATTATCGTCATGAGAAAATATTAATTTTTTTGTATTATAATCAATTAATTTATTATTTATATATATTTTTAATAATAAAAATGATTTTTTTAATTTATTATTATTATTATTATTATTTAATAATCTATTATTTTTTATTATTTCATTTATTGATATATTTTCATATATTATCTTTTTATCATTTTTTAAATATATTAAATAATTATTTTTATAATTAAAAACATTTATATTTATATAATAAAATAATATTAATAAATAATAGTATATTGTTATATTAATATTATATTTTGCAGTAATTATATAAACTGATGTTTCTAATGGTAATAAATCATTTATTTTTAAATATGTTTTTATAATTGGTTTAATAATATATTTATAAAACATTATATTTATAAAATTATTTTTTTAAATATTTATTTGACTTAAACGAAAATCCATATTATAATTTATATATTATGGATTTTAAATTAAAAAATACTTGGAATATTTGGTATCATCATACATTAAATGACTGGACACTTTTAGGTTATAATAAAATTTATTCAATATCTACTTGTAAAGAATTTTGGGATTTTTATAATAATATTAATCTTATTGAAGAATTACATAATTTACATTTATATTTTATGCGTAATGATATTACACCTATTTGGGAAGATATTAATAATAAAAATGGTGGTGTATGGTCTATTTTAGTTAATGGTAGTAGTAATGCGTTTGATTTATGGGAAAAATTATCTGTTGATTTAATTAGTGATTCTGTTTTTAATAAAAGTATTAATGGTATTAGTATTAATCAAAAAAATAATGTTTTTATAATAAAAATTTGGAATAATAATAAAAATGATAAAAATAATATTATTTTACCTTCATATTTAAATAAGTTTGGAAATATTATTTATAGACCTCATAAATGTAGTTATTAATCAATAATTCATGAATATTCAATGTTTTTTGAATAAATGCATATAAAACCATCCACTATATTCTAAAATAATTTGAAGATATGCAATAGCTAAAAATGTCATTGCTGAACTAGAACTAAACCAAACATCTTTATTACTTATAATATGAGTATAAACTTCTTTTTTTCGCATACTTTCTATTCCAGCTTCTACTAATATAAATATTATCCATGTTACAATTATTTCAATAAATACAATAATAAATCTTTTAAATTGAGATAATGTATCATAACTATATTTAAGTTTATCATTAAAATTACAAGTTTTATTTTTACGACATTCAAAATACCATTTAATTAAAATATATAAAGGTAATAAAGTAATAATAGTTGTAAAAACTACAGTTACACAAGCACCACCATCTCTTAAACTATTAAATATATTATTATTACTACAATCTTTATTTTTAAATGTTTTTATTAAAAAAAAGCCTGTTAAAAATATACCAATTATTAAGAATATACATAATACTAAATATATTTTAGTAAATTCTATACCAAAAATTTTTTTTGTTAAATCAGATTCAATTAAAGAAGCAATAAAAAAATATAATATAAAAAATGTAAAAAATAAACCATACCATCCTAACCCATCCCATACAGGACCATCAAATATCGAATCATCACATTTACATTTAGTTTCTTCTTCTTTATTATCTTCTTCTTTTTTATCTTCTTCTTTTTTATCTTCTTGTGAAAAATGTTCTTTATATTTTGAACATTTTTTATCTTCTTGTGAAAAATGTTCTTTATATTTTGAACATTTTTTACTACCAAATTTCCATCTATAAAGACCACTTAATTGAAAATCTAAATGTTTAAAAAAACATAAAAATAATAATATACCAAATGTTTTTATCATATTCCATATAGTAAAATTATTATTTCTTGGATCTCTAATTAAATACATAAATATACAAGGTATAAAAAAAGCAAGAGTAAGTAAAATCCATTCAGTAATCCAATAACCACCATATTCATTATTTAACTCTTCATTTACTGGTTTTTTACTAATTAGATTAATTATTCCTATTATTAATCCTAAAAAAATTAATAAATAAAATTTCCAAAAAGCAAAACTTTTTAAAAAATCATAATAATAATCTTTATTTATATTACCTAATTCTGTTGGCTTATCATGTAAATAAAATTTAAAAATTTTTTCAAATAAACTTTCAGACATTTTATTATATATATATATATATAGTAATTTTTATAAAAATTAAATTATTTTTATAAAAATTAAATTATTTTTTAATATATAAATGACATATAATTTTGAAATAATAAATCTTTTTATTTATAAAGCTATAAATAAAATTCC
>JACCED011665762.1_pt1 | contig 17291 bp, 16 predicted proteins | sample 7455021 | NCBI WGS metagenome assembly JACCED01 (sample SAMN15323456, study PRJNA562643) | freshwater metagenome | isolation source: river surface water | place: USA:Blue River Watershed | collected 2017-08-19 | reverse complement strand
TGACACAAGCGAGATGCCCAGACTTAATTGTTTTCTCAGAGGATACAAGTATCAGGCATAAATAATAAATTTAACTTACTGTAAGGTCGTATTCTTTTTTTTCTTTATCATAAAATTAAATAAAAAATTGAAAAATAAAATTAATTGAATACATTTTTTAAACTAATATTAAATTTATAATGTATTCTATCGAAGTACTTTCATCTTTTAAGACTTTCACATGGTCTTTTCAAATAGGATACGAAACACTTAAAATCAATACAATTGCATTGAATGAAGATGATGCACGGTCTTATGTGCTTTCTCTGCTAAATAAGATAACAAAATCGAATGTAAATTATTCTCCTATTGAGAAGCGTTATAAGGAAATTATGAATATTTCACGAAGGATTCTTAATGAAAAGAAGGAGATAGAAAATTCTATAGTTCAACTTCAGCAACTTAGGATAAGAATTTCAGATATTAAGAAAGAGAAGAGTTATGTAGAAAATCATATTGATGATTATTCATATGATTTTTTTGTAAAGGAAATGAATGAACTCGATAAGAAAATGCACAAGTGTGAGATGGATTTGAGAGATTTTGATATGGAAGAAGTATATGAAAGAAAGTTGAAGAATATTAATTCTAGAGTGAAGAATATTGAAGCGGAGAAGACAGAACTTGATAAGAAGAAGAAAGAATTTTATAATTTGTTCGATTCGATTCATATTGTCAAAAATTCTAGAATTGATCCCGCGAATATTAGACTTGATTTTAAGACTAAAAATGGATATACAATTGAAGAAATTATTAATCAGTCACCGATTATAAGTCCATTCTATCATACTACATTATATAATGACGAATCTAATGATTAGTAATAAAAAAAGATGAATTTTAAACTGTCTGTATAATGTATTTTATTTATTTCTTATCAAAACAATGACCTTTTCTACTGACTTTTCTAAATCTCTCAAGGCAATCTCTCAAGATTTCAAAGCTACAGCAAATCAAATGATCACAAACTGTTGCACATTTTCTATTCAATCCCATACCATATCATCTACAAAGGATGATGAAACTATTTTTCCAAATGCAGAAGATCTTTCAAATTGGATGAAGAATTTTATGGAAGTTGAACTTAAGCCAAAGCCTCTAAATGCGAAGGCATTAGAGGAAATGGCAAAGAAAGGAATTCAGCCAAAAAAGCAAATTACTGATATTATTCTAGTATGTATTATTCCATCGAATACTCATATTCATGTTGGGGTTTCTGTTCCATCATCATTTGAAATGCCTGTGAAGAATTTTGTATCAAATGCACTATCTACATATGATGGAGTAGAATATATTGAAAATCAAAATTATGGATATGCTGCGATTCCTCATCCAGATTCTCTAAAGGAACGTGATACAGTTATGAGATGCTTTTTTACAGAACTAAAGAAAAGAAATATTTATGTTGAAGAAGATGAAGATGATGAGATTGTAAATTATCTCGATTAATTTATAAGGAAATAATTCATATTGATAAATTAAATAATAGTTTATTTATCTCGATTAATTTATAAGGAAATAATTCATATTGATAAATTAATCTATTTTTTCTATTTTTCTATTTTCACTAAACTATAAACAAAACTTAAAGCTCTCCAAGAAAACGACGAACGGCATCCATATTCAATCTAGAAGGCTTCTTTTTTTTGTACTTTTCGACAATACCCTGAATTTCTGGAAAAACATCCTCAATGGGAGTGATCAGATCTCCCACAAGGTCTTCCATCGAATCCTTTACAAACTCAATGTATTCTTCTACAACATCTGAAGTTCTGTCAAGACGGTGATTGAACTCATTCAACTCCTTCTGAATGGCGAGGAGTCTTGAACCTGTTTCATTTTGGTGGACGAACTCATAATCAAACCGTGAACGGGAAAAGTCCTCCTTTCGGAAATAAGAATCCTTCCTAAAGAGATTGCGGACGTAGCGAAACATCACAAACACGTAGACACAGAGAAAATCAAGGTGGAACTCTGTGAAATCTTCAGGAAGATTCTTCTTCGACTTCAGTTTTTCTGCGAGCGGATTGCTTGCGCAGAAAGAGGAAGCGTAGGTTTTCTCCGGAAAAGGAGAAGTCTTGGGAGAACGAGAGACCTTCGGCATCTTTGAGAGAGCAGTTGGTGCAAGAGCAGTTGAGCGCAGTGTTACAGTGGCAGTGGTGGGAACTAATTAAAAAAAATCTATTGGAGTATTTAGATAGTTTGATTTTTCAATTTTTTATAAGAAAACGAAAGAAAAAATTTGAAATTATAAATTATCTGAATATTCTTAATAATAATTTTCCATCACACATACAAATAATGTCTCTTACTGAGCTTCTTGCTTCTCTCAAGACCTTCACTTGGTCTTTTTCCGTTGGCTATAAGCCCGCGATGATTACCGTCCACGCTTTGGACGAGGATGGTGCGCGAAAGATCGTGCTTGACCTTCTCTCAGACATTGCTGAGAAGAACAAGGAGTACGTTCCACTGAAGAAGCAGTGGTATGGAAACATCAACAGACTCTCAGAGATGTGGAAGAAGAAGATGGATCTGGAGAATGAGATTCGTGGAGCCATGAGTTGTCTCAAGGAGATTGAGAGGCTCGAGACAGAGCAGAGCGATCTGGATGACGAGATGTTCGAGCGCCTCGAGGAGACCACTTACCTCGCAGCAGGCAAGTACTTCGACAACAAGAAGGCAAATCTCACAAAGACTCTTGAGCATTTTCACAAGCGTCTCAAGACTTACGATCCTCTCGAACAGATGCAGAAGAAGGTTGAGTCTCTTCAGACAGAGTACGCCTTTCTTGAGAGGAAGGGAAAGGAGCTTGAATCAAAGCTTGAGCAGATCAAGGAGTCCATCAAGACAAACGATCTCACTGGCCCCTACACCATCTCACTGATCGAGCTCACACTCGATTTTGAGACTGGTTCTGGTGAGACGCTCCGTGAGATTCTCGAACAGACCCCTCAGATGAAGCAGTTCTGTGCTACCACGATCTTCTCTGCGCTTGACGGATAAGGAAGAAAAAGAGAGAGAGAAAAGAAAAAAATTTGTTTATTCATTACAACAGAATGGATGAACAATAATGATAATTTTTTTACCATATTATAAAAAAAATTGAACTCATTAACTCGCCTATTTTTTTTTACCATATTATAAAAAAATTGAAAATATCATATGTCTATATATTCATTATAATCTATATATAAACTTTTATAATGTATCTTTCTCAGATTTCTTCTTCCTGCGCTGCTCTTCGCAGTGCACTTTCCGCCACTTCTGGCGATGATTTTCTTCCCATTGTGAAGGATGTTGTTTCCCTTCTTGAGAAGAATTCCTTTAAGCTGAAGTCCTCTTGTGACAAGATCTCCATGACTCTTGAGCAGATTCGCAAGATTCTCAATGCGGAGACTTTTTGGACAAACTCGCAGAATCAGTATGTTCCGATCACGCTGAATACGCTGATCGATGAGATTTCCAAGGAGCATTTCCACCAGAATGTGAGCACTGATGGAATTCATGTGGTTTTCAGTAAGAAGAATGTCAAGACCGCTTCCTGTGACTTCCACAAGGAGTCTCTTCTCGAGCATTCTCTCGTGGCGATGATCATTGCAATTGATAGTTCTTCTACTGAGGATGCTGTTCTCTCTGGACTGACCGCACTACTTCATGACATTGGTAAGCCCGGTTGTCTTTCTGTGTATGGGAACAACATTGGCTATCCCTTCCATGGTGAGTATGGCTCATGCATTCTGTCCACACTGTATTCGAATGCGATTTCTACATACATCACTCCAGCACAGTGGCAGAATATGTGTGACACTATCAGTCTTCACATGTGCTCATACCACACAACCGAGAATGATGATTGGTCCACTTACCGCCGCACTGTCGCACAGCTCACTTCTCCTGATGTGAAGAAGCTTCTTTGGAACCTTTCGTTTGGTGATACACTTGGAAAGTTTTCCGATATCACCGACTCAAGTGCATTTCTCGCATCTCGTGAGGATTACGCTAACATCGTGAACCAGCCATTTGATGTCTCATCCTTCATGGAGAAGGAGCAGAAGAAGACTCTTTGCTTTTTCCTTCGTGGCAAGAGTTGTGGTGGCAAGAGCACATTCTCTAAGCAGTTGACGACTTATCTTGCTAGCCTTGGCTTTCATGACTTTCAGTACGATCTGATTTCGCGTGACGAGATCATTTCAGAGACTGTTTCAAAGCGCATCAATCACACTCTTACACAGAAGCGTCCAGTTGGTGAGGAGTACAAGATGCTTTATGCAAAGTATCAGGAGTTTAAGCTTGGCAAGGTCGTGAATGACGAGATCAAGAAGCGCATTTCGATTGCAATTTCACAGGGCAAGATTCCGATTGTGGACAGTTGCATTCTCTACTACGAGGGCATTATCCAGTGCATGCCTGCAAACATTTCGAACGCATTCATCATCGCGATCGATTGTGTGCGCAACACTCCTCTTACCGAGGCAGATGCACACAAGAACGGCATGAGTTTTGATGATCTTCTCGCCCTTGAGAATGAGTTTAAGCGAACTCCCATCAAGTGGATCAACACACAGAAGATGTTTCTTGAGAAGCTTGCTTCTATTTCCACGAATTCGAAGAAGCCAGAGACTACGTTCACTCCTCATCTGACATTTGCATATGGGTTCAATCAGACTCATTCATTTGGATTTGATTCGATGAAGACGACACTGGAGCCTATTCTGAAGTACTTTGTCTCCACACTCAAGTCGGCAAATACCTCTGTTATGCAGATTATTGAGTTTGTGAACTATCTTCATCAGAATCTCGGTTATGAGGGTATGCGCTCCGCACTCAGTGAGCAGTATTACCGCAGTGCTGACTCTCATGGTGATGCTCGTATCCTTCGCATGAACTATCTCGACCACAACAACCATTGGAAGGAGGCTTGGAACCGCCAGACACGTGGTACTACATTCTTCCAGCGAGCATCTGGTATTTGGACACCAATTAAGTTTCTTCTCCAGCGTGGTGCAGAGATGGTGACTGGTATTCAGGTGTCACATGGTGTCACATCTACGGAGTCGATGAGTCTTGACGATTCATGCTCATACGATGAGCAGATCGCAAAGGCATCCTCGTCGATTCTCCATCTTGACGACATTCAGCAGAAGATCATCATGAGCCTCCTTATGAACAGGGAGATCGAGGATGGTATGACTCTGTCCTTCAAGAAGGATGGATCTCTCCTCGGCTACACAATTTTCCAGGACGCAGAGATCGCAGAGTACATGCGCAATTTCATTCAGAAGTCTGGGGACAAGTTCGCACAGACAATCCTGAAGATTTGCGACACTCTTGGTCTTCCATTTGGTGTGTTTTCCTCTCAGTCGACTCTTCTAATTGGAGAGGACATGCTCGATTGGACAATCCAGGCTCTTTGTTCTACTCTGATGAATGACGCAGAGATCGCTGAGCGCTTCAGTGGAAAGACATATATGGATGCTATTGATGAGTGCTTCCCGACTATCATCACAAACCTTACGAAGCTCGCACTTTCTGTTGCAAGGGACAAGAATTTTCCTGCGGATGCATCTGTCACGGTGTCGATGGAGTCTATCTGCAAGGGTCGACGCTCCATCTTTGCACAGAAGGATCACACAGAGCTCGCACTTTGCTACAATTCGAGCAGTGCTACTGTTCTTGGGATTTCCTACTGCAATGATACTACGGTGAAGAATATCCCACACTTCACGTTCTCTTCCCGCATTGAGGAGAGTGGCTTTGTTGAGCCATGCTTTTGGACAGTTTCTCATACCAACGAGGTCAACATTCTTCTCGATGATCTGAACAAGGTCATTTTTGAGGAGATCACAGAGTCCAAGTTCTTTGAGATTCATCCTCCACACAATGAGTTTGACAACTGGGAGCACATTATTGATCGCGAGGGTTTTGTCACATACTCTGGCAAGACATATGATTACGGCAAGATCAAGACCGATGCATACTATATTGCACACAAGCTCAAGGCGAAGAACATTCCCTACCTGATGCGTCTTGCTTCTGTCGAGTCTGCTCGTCGTTCTTTCCCTCTGTGCAATGAGGTCAATACTTTCTATTCTACTATGATGAATGACGTCATCAAGCTCAACGATACCTTCAACTCGATGTGTGTTGATACAGAGTCGGCGCTTTTCAAGGGTCTTCCTGAGAAGGCACAGAAGTCTTTTCAGAAGCAGAGTCCACAGGTGCGTCTCAAGATGCTCATCAATGGTTCTGACAAGTTCTCCGAGATCGCACAGGAGATCTTCAAGACTGTCTATCCTTTTAACACTGAGCGCATTGATTCTGAGTTTCTGAACGATGTTGTCACTGTCGTCAAGTCTATCCTCATGGGCTTTGTTGGAAACTCTATTTCCTTTGACGAGCCTCAGAAGAATCCTCTGTTTGGTGATCTGTTTTCTGTTGTGCGCAAGTCCATTCAGTCTCTTTAAGCAGTCACTCTAAAATAAAAAATGAAAAAAAATCATTTAACCTTTGTTTATTAAATACCTTATAAAAATAATGAATAATATTATAAAGTCAATTATTCAAAATTCAGAAAGAATAGAATGGGATGATTATTTTATGTCAACCGCTCTTCTTATTTCTTCTCGTTCTCCTTGTGAAAGATTGCATGTTGGTTGTATACTTGTAAAAAATAATCGTATCATAAGCGCAGGATATAATGGTTTTCTATCAGGAGCTCAACATAAAAGTATAGTTGAAAATAATCATGAACAAGCCACAATTCACGCCGAACAAAATGCACTTAGTGATTGTGCAAATCGTGGTGTTTCCACTAATGGAGCAATCGCATACATCACACACTATCCATGTATAAATTGTTTTAAGATACTTGTAGCAGGTGGAATAAATAAAATAATATATCTTGATGATTATAAAAATGATCCAAATATACAAAAAATAATTGATACAATGGAAAATAAAATTCATATAATTAAATTGATTTCCTTTTAATTTGTATACTTTTTTTATTCCTTATAAAATGTAAAAAAAATTGATTTCGTTTTTATTTATTCTATAAGAAATATATAATAAATATATAATATATAAAAATGATACTTAATATACTTTTCCTTCTGTTTCTAAATGGAATAAATGCCGATGTATACATGCATAACCCACGTGGGTCAAATAATCGTTGTGATAGAAGAACAAATGACAGAGCAAATGCAAATAGATTATTTGATAGTCAAAATAATGCAGCAGGTGGTTATGCAATTCCATGTGACAGACTTTCAGATGATAATATTAATTGTTATAAAATGAAATATTACGAAGGTTCTGAACTTGAAATTAGATGGACATTACAGCATAATTGTGGTTCCTTAAATAATTGTAATGTAATTTTACAGTATTCTTGCGAAGATCCAAATCTTCTCGGCTTAAATATACGTGATGGAAAACCACAAAATTCGAATGGCAATACTTGTGAAGAAACAATTCCCTTATTAGATGATGAATCTATTCTAAATAAAGAAAAATACGGGAAACATGAAGATTTTGATTATTATACCGAATGTCTTAATAGTTTTAGAAATCCAGCACTCCCAGTATTTGACCAAAGACTTAGAGGAAATAGAGCAATTTATACTAGACAAAATCCAAATGGTAATAGATATGGGTTTGAATGTCCTGAAGAAAGAGATTATTATCCATATTGGAGAAATTCGCCATGGATAGATATAGCTGTTATTACAAATCAAATCGACTTGTGTAGTCTTTATAAAAATGAAAGTCAGAATATACGTTCTAAAAATTTCTGTATAAATTCATCAAAATATATTTTTAATTTAACAGAATGTGAACAATATGGAGGGCGCCTTATTAAAAAGGAAAGCTTTAGAGAATTAAACTTCCCAGTAAAAGAACCAGAATGTATTCCCTTCAAATCAACTCCACATACAAACAGATTAAGTGAATCTAATGAGCACAATACTCAATCTTATAAATGGATATTACCAACCTTTGGAAAGAATATCACAAACTGTATAGTAAGGGTGAGATATAATATTTCATCAAATGAAATCATTAATGAAAAGAAAATACTTTTAAAAAATAACCCACAACTAAACACAACATTTGGAGTTCCGGTGAGACTAGCTGTGGATACAAGTCAATATGGAAGAACATTTGAAGATAGAAGTTTTACTTTTGATATTATTAAGAGAGAATCTGTCACAAATAGAATACTTAATATAAATGTACAAGGAAAGAGAGGTAATATTGCTCAGATAAGAAATTGTGTTGAATATGACTTTGTACCAAATAATATAACCGTTTCAAAAGACGACTACTTGCATTTTCAATGGGTAGGTAGTGATTATAATCCACCAGAAAATGATGGAGAGGGAAGAATAGGAACAGATCGTACCAATTTAGTTTTTATTGATGATTTAAAGGATAATTTTCCTTCTGCTGAAACGAATATCTTTGATAAAGAAAATCTTATAATTTTAGCATCAATTAATCAGCCATATTTAAATAATACATTATGTAAATTTCCAAACAATGATGAACAAAGCATTGATAATTGTGCTATTTTAAATTATGCACCTCCATATTTTAATATGAAACCGATAAAAATATATTCTAATCAAACAAATACAAATAAGACGGTTTATGCCATATCTACAAGAAATAATAATTTTAGTAATAGAGATCAGAAACTTATATTAAATGTTATTTCAGCTAAAACAGAATCAAATGAATCGGTTAATTTAAATGAATTAAATAATAATAAATATGTTGTTGGATTTACATTTTTAGGAATTATATTGCTTGTTATATGTGTTTGTTGTGTAATATATGTAAGAAAAAATGATATTACATTTTCAAAAATAAAGAAACAAGTAGAACGTAATTTTTCATCCGTTATCTAACTTTTTTTATAAATAAATTATTTTTTTATTCTCTCTCTCACTCTCTCTCTATTTCTGTCCCGTTTCAATACAGAAGACTGTCGAGGTGCTCGTCAAAATCACCGTTCGTCACATCCAGAAGATGACCCCGACCCTTCATCACGAGCTTGAAGATCTTCTCGTGCAGCTCGGGGCTCCTGCAAAACCATCCACGAGTGAAGAGGTACTCAACGTTCTCGATGCCTCCGTTCTCCATGAAGGAGAAGAGATTGTCGAGAGGGGTGAGTGCACTGTGCTCTGGAAAGGGGTTGCGAGGCTCGTAAGCTGTCTTGTACATCTCATCCTCCGAGTCTTCCTTCTCATCAAAACCTTCAAAAAGGTTCTCAATGTCACAATCCCTAATCTCCAGGCGCTCAGTCAAGGGCCTGACTTGGAAGGCGGTCTGGAACATCTCGTCGGCGGGCTGAGTAGTGGGCCTGACTTGGAAGGCGGTCTGGAACATCTCGTCAGCGGGCTCGTTGGGAATGTAGCAGGACACGGACATATTGTAGAGCTGGTTGAGGTTCTTGAGGAACTGTTCCTCGTCCTCGTTGTACTCCAGGTACCTTCCGGTTCCGTTGGCGTCGATCAGGTAGAGCTTCTTGCGGTTCTCTTCGTCCTTCATAGAAGGGAAAGCGAGAATCTCATCGATGTTGTTAACATCGGTAAAAAGGCAGCGCGAAAACAGCGAATCCATTGTTGTGGTAGGTGATATAATAATTTTTTAAAGGGTATCTCAATATATTCAAAATTTCAAATTTTTTTATTCATTTTATAAGGAATTAAAAAAATTGAAAAATAAATTAACATATAAAATATATTTTATTTATAATAAAAACAATGATTAGACATCAAGTAGATTCTAGTATATTTTACTATATCCCCAATTTTATATCTGGAGATGAATCGGGTAAATTACTTGAACAAATAAAACTTATTGAATTAATTCCAAGTTACAAATATACAAATGGTGTTTCAAGAAAACAAAGGTGGGTTCATTTTGAAGGAAAGTATTTTTGTTCTGATTGGAAGGTTAAATATCCCCAATGGGAATCAGGTAATGTAGAAGATTTTATGTTAAAATTAAAAGATAAAATTCAAAAATATATTGAAAATATAGAAGATATTAAAAAGCCATTGATTAATAGTTGTCTTATAAATCAATATGAGAATGGAAATAATTTTATAGCTCCACATAGTGATTCAAATTTAGCATTTGGAGATACACCAACAATTATAGGTTTATCATTCGGAGAAACAAGACAAATCGAATTTATACATAATACAAATACAAATAAGAATTTTTCATTCAATTTAGAAAATGGATCTATTTTTATAATGGCTGGTGATAGTCAGATTGATTTTAAACATACTATTCGAAAAAATAATAGTAAGAAAGAAAGATATTCATTAACATTTAGAGAACATATATTATGAAAAAATGAAACTTTATTTATTTAATAATAAAATATTTAATAACATAAATATTATTAAATATATGAATCATATAGAAAAATTAGATAAGATAATTAGCGAAGTAGATGAAATTATAGGATATAAAAATATAGAAAATATAATAAATAATAGGAAATTAAAAATATATTGGGGTACTACCCCAGGACGTTTACCAAATATATTATATCTTATTCCACTTATGACACTAAGACATTTTATTCGGAATGATTGTGAAGTAAAAATATTATTAGCTGATATTCATGCATATTTAGATTCTGTTAAGTCAGATCTGGATGTATTAAGAGCAAGAACATTAATTCATGAAAAAATAATAAAAATATTATTAAATTTAATGAAAATAGATACAGAAGAAATAGAATTTGTACAAGGTATGACATATCAATTAAGTCAAAATTTTACACTTGATTTATATAAAATTAATTCAATTTGTACAGTTTCAACAGTTTTTAATGCAGGTAAAAATGCTATTACTCTTGAAAAAGATCCAAAAATGACATCATTATTATATCCATCATTGCAAGCATTGGATATTGAATATTTAAATTGTGATGTATTTTTTGGTGATTCAAAACAAAAAAATATATGTAATCTCACCAATAGTGTATTAGATAAATTAGGCTATAAAAAAAGAGGATTCTTTTTAAATGAATTGTATCAAAATTTGAATGTGTTTAGAAGTATTACATTTTTAGACAAGTATGAAGATATAGAAAAAATAATAAATTGTATTCATATGAAAATATTAATTGAATTTATTGATGTAATTATATTTGATTTTTGTAATATTACAGATTTTGAATATTATATTAAGAATTTTAAAATAAAAAAATTAGATGATATAAAAGAACCTTATAAATTAAAGGAAATTACAAATGAAGATATAAGGAAATCTATAATAATATTTATAGACTCAATAAATAAACATGTTAGAGAAGAATATTCTCACGATGATTCTATTAATTTATTAAAGGAAGCAAAATATTTTTTATAAGCTTTGTTTTAATTGTAAATATTTTTGTTTATATTTAAGATATTTTTCTTTGTAATTACCACCTTGTTGATTTTCTAAGGGTTGCAAATATAATTGTTTTTCATGTCCATATAATTTACTGTAAACTATATTATTATTATAAATCCCATGATAAACAAATTCATATCCAGCAACACTTGGAATTGTAATTTTTTTTAATAAATCTGTAAGATTACCACTAATCTTAATTTCTGATAATTCTGTATTCTTTGTTCCATTAAAAAATTTAGTATTTATATTTTCTTGTAATTTAGCTATTTCTTTATCAATATTTTCTTTTTGCTTTTTATCTTTTTCTTCTGTTAATTTTTCTACTTTTTGTTTTTCAGTTTCTAGTTTTTTATTTGTTTGTGATGTATAACTTTCATTATAGAGTGGTATATCTATTGTATCTATATATGTATTAATAAATATATCTTCTTTAGAAATTGTAATATTATTATCTGATTTACCAGACATATGTCCGTATTTAAATGATTGTGATATATCGAGATTAATAATATTTAATTCATACAAATCACCCTCTCTTCCATTTTTAGGTTGTGTAAATTTATATAAACCAGTTGCAAAACCTTTAGGAATATGTCCCAATATTTGAACTAATTTTTTGTCAGAGCAGAAAAATATATCTTTTTCAAGATTTTCAATACCTGGATTAATTGGACTTGTATTTACAAAGTCTGTTTTATCTGGTGGAATATATGGAGCAGATAACGCCATTATTGTTAACATTTGCTGGGATGGTATTAAAAATTTTTGATTTTCTTCTGGATTTTGATCTAAAATATTTTCAATTTGTAAATTTAAAAAATTATTAATACATTCTATTTTATTTTTAATTTCTTTACTTGATTTTGGAATAGAACCCCCACTTTGAGTTAATATTTTTATATTTTTTTTTCCATTGGTTTCTTTATTAAAATGACTTATCTGGTTTTCGTAATTATTTTCAAGTATTTTATTTGTTACACCACCGTGTGAAAATAAAATAAGTTTATTTGATAAATCTATATACCCAATAAAATTTGTATTTTTTGCTTTATAAAATTTTACTAATAAACCTTTTAAATCTGTTGTATTTAGAGTAGTTGTAAGAATATTATTTGTATAAGATTTTATATCTCTAGTATATAAATCTGGTGAAATACACATAACTCTAAATACAGCAAGTGTTATAAATGCAAGATAATCCTCCTTTTCATATACTTTATTATATTCTTCTTGTCCTAAAACTTCTCTTGGTATACCATATAATAAATTTCCAGCACTCATTGTACCTTCTGAGCCATCTGTGCCGAATATTCTTCTAAATCTTGTTAAAAATGGTGGTTGTTCTATTATAGTGCCGTCTGGCTTTTGAATTGGTGGTATATCAAAATTATTACTTGTAAAATTATTTTCGTTTTCTGTCCATTTTTTAAAATTATCTTCATTTTCAATTGAATTACCGAATAATTTAGGAGTTATAGTTCCATTCCAAAATGGCAACCAGTGTTTTATATTAGCTTGCCATTTTAAGTTAGCTTTTTGTTTAATATATGTTTCATATGTTTTAAATGATAAATTTATCATTCCATTATTAAAATTTTTAACTAAACCATCATTTTTAGAATCTGTAGAAGAAATTAATGTTAGTGGTCCGGTTTTTAATTTATTAATATCTCTGTTACCAAATATTAACATGTATTTATCAGGATTATTTACTATTTTTAACATATTTCTTATATTAAAATCTTTATTATGTATTCCTATTTTAACATTATCTTTTTTAAAATGAGGTTGTTCACTCCCACCAACAGTAGAATCTAATATATCACCACAAATAATATATTTTTCTTTTTCTTTTGATGGTAATTCTTGACCTTCGTAATCAGAAATAACAACACAATCTTTATAATTTGTTAAATCAGATATCTTTTTAAAAGGGTCAACATAATTGCAATTACTTTCCATTATAATAATATATACACATATAATAAAAAAATCGTAATTATATTATATGGGAAATTATTCGAGTATAAATCAAACCATTGATAAAAAACGTAAATTATATCAGAAAAATCAATTAAAATTAGAAGAAAAATATATAATTTTATATGATAAATTTATTTCTAATTATTCCGAATATATGAAAAAGTTAACAAAGAAATTCTATAAAAATTATAAAAATGATATAATTAATAAATTTATATTTTCATATGAAAATATCATTTCATTAAAATTGCCAGAAATTACAATTAACAAATGTGACTATAAAACAATAAAAATAAATAATATTGTTTTTAGAACAAAAATAATAAAAATAAATATAGATAATAAAATATGTAAATATTATGATAATCTTATATATTATGATTTATTTGAAAAATTTAATCAATCTTATAAGGATGAGATATCATATTTAATAAATAATATGATAATTTTATTTTATAATTATTTATTTGAATATATTAAGAAAGATTTTATTATTTCAAATATAATTGACCAAAAAATTTTAATCTCACTTAAAACTTCTAATTATAACTTATTAAATTACAATTTCGAAATAATTTATGATAATCCTCCTTCATATGATGATATATATCCAGAACCTATTTTGATGGAAAGTAGAGTATAGTAAAATATAATAAAAATTGAATCTATATAAACTTAAAATTATAATGAAATAATATTCTTAAAGTAAATTAAATATAATGGGTAATAAATCGTCAATTAATCAACAAATTGATAAGGGTCTTGAAAAGGAAGTAGAAAAAATAGAAAAAAAATTTAATGAAATAGATAAAAAAGTAAAAATATTCTCAAATCAAAAATATATGATGAAATTTGTAAAAAATACAACAAAATCTTTTTATAAGAATTATATGCGAAATGATATAATTAATAAAATTGTAAATAAAATTGTAAATTCAGATTCGGAAACAATTGAAATAGATGATTTTGTTATTCATGTTATTAATAACAATCTTAATAAAATTTATAAATTTAAATTAAGTTTTTCCAATATTGAAAAAACATATTATTATACAAATTCATATGACTATCGCTGGGAAAAAGAATTTGAATATGAAATAACTAAAGAATGGATTAAAAATAAGGATTATGCATTAAAATTTATGGTTGATAATATACGAAAAAAATTATTAAACTTAATAAGTGATGATTTTAATGTAATAAAAAATAATAAAAAATTAATAATAAAACCAAAAGAAGAAAAGAAAAAAGATAATAAAGTAATACCAGTAGATGATCCACCTCCATATACTTTTAGAGAAAATATATTATTTAATCTTCCAGCTTATGAAGAAATTATATAAATAAATATATTCTAAGAAGTTTTGAAAAACTTGTAACCATTTATTTATTAATTTAGTAATTAAATAAATATATTCTAAGAAGTTTTGAAAAACTTGTAACAATCTTTTAAGGTTCTAAGAAGTTTTGAAAAACTTGTTACAATATCTTTCAACAGAATTAATATCTGCTCCTCTTACGAAATCTGTTTGAAGTTTTCCATCAACATAAAACATAATTGAGGGCATTGCTGTAACATGATGAAGTTCTGCAAGTTCTTGATTTTCATCTACATCAACTTTAACAAATTTAACATCTCTAAATGTTTCATTTAGTTGTTCAAGAAGTGGTTTAAGACGCTTGCATGGTCCACACCATTCTGCAGAGAAATCAACTAGAACAAATCTATTTGATGAGCAGAGTTGTTCGAATTCGGTTTTATTAGCAATTGTGTGCATTTTATTATTTTTAATATATAGAATATATCTTTAAAATGTTTTAATTTCAATATTTATTTTATATGAATTGTGATAAAATAATTTTTATCATATTAAGTTTTGTTTCGATAAATATTATTAATCTATTTTTTATAACAGAATCTAATGATTATCCAATCTGTTCATATGTAATAAGTCCTAAAAATTGGATGATTTCGAATAGTATTATTTCAATTTGTTTTATAACAAATTTATTAATATTATTTATATTTGAAATATGTTCTTGTCTTAAAAACCTTATAAATATAATAAAATTTCTTAATATATTATTATATTTTATAGGATTTTTTATATGTGGATGGATGGGTTTTGGATTTTATATTTTAATAGACAAATGTCAAATTGATACTTATCCACGTAATGTAATTATTACATTTAGTACAAATATAACATTACAGATTTTATATGTCATAATATATCTTATTAAATGTATTCGAGGTTGTAAGAAAAAAGTTTATTCAATAGAAAATGTATAAATATTGAATTTCTTTATATTTAACATTTAAAGAAATCTTAATATTTATAAATAAAAATGTCAGATATTAAATACAAATCTTATAACACAACTTTACAAAATCTTAATAATTATCTAAATCAAAATGGAGTGGCTGTTATTCCTAATGTATTGGAACAAAAGGAATGTATTCAATACAGAAACAGAATCTGGGCAGAATTAAAGTATGTGATGAAAGATAAATTTGATATTGAAAAGCCCGAAACATGGAGAGAATTTTATAAACTTTATCCATTACATTCTATGCTTCTACAACATTTTTCTCTTGGTCACATGCAGCCTATCTGGGATATTCGACAAAATGAAAAAGTATGTGAAGTATTTTGTAAAATATGGAATTGTAAGAAGGAAGATTTGATTGTTAGTTTTGATGGACTCTCAATTCATCTTCCACCCGAAGATACGAGAAAAGGATGGTTTAGAAAACAATGGTTTCATACAGATCAATCTCCCAAAAAAGAAGGAAGACATTGCGTTCAAGGTATGATCACGCTTTATCCAGTAAGAGAAAATGACGCAACATTAGCGGTCTTAGAAAAATCTCATCAATTTCATAAAAATTTTTTTGATGAAAAAGAATTTGAAGAGGGGGAATCTAAGGAAACAACTGGTGATTGGTATAAATTAGAAGAGGGTGAATATGACTATTTTGAAGAAAAGAACTGTCAAAAAAATGCGGTACTTGCATCCGAGGGATCGATGATTTTATGGGATTCTAGAACTTTTCATCAAGGAAAGGAACCAAATCTTAATAGGGATGATAAGAACTTTCGTATGGTAATTTATATTTGTATGATGAGAAGAGATAGTGCTAGTGATAAGGTTCTATTAAAGAAGAGAAAAGCATTTGAAGAATTAAGAGTAACAAATCATTGGGCAAACAATCCAAAATTATTCCCAAAAACACCCCGTACATATGGCGGAGAATTGCCAGAACTAAATCAGATTCATCAACCAGTTTTAAATAAACTTGGAAGAAGATTAGTAGGATATGATAAATGAAATTAGAACAAAAAAATTGATATTAATATTAATTAAAATTATATTTGATAACATAATAAAAACAATATGAGCTTTCAATGTTACTATAAGGATAAATATCTTCATCTATCTTATCCAAATATAGAAAATATTTCAGAAGATTCAGAAGAAGGCTGGAATGTTTCGATAAGTGAAATGAACAAGATTTTTAAGGTTTATGATGAATGTGAAAAAATGTATTTAGAAACAGATTTTTATTGGAAATTTCCTAAAATATTTCTTAATTTTTTAAAATTAAAAGAACTTAAGATAGAAGGTATAAGATTATTTGATATTGATTGTACACAGATTCCGGAAAGTGTAGAAGTTCTAGAAATTTATTCTTGTAATCTAAACTCAAATGTATTGAATGGAATAGAAAAACTTATGAATTTAAAAACAATAAAATTAAGTATTGATATATTAGAGAATAATCATATAATATTTCCAAATTTAACAAATATAAAAGAAATATATTTTTATTCAGA
>JACCED010457296.1_pt1 | contig 17294 bp, 7 predicted proteins | sample 7455021 | NCBI WGS metagenome assembly JACCED01 (sample SAMN15323456, study PRJNA562643) | freshwater metagenome | isolation source: river surface water | place: USA:Blue River Watershed | collected 2017-08-19 | reverse complement strand
TATATCCAACACTCCAAGTAGCTGACGTTGGCGGTATAGGCGCTGTTGACGTATCATTAATATTTACGGTAGTCGATGCTTGGCCATTATTCAAAGATATTATGAAATTTTCTGTGCCTTCTGTTAAGCTATCAGCTGTTACAGTATAGCTAAGTACACTTCCATTACTAACTGTACCTGTTAGGCTTGCTCCGCCAATATCTGCGGAACTAACACTATATATTGTGTAACCAAATGAACCTGCCTGGTTTGTAGAGAAGCTGATAGTAAAACTATCGCCTTCACTAACGCTTGCCACAGAGCGTGTAAGTGAGTATGTTGGAATAGGTGCTTGAGAACTATCACCAATTGAAACAGAATTACTGGTAGCTTGTATAGTTCCACTTGTAGAACCTGTTCGTAAGTATACTGTAAAAGTGTCTGTACCTTCAGTACTGCTGTCTGCTGTAGGGCTTACTGAAAAAGATCCTGCGTTACCGCTAATTGTAAATGAACCACTAGTAGTGCCAAAGTCGCCTGAGTTAGTAGCTATACTCCAATACAGAGTAGTACCGTCAGCAACGTTTGTGGTATTAACATTAAATGTTCCTGAACTACCTTCATTAATACTAGAGGGTATAGTGCCGAATGCATAAGTAGGTATTAGTGCACCTTGTGAAGCATTTAAAAAATTGCTTAAACTTATTTCACCAGAAGTAGGTATTGTAGCAGTACTATTACTACGTACGTAGAGTCCGCCGCGATAGTATTCATCCAGAGAGATGGGATTGCTCCCACCAAACTCTGTTTGAATCTGTAAAAATGAAATATTACTTCCCGGTAGAGCCATACTTAACCTCTAAATCTTGAACTCTGTTGTGCAGTTCTCGGTTCTGTTCCCATAAGATTGCAATAATTTCCAAGTACTTAAGTGATAGTATACCACCTTCATTAACACTAACAATGTCAGGATAGTGCTTTTGAAAAGATTGAGCAATAAAGCCCATGCCACGATCACCAGTATCAACTCGATCATACGTTACACCCTGTATATCCTCCATACCCTTAAAAGCACTGGTAATGAGTTTAACATTAGTCTTTAACTTTTGATCAGAGTACGCAGTAATATTACCACTTGCAGTTATTGAACCAGTAACAGTTAAAGATCCTGTAGAAAGTGCTGCAGTGGTTGAAGCTCCACGGGCAGTAACTGTTGCTAAAGTATCTGTTTCAGAAACAGTAGGAGTCGACCAAGTGCCGTCTCCGCGCAAGAAGGTACTAGAACTAGCTGTTCCGCCATTTTCACCAAGAACTGCTCGTACTTCCGTAGTAGTAGCCCAGGTTCTAGCCCCATTATAGGTTCCTAAAAATCTACTTCCTGTAGAACTGGTATTAGCGGCCAAAGCTGTAGAATTAAGTTCTGTAAAGCTGGTTAAACTGCTAACATAAGCTAAATTCCCAAGACCTAAGCTAGTCTGTAACGATGAAGCTGTTGGGGTAGTAAGTGAAATACTACCGGAGCTTGTTACGGTGCCGCTTAGTGAGAATCCTAAACCACTACCAGTGCCACTAACACTTGTAACTGTACCTGTATTAGCAGTTGCTCCTGAAGCTATGCCGTCTAACTTAGTTTTATCAGCAGCACTCATAGTACCTGCAGCACTTGTAGTTGCAGCAGAAATACTGATTGTTGCAGCTCCTGAAGTAGTAGTAGCACTTATAGGGGCTGTACCAGTTATGCTAGTAATACCTCCAGTACTAGCTGGGGTTGCCCACGTACCGTCGTTGCGCAAGAAAGTGGTCGTTGATCCTGCTGGGGCCGTAATAGCAGCAGTACCCCAATAGAACTTATTCCAAGCTGCTGAGCTAGTACCAAGGTTCATCAAGGTACCGCTACTATTATTTCCGCTAAAGCTAGGGGCACTGTCAACCAGATTGGTAATTAAGACTCCTGCTGTATAACTACCAGTACTATTATTGAACCCAGACGCAATTGCAATTGCGCTACCTTTAGAACTCATACCTGGTGCAGTTACACCTGGTAAATTAAAGCTTAAACGTAAATCAGTAGCACCAGCTTTATTAACATATAGACTATTGTCTTCGTATGTTAGATAAGTAGTGCCACTTACAGTAGTACCTGTCGCTGAGTAGTAGGCAATTTGATTAGCTGTACCGCTATTAACTGTAGAAGGTAACGTTGCCCATGTACCATCGTTTCTTAAGAAAGTGGTTGTTGAACCAGCAGGTGCTATAATAGCTGCTGTGCCCCAATAGAACTTGTCCCAAGCAGCAACACTAGTTCCAAGATTCATTTTAGCACCACTGCTATTGTTTCCGCTAAAACTAGGTGCGCTATCCGTTATACTAGAAACTAAGACTCCTGCTGTATAACTACCAGTACTGTTGTTAAATCCTGCCGCTAGTCCTAGGGCCGTTCCCTTAGAGCTCATGCCAGGCGCAGTTATACCAGGTAAGTTAAAACTTAAGCGTAAGTCAGTAACGCCAGCTTTATTAACGTATAACGCATTATCTTCGTATGTTAAATAAGTACTACCAGCTAAACTAGCTTTAGTACCTGCCTGTGAATAAAAGGGTATTTTAAACTGATCAGCAGCACTAATGTACTCTTGACCTTCTAAGTTTGTAATACTTGGTGTTCTAACTGCGTTTTCAAATAAGTTTATATCGTCAGTTACATAAGCATCTACCACACTATCAAAACTACACCCAACTACGTTTACTTTGTTGTTGCTGTTAGAAATTGTCATTCGGCTAGCACTTGAGGTATAGCCGCCTAATCCTTTAAATCCGCAACCACTGATAAAGTTATTAAATCCTGCTCCAGCTGTGGACGATAATAGTATATTATTGGTTGAATATAATGAACCAACACGAACAAAACTACAGCCGTTGATGTTATTTGTTACACCAGGCTTTGCTGAACTACTTTCAATCCAAAGATCTGCAATACCTTTGTTGGCTTCAAAGTAAACACCATCAATAGATATTCCAACAGCACTTTCTGTGGCTGTTGATCCACTAGGCTCACTTATTTTTAAACCCCAGTTTGAAGCACTGCCGTTTGTAGTGCCATTTGCTTCAATAGCTCCGCCTTGCATAGTAAATACACCAGGACCAAGAACCCAACCACCAAAAAGTGAGTTGGCGCCAACTTGACAATTTACTAATGTAATTGCATTTGGACTACTAGCAAAATTTCCACCGGTTATGCGTTCAACCAAGAATCCGCGGTCATTGAAACGGAAAGCACAAGATGTAAATGTAGAACTTAAAAAGTTACTACCATAAAAACCGTATGCCCAACCAGTAAAATGACATGATTCTACGTAAATGTAAGCACCTGCGTTAACGCTCAGACCTTGACCACTACCACTGCCAACAAAGGTTAAATCAGTGATGTGGGTAAATAAATTGGGATTTAGCGGACTACCGGTAAATCCAGCAATGGTTAAACCATTACCTGTGCCTGTTTGTTTAATTGCACTTGCACCGATGCCGTCACCACTAAAGTGAACTCGATAAGCGGGTTCAGTACCAGAAGCTGGTGTATAGCTTAAGCTACTGCTAATGTTGTAAATGCCACGAGGAAAATAAACTGTTCCACCAGTTGCTGTTGCAGCATTTATAGCTGTTTGAATAGCTGCTGTATCATCTGCGGCACCATTACCTATGGCACCATAGTCTTTAACATTATATCGGCTATCTATGTAGCCGCCAGAACCTGCAACAGTTCCCCAAGTTCCATCGCCACGCAAGACTTTTGTAGTATCGTTTGGAAACGGTGTAAGACGAACTTTAGTTGGAGTACTAGAGTAAACAGTATTGGTACCGTTTGTAAATGTACCTGTAAACGAGCCAATAGACCCGGAATTAGTTCCAGTGATTACGCCAACTGTTGGTCGTCTAAGTATAAAACTACCACTAGCAAATGTTCCTGTATAAGAAACCTGCCACACATTGTTTATAGATGCTGCAATAGCAATAACAAAAAGTTGTAGTGTATTAAAACTCTCTGCATCGTATTCAAGCAAGAAACTGTACGTATTACCTTCTAAAGTAAAAGTATATAGTAACTCTCCTGCAGTATTCAAATTAGTAAAATTAATCTGAATTTGTGCTGCTGTTCCACTTGTTTCAATTACACTTGAAGTCGTTGGAAAGTCAATACCGCGAAAGTATGCGATTCCAGACTTAGTACCTGCCGCACCACTAGTTCCTGTTACGGCATCAATAGCATACCCATCTCCTCCACCGCTAACAGAAATTGCTGATCCTGTGCTGGCACCCATGTTAAGTGCGATACCGTTGCCAGTATGACTAGGATTGTTTACATCAATTTGAAAGGCGCTTTGTGGATTACTGCTACCAGTTACGTATCCATAGAATAAACGGCCACCACCAGTAGATACAGAAGAAATTGCATTTGCACCGCCAAGTGTATTACTTAAAATGTTAGAGCCTACGTTAGCAGTACTCTCAATCCACACAGGATTGGTAACATTTGAGTTAGCACTAATACCAATAACCGCAGTATCTTGTGTAGTACCGCCGCTACCACCAATAGTTAAAAACCTAATGTTGTTGCTTGAGAAAGCCTCTAGCCGATTACTTGCAGTTCCACCTGTTGGTGTTTTGTTGATTTCAATGCGCTGTGCACCAGCACTACCAGTAACTAAACTACCACGGGCTGTTACATTATTAAAGAACGCATTGCCAGTGTCACGCTGAATCTGCCAACCCGCATCAATTGCGTTATAGTTATCACTTTGAATAGTTGTGGGGAAACCTTGTGTTAAATAAGGAGTACCCCAGGTAGTTGTATCTGACGGAGTATTATACGTGCCGTCAGCAGCCCACAAACTTTCGCCAGCTTGTGGTGTATCAATAGTGCCAGACCAACCTGCAGGAAAACTAGTTTGCCCAGCGGTTGTGGTTGGATTTATAACAGGTGCAGCATCTTGTTGCGGCTGTGTTAAATACGCAATCCTAAAGCTATCGCCCTTGATTCCGCCTTCGCCTTCAATACGAATAGGTGTTTGCCACGTTATGTTAACGGCATTACCTGCTTTAGAACCAACACTGGCCCAAATAGGATCTGTGCCTACAGGTACATCATCCACATCTGAATACCAGCCTGCGGGAGTACTTGGACTAGGCTCTGGCGTTAGTGGTTGTGTAGCTGATCGTTTAAATACCATTGTAACACTACTACCAGCAAGGCCTGCTACAGGTATTGCTGGAGGTAATGATTGAACAGTTTGAACAGTTTCGTCAATATCACTAATAAAGGCATACTTAACGTAGTAAGTTGTACCTGCTACTAGATCTGTACCATCCGCTAATTTTGTTATAATAATAGATAAGGTTAATCCGTCAAATACTTGATTAGCACCAACGTTGCCAGTATCTACAGGCGTAAAGTCTAGTGTTGTGGAACACCAGACTTTTACTTTAACTAAATCGTCACGTACATCGTAAGTTCTGATTGTGTCGTATGGAGTGTCTAATTTTAAAATTAACGAATTAACGCCTGCGGATAAGGTTGCTGACATATTTATCCTTTAAACAATTGTTTTAATTTTTATAGCGGCAGACGAACTTGTTGCACTATAATTATTAGTTTTATCTACCACTCTACATAGAACTCTGTAGTCAACGCCTGTTTCAGATATGCGTGGCAATGGAGTATTAGGAACATCAGATAGATCTAGTCTACCTTGCCCTTGGCTCTGTATTTCTGGTATAACTGGAGTAGTTTCCCATATGTCTGCTGTACCATTATCCCTGTAAAGTCGATAAGCAAATGCTTTAAACTCACCGGACTGCTCTGTGACAACTGGATCTACTACAATATAGGTTTTTTCCAAATCTAGGGTTAGGTTTGGAGGCGTTTGGAAATTTCTGTTTTTGCCGTCATTGGTAAAAGCAAATGTAGGCGACCAAGGTCCGCTTATAGCATTTGTTTCACCTAAATATCTGGCGCGCACTTTGTAAATTAATCCGCCAGTTAAATTATTAAACGTAAAACCACTAGACTCTTTGTTGGTAATATAAGTCTCTCCTGGATTACTTTCAAAAGGTGCTGTACCTTCTACAATATCGAACTGAACCCTTACAGCAACTGCTGGTAGGTTAGGTGGGTTTGTAAAAGAAACAATCGCACGATTTTGGTAATTACCATTAGAGATTTGATTACTAACAGTACTATCGCTGATTACGCTATTAAGAATAGGTGATTGTGTAATAGTATTTTTTACTAGCGGAATGTTGCTGGTTGAAATATTTGGGTTATATACCAACAAACCGCTTAGGTCATCAGTATAAATGTTATACCCACCAGCAGGATCAACGCCATAATCAACAAAAGTAATTCTTGCGCTGTAGTTAGTGCTTGGCTCTACGGCTGTAACAATGCAGTCCTGGGATACTTTATTTATCTCACCAAGCATAAACAAGTTGTCTGTTTCTACACCGTCACCAAGCACAAGTGGTGAAACCAAAGTAATACTATCAGTAAATCCAGTAGTTGTAACTGCAGCTATACGCTTTGTTACGCTACCACTGCCTACTGTACTTGTTAAGTTATTGGTTCTAATTAGAATGTCGTATGTTTTACCAACTTCTAAATAAACTGGTTCAGTTAGTGAAAGTGTACTTCCAGTTACTTGATCACCAACACCGTTATTTAAACGGCCAGTGGCTGTGCCCCAACGTGGAACATCATGAGTTACTTTTACTAAGTCTCCGCGAGTACATACCAAGTGCTCAAAATCTACATTTAGTGTGTAAGTTTCTGGGCGATATTTGATTTGTGCAAAGTGCCAACGAGCTAATCTAATTGCTTGATCTGGGTTTGTAACACCAGGTAGCGTAAGCTGTTCAAACAGTTCCGCTGCTTTTTTACCTGCACCAGCTTTTTCAGCATAGCCATAATTGTAAATAATTATTTCACGAGTTTGATATGCATTAGTTTCATCTGGGATACTAACACGGAACGCGTGTGGTAAAATATGCAAAGTTTTAGTAGCTTCAAAGCCCCAACTGTTATGGGGAGTAAAATGTTGAACAGCGTGTGTTCGCGGCTTATCAATTACCACGCCCCACTTACCATCAATATAAGTTGGACTGGCTAATCCAGCTGCACATATGTCACGTAAAGTATCCATTACACTTTGCGTGTTAGTTAATACATTGTTATAAGTATACTTAGGACAGTATATTGCTGTACCTGTACCACTACCTGCTTGTACAGGATAAATGCCGTCACCTACATAGTAAGTAATACCGCTAGTGCCTGCAACTGCATTCCAATTAGTGTCTCCTACAGCATTAATAGTATAAAACTTTCCAGTTTGCAAATTAGCCGCTGCTACTGTTTGTGGAACAGGGTTACAGAAATTATGCCACTCTGTTAAACTTGGAATGTCTATTTGCGAAGGAGTAACACGGAAAGCGTTTGCTGGGTGCATAAGCACATAAGCAAATAAACTAGCAGGATTATTTGTGGCACGAAGGTTCTTTAAACCATCCCACTGACCTGTAGCGCGATCGTAGTCCCACGTAATTGTTTGTACTAAACCATTAATACCTTCAATGCTTCCGTTTACTTTATTGGAACTTTGTATACGAATAGCTGTTTTAGCCAAGTAACATCCTGGAGGATTGTTCATGGGTTTTTCTTGGCTGTCGTAGCCAGTAACGTTTGAAAGTATAGCTTTGTGGTATTTTTTGAAATCTACTTCGTCTTCAGTTTCATCACTGGTTGTACGACGAACGCGAATCTGATAGCGTGCACGAGGTAACTTTTCTAGTGAGTGTACCCAGTTAAAACCATCTTTGCGCTTTTCAAAGAATCCAGGAGATCCAAATGTTAAGATAGTATTTTGTGCAGGTACAAGATTTAAACCATTGTTTGGAGTATAAGTAATCTTAACCGCAATAGCTTTGCCAGTGCCCTCATTGTTAACACCTGAAAGTGTAACAGTATGAAAGCCAGCTTTTAACTTTATAGGGCTTGTAATACTTGGTATCTCGTTGTTATATCCAGCTTTTGGAATCTGTACAGCGCGAGCACCATCAATCAATATTTCACCTTGATCGTCTGCAGCAGCCTCTACCACGTAATATCCGTCATACGGAAAGTAAACGTTTGGCTCTGCATGTATAAAGTTTTCTGGATTTGTGTTTTTCCAAACCGCGTAATCTCGTAAAAACGTACCCCACTTACCGTTTACGCCAACAGGTATAATACCTGCTGCTTCCATGGTAGCACTTGTGGTACGGCTTGTCCAAATAGTTTGAGCTACACCATCGGCTACTTGTCCACTGGCTTGTGAAAATAGTTTACCTGGCTGAATTGTTACGTTTTTCCAGGCTGAAGTAGACCAAACAGTGTCTTGGCCTGTACCAGTTGTAATAGTTTCTGCAACTACTGCATAGGTTAAACCAGTGTAACCACTATAACCTGATAAATGGTGAAAAGGTGTATTTGGTTGTGGCTCTGTTACTGTGCCATTACTTTCCTGAATAAAAGTATAAAGCTTTACAAAGCCTAGGGGTACTTCTGGCAAGTAAGCAACAGTTTTGTTTGTGCCTAACAGTGGAGCATAAGATTTTTCTGCATATTTTGACTGTAACCAAGCACTGGGATTTGCTCCAAGCACATCGGTAACGGCTCCGTCAAATCGTGCTAAACCACCATTGGGGCTTAAACAGAAAGTAGTGTACCTGTAAAGATTAGTTGCAGGATTCTCAACATCTGGATCGCTAGGAGGAACTAGTTGGTATACGCTAGGTGCTGTTACCAAAGAGCCTACCGAGTTGTAAGAATACATGCCTAAGGCAGTATTTGTTTCTTCGTCATCCCAAGGTGTGGTGCTGTACGGGCGCATTTGAATTTCAATTGCGCAAGTAGTCTTGTCAATGTTTCCGCTTTTAGTATTAATCTTTCGCATACCTTCTGGAAAGGATAATACAATGTCGATGGCGTCACAAGTTTGGTTAAGTGTAACTGTTTGCCACTTGTAGCTTCCAGGATGTGAAGGCGTTACATTTGTGGCGTTGTTTGTTAACTCTAAGTTTACATACTGTTGCTCAACGTCACGACCATATAAGTTATCAAAGTCTTTGTAACTGCCGTTTGTGCTGTACTCTGTAGCCGTACCAGTTAATGTAACTGGACGTGGCACGGTTACTGGCTCATCAACAAAGTAATCAGATAGTGGCTTTGAGCCAATAGAAATATCTTGAATCTCTAGTGGGCCGAATCCCCAAACAATTGCTGTATTTAAAATATTAGTTTCGGTAAGAGATTCTGTGTATGGTGCGGCTCCAAGCATACCAGTAAAACGTACTTTTCCAAGCACAACAGGTATTGCTCCAAATGGGCTTGCTTGATTGTTTGCACCAGTAAACAAATTCATGCCACTGGGTGTGCCAGGATCATTTTGTGTGGGTGGACGAATAGGAGCAATTACATTGGCCAGTGCCATACCTGCCATGTTAATAGCAATACTACCTGCTAGTTTTGCATTAGCAGCAGTGCTAAAACCCATTTCTGTGCCAAGCGAGCTAGCAAACTTTCCACCATCATATTGTGCAACAACAAACGCTGCTAACACAATCAGCATACGTTTTGTGGAATCGCCTTGAGCTATGCTTTTATAGCTGATTTGCTGATTGCGCTGTAACACAGTTGTAGACCACTCTGACTTGGGTACAACTACCCCGTCCAGCATTACTACAATTTTGCTTATTAATGTTGCACCTACACCGTACTTGTTTTTTACAAACTCGACAAAGTCTTGGACAGTAGTACCTTCTACTGTCCAGTCACGGTGTACACTTAATTTAAGTGGGTGCGGTGCTCCCACAGCAGCAACTTGTTGCTGTGGTTGATAACTGTAAAATCCCACAAAGCGGTTTTTCCACTTGGGATTTGTAAGTGACTCTACAACCGAGTCCTGGCCTTGGCGACAGTGTAAAAACTTGTTGTCGCCAATATAAATGCCTACGTGTGTAGGCTCACCTAAAATGTTAAACAAGCACAGATCGCCTGGGTTACCCTTAGACTCTAATTGCCAGTTATCTTTGTAGATGCTTACAGCTTCTACAATCTGTGGGTCGCTGCCACCGCTGTAAGACTCCACATAACTAGGTAAATCAATATTGAGCTCACCTTTATAGAATAAGCGTGCTAATCCCCAGCAGTCTACACCAGTAGTGTCTCTGCCGTTGTCTACGTAAGGTAATCCAATATATTTACTGTAATTCATTAGAATAGTCCTGGAAAGTAACTAGGAGTAAAGTTAAACGCAGGGAAGGGCTCTTTGTTGTAGCTTACCATGCTTAAACTTAGCGTTATACTATCAGCGTTATAACTTGCTGAAGTAATATAAAAATCAGAATATGTTGCTTCTGGATAGTCAGGATTATTTGATAATACTAGTTCAATTAGTACTTTTGTTCGGCTTACTAGGTGTGAGCGAACAATTGTAATTGCTTCTGGTGTTACAAAGTTTAGTGTAATTGTGCAGTCTCCTACGCCTGTTTCTTGCTCATTGGGCAAGTTTAGGGTCATCGGAATAAAAAGGTACTCGTTGCCGCGACTAACAACACCGTAGTTGATTTCATCATCTGTGGTAGTTGATAGCCGTTGCATATAGTTATCAGTTAAGCGTACCGGCGTAGTAGATGCTGCTGGATCTGAATTACCGTTTGGATCGTAAATTGTTAGCAGCATAATAAGTTGTTCGTCAGTTTCTGACGAAAACATAGCACGAATTGCTGCTGGTGATAGCTTACTTAGTCTACTCATGGTAATATTTCAAATTTCATAGAAGTTTGCCAGTATCCAGGGGCCAGGTACTGCAGTTTAAAAAACTCGCCTTCACCGCTTGGTACTATGCGTGCTTCAACAGTTGTGTAGGTTCTGGGGTGTGGAAAACTAAAACGCTTTACACCTTTTATTGTATTGTTAACAAAGTTTTCTAACTCGGTGGTTTGTGCTGTTGTTAGTATAAACGACAAGTCCATTGTGCTTACGGCTAAACCACGACGACGCATTTTAGCCGGACCAGAGTCCGTGGCTGAACGTACTACGTTCAAACCAACTGACTCTGTAAATCCTTTTTGAGGCACTTGTGGAAAGTTGTTATTGGTAGGCCATGCTGGTATTGGCATAATTATCTCCTTGCTAATGCAGGTCGGTTACCAAAGTTACCGCTTAATGACTGCTGTACGGAACTACCAGGGCGAGAAAGTTCTCCTGCTACTGCGTCACCGATCATTACTTCAATCTTACGATTTCCGCGTGAGTCTGTGGTTTCTTTGGTAGTTGCTTGCTGATTACCATAGTTATTAACAACTACGTCGACTGTAGGTGCTGAACTGTTGTTTGCACGTACTCCCAAGTTTCCTTGACTGTCGCGCTTTAGGGGCATAATAGCTTCTGGACCTGCTTCACCCATTAAACCCGTGCCTTGTGCAAACTTAAATAATGTAGGAGAGCTTACAACTGAATTTGTAAACATTCCACCTTTGGCAAACTTTCGTAAACCAACATCATAAGCAGCACCTTGAGCTGCACCAAAGAATCCCATCACAGAAGCCGCTGCAGGGCCGGTAGGATTTAAGATACTAGATGCGGAATTGTTACTTCCAAATCCTAAGAATCCCATCAGTGAAGTAGCTAAACCGCTTGCTCCGCCTACGCCTTTAAACAGCATTGCCTGCTGTTGTTGGATCTCGTAACGCAATAAGCCTTCGATAAAACCGTCAATCATACTCTTAAAGTTTAATTTACCAGTTTTTGTAAACTCTATAATTGCGTCTTCCATGCCCTTAAAAGCCTGTTTAAACAAGTCTGTGTATGCTTGTTGTCTTAATGTTAGACCAGCAAGCGTTTCAGCGTCCTTGATGCGGGCATCTGTTAACAGCTTAATGCTATCTCGCTGAGCGTTGTAGAAGTCTAACAGTCGCTTACGTTCTGCTTCATCAGCAGCCAATGCTTCACCAGTAAAACCTCCTGCTGCTGCTTTTGCTGCATCTAATCTCTGAATTTCTTGATTATACGCTGCTTGTGCTGCAGTTAGTTGTTTTGTTTGATCTAGTTTTGCTTCGTTGATTTTTAAGGTATCTAGTTGTCGCTTATAGCTGTCTTCGTCTAACTGTCCTGCATTGTATTTTATTTGCAGACTGCTTTGCTCAGCTTGATTTAAGCCGATTTGAGTGTCTAACTGTAGTGCAGCTAGTTTAACGGCCTGATCGGTTTGTTTTATCTCATTAGTTTTCAGAGCTACAGCTTTTGCAATATCTGCTGTTCGTGTTGCTGTGGAGATTGTTAGCTCGCGGTCAACTGCTGCCTGGGCAAGCACAGTATTGTATGTTTGCTGCGTATATTCAAGATCTTGCTTACTTAAATCAGACTTAAGCGTTTCATCAGCAATAAGTGACTTTGCTAATTCTGAACTAGCTGTAGCTACTTTTGCAGCATAATCTGCATCAGCTTTACGTATTAAAAATACTTTATTTGCCGCTGCAAACTCTGCTTCGCTGATTGAAGATTTTGTTTCTGCAAACTTTGCTTGTTCTTGATCAATAGTTTTTTGTATTTCGCCAATTTCTTTTAACGCAACTACTCTGTTTGCATCTACATCTGCAAATCTACCTTTTGTACTAACGCCAGAACTTTTACCGTCTAATGCAGCTATTTGTGCTCTTACGCCTTCTCTAGCTTGCATTTGTCCTATTGATTCGCTTATACCTGCAATTGTTCCTGCCGTTAAACCTTCAGTTGATAATAGCTTTTGCAATTCTTGTGCTGATTTTCCGCGATTTTCACGGAAAGTATTAAGAGATCTACGTTCTTCTAATAAACCTTTATTTTCTGGTTTATTTAATTGAGAAAGGATGTCTTCTGGTGTACCTTTAATACCTGCTTTTTCAAGGTTTTGTGCAAAGGTATTCTCCATGATAGCAAGACGTAGATCACTGTTAGAGTTTATTAGGCTCATTTGAGCCTCTAACATTTTACGATCTAATCTAATTCCTTCTAACTCTGTCTGCGTCTCTATTTTGGCTTTAAGCCTAGGATCACTAAATCCTGCGGAAGCTGCCTTTTTAAGCTCTAGTGCACCTCTTGCTGCGGCATCTACTAACCCTCTAGAGAAAGTGTCAATATTTGCAATTAATCCAGTGCGCATTGATTCCGCAAACTTTGCAGAGGAGGCTTCTAAAGCTGTTCCAATACTGCTCTTTGTTCTCTGTAATCCCGCATTTAGCTCAGTTAACTGCTTTACAGCAGCTTCTGCATCTAAAACGCTTTGTGGTTTACTTATACGAGCACCCTTACCGCCTTGTTGTTTATTTCTTGCCGCATCTTTATCTATAATTGACTGCTGTTCATTTAAAGCTTCGTTGTACAGACTTTGTCTGCGATCTACTTCCGATAATTCTTCACTTAATTTTGATAGTTCATTTGCTGTAGACAAAATGTTAGCAGCTGCTTGTGGAGGGAAAAGCTGTAAAAAGTTAATGTCTGACGCTAAATCACGCAACGATGTTAACTTTTCAGGAAGGTCTGCGCCTGCTAATACTTTTGATAGTTCAAGTATCTTGGTGGAACTTTCTTCTGCAAATTTAGTTAGTGGTGTAGAATTTTTTGTGGTATTTATTAGATCTTGATAGACTTTAGCGCTTTCTGCTAAACCTTGTTTAAATGCCTTAAATGATCCTGCGGAAGCTACTGCTTTTTTACCAGCATCCTGTAAAATTTTGCCAGCGGCCGCTTGTACAGCAGGGCTAGCAGCATTTAACGCATCTGTAATTGCTAAAGTGCTGGCGTTTGCTGGTAACTTTAATAAGTTGGCTAACTCAGCTTGTACGGCTTTACCATTAGGGCCATTTGCAGATAATTTAACAGCTCTTTCAACAGTATTAGCAACTTGTTTTGCCAACAATTGCTCTGAACTTCTACCAATTAAGCTGGCTAAAAAGTTTGTGAACACATCAGCAGTATTCCGCTTTTTTATTTCAGTGTCCAAGTCATCAAACGCTTTTGACAGACTTCCGCCTAAACTTTCCAAGGCTGTGCCTTTGGCAAGTATATTATCTACTGATAGTCGCTCAAGCGGGTCTAATTTACTTAATCTTTCCAGTACTCTGAAAGCATTTTCGCTATTTTCTTTCAACAAATCAAGCGAAGCTGAAAAACGTGCTGCTTCCTCTTCGTTTTTTCTAAATAGGGGTAACGCTACTTGTAATATACCTATTGCGGCAGCGGCTGGGCCCAGAAACCTACTTAGACCGGCTATTCCAGTACCTATAGCACCTGCACCGGCAACAACTGTTCCTGCAATGCCTACTTGTACTTTTTGAAAGAATGAAGGCAGTGTTTTAAGATCGTCACGCATTTGACTTATTGCAGGGCCAAAACCTTTTTCTTTTTGGTTTCTGCTTACGTCGCTGATAATACCTAAACGAGTAGCTCTATCACGAGCATTTTTGGCCGCACTCATACGAGCAGCATCGCCAATTTTTTCAAATATTGTACCGCCTTCGGTTTGTTGTAGGGCTCCTGCCTGTGCAGCATTAAGTGCCCTAATATCATTCTTTAATGCAACAACGGCGGCTTTTTGTTTTTCTAAGGCTACAATTTGTGCGTTATCGAGTGCTAGCCCTTGATTCTTTAAAGCATTAATTTCACGAGTTAATCTACTTTGCTCTGCTCGTAGCGTTTTCTCGTCCGCCCCAGCTCCGCCTTTTAAAACGCGCTTAGAAAGATCAGTATCCATTTGAGCCATTTTTGCACGGCTGGCGCGATAAGCTTCCTCTGATTTTTTAAGATTAGCTTCTAACTCTGGAATTTTAAAAGCTGCGTTTGTACGTTCAACAAAATTCTCGCCAAAACTTGCAGCAATATCAGAACTAGTCTTAGCAGCTTGTTCTGCTGCGTCTTTTAAACCTGCACGCCACTGACCGATGGCAGGCAATGCATCTTTTACAATCTTAGCACCAATAAGACCAAGTATACCAACTAATAGCCCAGTATTTTTTGACAATAAGTTTGCAAAAGGTCCAAGTACATTGTTTACAATTTCTAATCCTGCTTGGGCCACATTACGCAGTGTGGCCAATAACTTATCATAAGGATTAGTTGGAATATCAATTTGTCCAAACTTACGAGCACCTTCTTCTAAAACGGAATTAGCAAATGCTTGACGTTTTTCAAAATCTGTTAATGCCGAAACTGGTTTACCGATAGCACGCGCATAATCTTCAGTTGCTTTACCAACTTTAGTAAAAATACCAAGTTCGTCTAATAATTCAGGCTCGAGCTTGGTAATACCACGAGTCAAACGACTAACCGCGTCCGACATGTTAACACCTAAAGCCTGTGAAGCTTTCTTGGCAACATCACCTAATTTTAAAAACTGTGCTTGTGACAATCCACTAGAAACGGCTTTTGCTGTTGCTTCCATGGATTCGCGTAAACTAATAGCTCCACCGCTGGCTTCTGCAAAGCGCTTAGCCAAACCACCCATAGCCACGCCGCTGGCGGCGCCAAGCTGATTTAAACCAGCTACCATGTTTGTGGTATCCATAGCTTCACTAAGTGCACGGAACGCTGCACCTGCTGCAAAGATATTAGCAGCATAAATAGAATATAAACGAACTAAACCATCTAACTCACGAGACTGTTTAGCAAAGTCACGGCCGCTAGCACCGGTACCAATAGTACCACGCGCTGCATTATATCCAGTTTGATCAAATGCGGCTGCAGCGGCTTTTGATCCTCCGCGAGTACCTTGTGTTAATTCTTTGGTACGTTCGAGCGTTTTGTTAAGGCGTTTGCCAGAGGCATCTACCGCGTCAACCGACTTCTTGCTGTCTTTTAGCTCGAAGTCTACAGTTATTTTTGACATTAGGCCCCCTCCTTAATTGGTTAAGTGGCATATTAAAAAAATTTAGATATTTTTCATTAGGACCATTATAGCACATATGGTCAAAATTGTCAATACATAAAATTTTAAAGCATAAAAAAGCCCACTAAATTACTTAGCGGGCTTTTCAGTTTTTTGTTTATTATTGATCTCTTGTATTCTTACGCTGTCTATTGTACGAACAAGCATAGTAATAAATTTTCTGTCTTCAAGATCAATTTCTGTGGCATCCATGACTTCTGTGATACCAATAAGTGACTTACCTAAATAAATACCGCTCATTGAATCCCATTCATCACGCAACATCCTGTATGCAATCATAGCTTGCTGAACTTCCAGTGGAAAGTCTTCAAACTCAACTGGTATATCTGCCTCTACAGGCTGATTACCTAGTGCTTCGCACATTTCAAAGTAAGCTTCCTTAGTCATTGAAACGCTACTATTTTGCATATAGTTCGTGAGCAACTTAGTTACTTGACTTAGTTGCTCTTCGAAAAGTTTCCCAAGTCAGATACTTGTTCGCTGATGAAGCCATCAAAGTTACTTGAGTTTTTCATCAAGTACAATGCGTTTTCAGGAGTAAAGTTAAGTTCTGCTTCTAGGTCTTGTCCTGTTAAATCAACGGGTGCAAGTTGTTCCAAGTATTTTAATTTAAGACCTGACCAACCCTTAACAGCAGCTTCAACATAAAGTTGCAAAAACAACTCTTCGTTAAATTCTTCAGTTGGTTGACGGTTTTTAAAACTAGTTTTCGTTGACTTTTTGCGAATGTTAAGAAGCGTTTCGCGACTTAAAAAAGCAAGATTAACTGTGAAGCCAGGCATGCCTGGATATTCTACTTCAACGGATTTACTTGGTACTAAAAGGGATTTTAAAGAAATTTCAGACATATTTTTATTATTTGTGAATACAGTGGGCTAAGCACCATGCTTAGCCCAGATAAGTTTATTAAACTTGTGGAGTTGTGTAAGTAATTGTCAACTCGTTTGCGGCACCGATATCAAAGTTGCTACCGTCAGTACCTTGTGCAGTAAAGTTAATAGTTGTTGAAACAACTTGTTCGGCATTTACTGTTGGGATTGTTAATACAACACCAGGCATTGTAAAGTCTACCTTAGTACTAGTAGTACCACCAATAGAAATGTTCATGTAGAAATCAGGGCTAACAGCTGTTGCTGAGTTGGCCAACATAGTACTCATCAAGTCTGCTGAGTATCCAGTACCTGTACGCAAGTAAGCGTTTAAGCTACCGCTGATTGCGCGTGTACTTGTAAAGTATGTAACGGGCTTATTAACAGTTGCTAAGTTAGCAGGTGTTAAATAAGTAACGTTGTTTGAGATTGTTAAGCT
>JACCED011937608.1_pt1 | contig 17296 bp, 20 predicted proteins | sample 7455021 | NCBI WGS metagenome assembly JACCED01 (sample SAMN15323456, study PRJNA562643) | freshwater metagenome | isolation source: river surface water | place: USA:Blue River Watershed | collected 2017-08-19 | reverse complement strand
ATAAGCAACGTATTTTGGATTTAATTTGTGAGAATAATAACAAGCATCACTACTCACCGCTACATCGTCATTCCCCAACCAGGCAACTGCTTTACATAAATCTTTATCATTCTCACTTGTTGTTGCAATAATCAAATCGCCATGTTTAGCCATTCGTGCCTTTTTTGCAAATTCTAGAGAAACAAATGTTTTTGTTTTGTTAGTATATGTTCCATAGTAAGAATAAATTTGACCATAGTGAATACAGCCAACACCTTTTTCAGTGAAATCTTTTTTCTGTAATCCACCACCTCGCACAAAAACACCTAATTCATTCATAGTCAAGTACTTATACCCCCCCCCCCATTTAATTCATTGAAATTCAATAGCTTATTGCGATAATACTCATATTGTTGTTTACGTGCTGTAAGCTCTGCTGTAAGCTCTGCTGTAAGCTCGGTGAACTTATCGAGAATAGCAACTATTTTTTGTTGAATTTCGAGGGGAGGGATGGGGATTAATTTATTTGAATAATTACTTATCCAATGACGTTTATGGTCACCATCCACTAATTCACTTGGTTGTGTATTTAACCAGTAATATAGAAATTTCAGCAAAAGCAGAGATTCATCCTTAGAAGTAATCATCTTCATTGCCGATGACTTCGCTTTGAAATCAAAATCAACCCATTTATTAGCCGTTGTAAAGTCGTCAAAGATAATTACAGGAGATTTAGAAGCTTGATATATACCTGTTGTTTCATCGGTAAATCCAAGAATAAATGTTTTTCCCGCTGTGAGAACAGGAATATTAAACGAATCGTTATAGTTTTTTGATTTTACAAGGTATTTAGTGGGTTGTTCGTAATTTGTTAAATCACCTAATTCTTTCCATTCAACATAAACCCCCTCCAATAATTTCTCTAAATATGTCATTGATCTTTGTCTTTAGATTTGTTTATAGACTCGCCCTTTTTCGCTTTTTTCTCTAGTTGAGAAATGGTTTTAAGGTATTCTTTTTCAACAGCGCTCAAGGTTTTTGCTTTGTATTTCTTGAATTCCGCAATTGCTTTTTCATGCGCCTGATTGTGCGATATTTTTCCCGCTCCGTCTAGTACTTTTCTTCCTGCTGAGGCTAGAATCTTGTCCAATTCACGTATGTAATCTGCCATGCGCATTTCTCGTTCTTCAATGGCATTCAATTCGGCTAAATCAAAGTAGGCCGCCACTAAATTATTAAGCACTTTCAATTCTTTTTCTTCGAGAAAGTTTTTTGCAATTAAGGCCTCTGCTTGTGTTGGTTCGTCACCTTTGAATGTTGTTAGCCCTGCAAAAGGTTTTTCACTATCTACGCGCATGTATATCACTTCGCTTGCTGTTTTGCCATGAGCGGCATAGTGGAGTTTGTTTTGAACTATTTTAAAAAATTTAAGGCTTTCATTACTTTTAGGATCATAGTCAGTAGCGGTTGCATATAAATCCAATACCTGACGGTACATTACTTTTTCACTGGAACGAATTTCACGGATCCTATCCAATAATTCTTTCCAATAGACACCGCCACCGAGATTTTTTAGACGTTCATCATCCATTGTAAAGCCTTTTACAATGTATTCTTTTAAACGCTGGGTTGCCCATTGGCGAAAGCGAGTTCCTTGTACTGATTTTACACGATAACCTACAGAAATAATAACATCAAGGTTGTAGAAATTAGTGGGTTTGGTAGAAAAATCGGAAATTCCGATTTTTCTCATAGTTTCTTCTTCAACAAGCTCATTCTCACTATATATATTCAATATATGTTCATTGATTGTAGAACGACTTTTATTAAATAACTCTGCCATTTGATCAATTGTGAGCCAGACAGTTTCGTTTTCAAGTTTGACATTAATTTTAGTTAAACCGTTATCTGTTGTATACAGTATTATTTCACTCATAATTCAATCTCTTTAATGATTTCGTCAATATCAACACGTAAGCGATTGATTTTCTCCACGGTTGTTGAAATTTCTTGATTTAATTGTTGAATGTTTACTTGCTCACGATTGTCTTTCGCTTCCACATAGGAGCTTACTGAAAGGTTGTAATCGTTTTCGGCGATAGTGTTATTGTCTACAAATTTGGCAATGTATGAAACATCTTCTTTGGTGTCGAAAATGTCCATTATTTTTTCAATGTGCTCGTCTGTTAGCAAATTGTTATTCGTCACTTTTTTGAAGAAATCTTCGCCACTTGCATCAATAAATTGCGTTTTGTTTTCTTTTTTGTTTTTGGAGAGCACCAAAAGAGTAACTGCAATTGAAGTTCCATAAAACAAGTTAGGAGCAACAGAAATAACGGATTCAACAAAATTGTTATCTACTAGGTATTTTCTTATTTTTTGTTCTGCACCACCTCTATAAAAGATACCAGGAAAACAAACGATTGCCGCTCTGCCTTTGCTAGACAAATAACTTAAGCAATGAAGTACAAATGCAAAATCGGCTTTTGACTTAGGTGCTAAAACACCTGCCGGGGCAAAACGCTCGTCATTAATAAGTGTAGGGTCGTCGCTACCAATCCAATTTATTGAGTAAGGGGGATTCGAGACGATTGCATCAAATGGTTTTTCATCTGCAAAGTGTGGATTTAGAAGCGTATCTCCAATAGCAATATTGAATTTGTCGTAGTTGACATTGTGCAGAAACATGTTCATCCTAGCAAGGTTGTAAGTCGTATGATTGATTTCTTGACCATAAAAACCTTCTTCAATAACATGGTAATCAAAATGCTTTTTAGCTTGTAAGAGTAAAGAACCTGAACCCGCTGCAGGGTCATATATCTTGTTTACTTTTTCTTGTTTATGCAACGCTAATTGAGCAATTAGTTTGGAAACATGTTGAGGTGTAAAGTACTCACCTCCCGATTTACCTGCATTGGCTGCATAGTTTGAAATCAAAAATTCATAGGCATCCCCAAAAAGATCAATTTCATTGTCCACGAAATTTCCAAAATTGAGCTCTTCAACACCTTTTAAAACTGCTGCTAAACGGCTGTTTTTGTTTTCTACCGTGTTACCCAATCGAGTACTTGTCGTATCAAAATCAGCAAATAAGCCTTTAATATCTTGTTCTGAAGGATAACCATTTGCAGAACTTTCAATAGCGTCAAAGATAGCCTTGAGGTCTGTGTTTAGATTGGAGTTTATATTGGCTGTTTTTGCTACATTCACGAAAAGCTGACTTGGATAAATGAAGTAACCTTTTGTTTTTATTGCATCGTCTTTTATTTCGGGTGTGATTACAGAATCAGGTAATTCTGCGTATTTAACACTATCATCACCTGCTTCAATATAAGCTGTAAAATTCTCGCTTATGAAGCGATAAAACAAAGCACCTAATACAAATTGCTTGAAATCCCAACCGTCTACTGAGCCACGAACGTCGTTGGCTATCTTCCAAATTTTACTTTGTAATTCTTGTCGTTGCGAGATACTAGTCATATTTAATCTTTTAATAAGTCTTTTGGTTTGATATTTAGAATATCTGCGATTTTGTATAAAAGTTCCAAACTAGGTTGCCTCCGATTATTACAGTAATCATTGACAATATTGAAGCTTTTGCCAAGCTTTTCGGCTAACCAAGTTTGCTTAATCCCTTTTTCCTGAAGTACTTCTTTTATTCTATTCATGAATAGTTTTGTTGCTGGCATGAAAGTAATAAAAAAGTTGAATTTATACACGATATTATTTTGTATTAATATCAACTGACAATCCTTTTAGGAACCGTTGAATCGGTTTTTTATCATTTACAAGTATTTTTAATTCAAATAAGTCCTTTTTCGAATTGAACTTAATGTATGGAATTGTCAATGGATACTCATCTTTCAAGAGCAAATACTCCTTTAGGGTCAATTCAACATCTACCACGTGCTGTTTTCCAGAAAAACTAAACCCAAATGCATCTGGAATTTGTTGCTCATGCTTATCTTCAAATTTAAAAGACTTTTCCGCGAACTCGATGGTGGTGATCCTATCTAAATGATAGGTTTTATTCTTTTCAGTTGCAACCTCAAAAGCCATCACTGTATGGTAGTTATCAGTAAAGCCAAACGGCTCTACCAAACGATCTGAAATAGATTCTGAATTTATTGAATGGTATCTCTTTAGGATAACCTGTTCCTTATCTGCAATGGCTTGAGCCAATCGTTCAACAATTCGACCGTTTTTTGCATTGACCAAATGTCCGGCTACAATATTGATATCAGAACCAAGATAGATTTTACTGAGAACTGAATCTTTAAGCTTATTGCGTTTACCGCTGGTTAAAACAAGTTCTTTGAGGTACTCCGCTTCCTCAGAACTAAAGCGAACACCCAAGACATTTTCACCATTAATAAAGAATCGTGAGTACTTATCACGTTGGAGATCAAAACCACATTCTCTAATGAGATCTAGGTAACGGTAAACCGTTCTTTCTGTAGTTTCCAGCATATCCGATAATTGATTGACCGTGTTTGGAGGCCTTTGTTCTAGGTATGCAATAAATTGTAATACACGAAGTATTTTCCTTTGGTTTAACATATTAATTCTTGACGACGGCACAAAGAAGCAAAAAATGAAATTGGATAACAAATCTTTGACCTTAGTTGTCAGTGAAATTTTAACCATTGAAAATGAATGACTTGAATTGTCAATGACCAACTTGAAATTTGTATCCAATTAAAATTTAAAAATTATGAAGAAAATTTATGTCATGTTGATGATTTCAATGATTGGAATCAATGGTTTTGGACAACAAAGCAACGACAAACAGTTAAGCAACGCCGAGCAATTTTCAGCAAAGTCTGGAACACTCATTCAAAAAGTATTTTTGCCAATTGGGACTATTAAGAAATGTGAAATGCAAGTCATTGAATACACTGATTTAATCTCGAACACAAAAACCAAAGCATTGAAATTGAGTTATGATGTTGTTTCTAGTTACTCAACTGATACAAAAACCGCAGTACTTGATACCGATGAAATTGATGGATTAATGAAGTCAATTAAACTTATGCAAGACAAAGTAATGCTGACCGTTCCTACTGATTACACCGAGGTTTCTTTCAAAAGTCGTGGTGGTTTTGAAGCTGGATGCTTTGTTAGTAAAGGAGCCTGGTCTAGTTATTTAAAACTTGAAAAATTTGACGGTAAAAGTTATGTATGGATTGATAAGGACGATCTCACAACATTTTACGATTTACTTGCACAAGCGAAGATAAAGATGCAATAAGCTAAGAAACAAAGTCTTTGAAAACCAATCTATTCATTAGGTTGGTTTTTTTTGTGATCTGCCAATTTAATTGCATAAAAATCCATAACTTCAATTAGCTCTTCGTAACTCTTCGTTCCGAAATTTTTCATTCGAAAAAGATCCGCCTTCGTTACATAAGAGAGATCACTTAGATATTCAAAATCATTTTGTAGAAGTACATTTTTTAGTCGAATATTTAAACCAAGATTCCTGACGTTATATTTACCCTCTGGATCATAACTGTAAAGTGGCACGGCCTTCATCTCAAAACTGGAGATGAATTTCATCATTAATTTGCGGAAGCTTTCGTATCGACTTGCGATCTCAAATAATTCATAATTGCTCATTTTCTTCATCGCATCCATAGATGGAATATGAATCATTTCAATTTTTCTTTCTAATATTTCCATTGTTAATTGTTCGAATTTTTCGGCGAATTTATTCAAATGAAAATATTTTTAATTTGGTATTTCTACTCATAAAAAAAGGTATCTATACCAAAATCATCCAAATCCAATACTGAGCCTAGATTTCAGATTAATTGAACGTTTTCAATTCTAGAGAAAACTCTTAATTTTCTAGAAATTATTCTAACCACAAAAAAATCATGTTCTGAGATTTCTTGGATTCAAGATAACCGGTGGATTATAGATTATCTAGCCCCTCAATGTACGTATCAAAATATATGTCTTGCTCATCCATCATTTTGATAATTGTCTTCAGGTTCTTTCGCCCAATACCCTCCATTTTTACAACTTGACTAATGCGTAATTTGGTCAAATCCTTAAGTGTATGAACTCCGTTCTTAATTAGGATGTTTTTTACAGTTGAAGAAAATTTAATATCCGTCAACAAAGTATTTTCACAGCGGATTTGTTTACTCTTTAAATATTTAATCAAGTAATCATTAAATTTTTCACTTTTCGTTGCCTCAATTGCCATCTGACAAAGGCAATAAAAATTTAGTTCCTCTCTGGTTGGAAACTCATTTTGAGCGTTCTTTTTTATTACGAGTGACATTTGCTTTTTTGAGCAAAGTTAAGTTGCGCTGAATTCGGAATTTGTGATCAAGGTAGTTTCACCTTTTATTTAAATTCGCATTAAAATAATCATATTCAATAAATTGAACATAATTACATCAAGTATAGGTTTACTTTTATTTTGAGTACATATTCTATAATTTTTAGTACTTATACTAACATTTTTGGTAATTACACACTAATACTTCCCCCAGCATTAAACCTTCCAGTCGAAGTTGCTTTGCCTTTCTCTACTTCAATGATCACATCCACTTCATGGGCATGCGCATTGACTCCTCGGAATTTACCTTCTTTGGTAGTGTGGTAAATGAAAATGAATGACGTATAAGGATTCATTTTACGCATTTCGTCCATGTCGCTAACTTCAAGGCCAGCTTTGGAAACACTGTCGATGAATACAAATTGAAATTGATCCAGGTGTTCCGGAACGCGATCTGTAACATATAAGTTCGGGTGATTTGCTTTTAGGCGCTCAATTTTCTCTTTAAGTGTGTATCCGAAACCTTCTTCAATGGCGCAGTACAACACTTTGCCATGATTTGCTGCTAAGTGATTGGCAAAATCAAGACACATGGTAGATTTTCCTGATTTAGGTAATCCAAATACCATAGCAAAGAACCCCACACTTGGATCCCCGATGAGTTCTCGGTATTTCCCCTGGAGACCAATGGTTTGAAAGTCCATTTTTAGAAGCTCTCCAGAATTCACAATCATGCTATTGTCATCCATTCCAGAAACGCCTTTGTTCTTTGGGAACAATTCGCCTCCTACGATTCCCATGAGGCCATTGAGCTGTGCTTTGTTGATGTTGAGCATTTTTGATTGTCCGTCGATGAAGGATTTGAGTGTTTGAAAAGCATCGTCAAGCTTTGTGGCGTATTTATCGGACTTTGTAATCTTTCCTTGCTCTACGGCTTTTTTGATGCGATTAAACAAACGTTCTGCTTTGTCTTTTACATCTCGCTTTCCATTCAAAGAAACATAAGCCTTTAAAAGTGCGATGGACAACATGCCAGTCTGACTATGTGCAATCTCTAAATAGCGTTTAAGGTTCTTTGAGTCAATTTTGATTTCGGCCATTTCACCCATTTGCTCGTAGCACGAAATTAATTGCTGTTGCATGGTTTCGATTTCTTTGGCATAGGTTGATGTTTTGCGAATCCGTCTTTCTAAAATTGCTTTTTGAAGGCTATGAATCAACGTCAAGATTTGAGCCTGACTTTTGACCTTGCCGTGCATGGCAGCATAGCGTTTGATGAACTGCACATCGGTATCCAAATGCTCGACATCATCAGTTTTGTAAGTTGGTTCAACTTCGCGTTCAACGACTTTTAGAAGCATCATTTTATTGTCCCGAATAAATTGTCTTGCCTCACTCACATCATCAAAGCGCTCATTTGAAAACACTTGATTGGTCTTTACATCCCAAACAACAAACTTTGTAGATCGACCTCCAGCAGGACGTATCTCAACTTCTTTCCCCTCGTAGTTGTATTTCTTCACAGGCTTTGAAGTAGCTACGTTCACTGGTGCTTTCTTTTCAGATGTTGGTTTCACGGGGTTTTGCGCCATGTACTCTTCAAGCTTAAGCATGTAAGCATCCACCACGCGCTTGATGTTCTCATTGGTACGGTACGGACTCCAGTTTTCTTGTGACGCTCCTTCTACCAAACGGTGTCCTTTTGCGAGTGCTTCTGGAAGGTTTTCCCAGTCGATGTTTGATGTTTTTTGAAAGTAGTTTGTTGTGTTTAACATGGTTTAAAAATTTAAAAGTTCTAATTCGAGTTCAAATGCCAAGGCTTCCAGCTCCAGTTCATTTAGGGCTATTGCCGGCGCAGATTTAACCGGTGTAAGATTGGTGCGGTATTCCAGTAAATAATTCAAGCGATTAAATTCTTCAGCTCTTGCTTGGGCGCTTCGTCCTTCAACTTGCAAGGCTGATTTTTTGGCTTGTATTTCTACTTTCAGCTCTTGCCACTTTGGTGAGTTCTGCTCTCCTTTATACAGCTCTGACTGAGCTATGATGGCTTGCTTGTCTGCTTCGTATTGCGCCATTACAGGACTTAAATCACTTGTGAGTGAATAACCCTTTGGTTTGAGCAAGGTGCGCTCCGTTTTGCGGACTTTACTCACATATTCTTTGAAGTACGAAACGTAGTAACCTTGCGAGAAATACAATCCCAATAAGGCATAGGACGCATCGATTTTTCTTCCCATGGAAATAATATCCCTGTCTTGTTGGTCTGTGGCATTTAATAGTGCTTCAATCTCTTCTTTGAGCTCCTTTGCTTTTTTGACGCTTTTATTGACCACCTCGCCATCGTTGGCCACCTTGGGTGTTTCTTGTAAGAAAGTGGAATTGAGTAAAGTCGTATGAAAGGCTTTGATGCAATTCAGGGACTTTTCTCTGTAAGTAGTGTAGTCACGAATGTCATTTTGCACCGCTTTCAAAGTGTCAATAGCCAGTGTTACCCGTTTGTAATCACGGTTCAGATTCTCTTTTGCCTGATCAAAGAACATAGCTACCAAGCGATCCACATCGGTAATTAATGCCAGTTTGATTTCTTCTGGATCCATGCTTTCTAAGTCCAGGACATTTCCTCTATCTCCCCTGAACCAAATGTCATTGATGCGCGAGGTCTTTTCTTCAAGCTTTTGAAACACGAACACATCCATGGAATCTTGCACCAAAGGCATGACGATGCGAACGTATTGAAATTGATTTCCTTGTCTCCAAATACGTCCTTCTAATTGGCGAATATCCGTTGGATTCCATTCCGGATAACAGTTGTAAATCACTGTTCCACGCTTTTGAAGATCAATCCCTTCGCGAATAGTGGCCGTCCCGATGATGATTTTCACCACGCCGTCCAGGAATGCTTCCTTGATGAGCTCTTTTCGTGTATCGTTGATTTCAGAACTGATGATCTCTACTTCGTCGACTCGAGTGCGATCATACATCACACCCTTTTTGTAGCCGATCTCTTTCTCGAGGTATTCTTTCACCAGTGGGAAAAACTGCTTACCTCGATTCATGTAAATGACCTGACCACTGGCTGTTTCTTGATGGTCTTCGTGCCATTTCTTAACTGTTGCAATACAATCCATGACATAAGCAATCTTTGGACTTTCTATCACAAACTCCTTGTAGTCTTCCGGTGTTCCGTTGAGTAAATACGGCGACAACGCGTTATCCAAACTGTAAGCGAGAGCTCTGAACAAATTACCCTTGTCAAGTTTTCCCTGGGTGGATTTCTTAGCCATGGCAACAATTCCGTCCTGGTTCGTGCGCTGCTTTGGCGTCATGTTAATGTAGGTCAAGACCTGCTTGTCCTTTGGAAGACGCTGCTTTGAATTTTCAAAGTCATAGAGCAAAGGCAGATTGATCTTCTTTGGACGAACTACTCCGGCTTCTTCACCTGTTTTGTAAAGGATGTGGTTATAGATGAGTTTTTGAAGTACGCGGCGATTGGTGAAGCTTTTAATGACTTCCTTCTCTACGATTTCTTCTTTGTAATTAGCTGTCCATTCCACGGTTGGAAGCACAAACAAATCAAAGAAGGTATCAAGATTCAAAATACCGTTATCCCTTAATGAGTCATAGGCCACAAGCGACAGCATGGAATAGATTTCCAAAGGAGAGTTCGAAAACGGCGTAGCGGTCAAAAGCATGGTGTTTCTGCCATACTTTCTTTGAATGAAACTCAGGATCAAAAAAGCTTTTTGACCAGTTTCAGAAGTAGCTGACTGTATGTTGTAGCGTTTGTTTCCTTCATCATCACTTTTCACCTGGCTAAAGACGTTCTTGCATCGGTGCGCTTCGTCAATCACCGCATAGTCAAAACCTAGAATATCAATATCTGCAATGGTATTCTTGAGCCCTACTCCGATCATCTCTCGAAACTTCTGGTATTCGATTTCCTTGTCTCGGTTGGATTTCTCTTTGGATTGTCCAAGGATATTGACAAGTTCGGTAAACAATTCATCTGAAACGGACTTTCCAAAGCCAAGGCGCTTAAAGCCTTCGTAGGTCACCATCGTAATGGATTTCTCTGGAACGGCTTTGTTGAGATTGATTTTCTCAACGACGTCCGTTCCTAAGTTGAACCAGTCATTGACTGTGATTCCGGTATGAGATAATACGCCTGGAACAAACTCACCGGTTTTGCGATCCGTGTAGCCAATGATTTCGTTCATCCACTTTTTGTAAGTTGGCTTTGGAACGACAACCAAAGGGCGTTTACATTTTCCTGAATACAAATTGTGCGCAAGGTTTACAATGGCTGTCATGGTTTTTCCAACACCTACATCAAAAGCATTAATACCTGAACCCATGGCTTCCATAAAGGCTACCCCTTGGCGCTGAATATCTGTGATTTGAAGGATTCCGGACTTAAAACGAGCCGAACACTCAAAACCAATTGGAACTTTCGAGTAGTTTATGTCCGACTGTCCATTGTAAACGCGGTTCCAAGCAAAATTGAGCTTTTGCTGATCTTCAAAAGCAAGTACTTCGTGCAGGAACCTTGAAAAGAGCTTTTCTCCTTCGATTCGAGCATTAGCACGTAGCTCTGCCTTTTCTTCTTTTGTCAAGCGATCATCGCGTAGGGCTTTATTGGCAATGTAATAATCAGCGATGTCAATTGAGGAACTCTTTTCAAAATCAGTATCTGGATTCAAGGTAAAAAGCCATTTAATAAACACGTTTTGAAGCGTATATTTCGTTTCTCCATCAAAGCGAATCCGGATCTTTTCACTTTCCTTTTTACGCTCAACTTTTCCGTTTACTCTTCGGAGCTCTTCGGAATTTTCCAGATCCATAAACTCTTCGCGAACACCAGTAATACTGAACAAATCGGGGTTAATTGCAAAGTCAGAAATCGCCGTAATGATTGGTCGTTCCTTTTCATCGGGGTTTTCTACTGAAAGCAGTTCTGGCTTTGCTTTTTCCAGTGCTTCTTTGTGTTGATTATATACCTCTTCACCGAAAAACTCCAGGATTTCATTTTTGTCCACCTCGAGCTGCTGAAGCCTGTCATACATATTGCCATAGGTGTAAATTGGAAAAGGCATCATTTCTCCAGCGTGGTAAAACAAAGCACCTTGTCTGACCAAGGTATGCAACTGTGAAATCAAGACCCTACCAGTGCCCTCCAGATGATACGCTTCCCAACCAGTCATGGGTATTCCTTGGTGCTGTTTGTACCACACCCAAGCCTTGATTTCAGGCTCGGTAATACCTTGATTGTATTTGGCCATGACGTCCTCAAAAGAGAGTTTTTTACCTTCTGTCGATCCCAAGCCTTTGAGTGCATCAACCTGTTTGAGTACGTTGTCAATGGCATGTGATTTACTTCTTAAATTGATTGAAGTATATGCGTTTAAAGCGCCTAAATTCTGAATGTTAGCAACTGATTTTAAGTAACTCATAATTGATTGATTTGAAGTTCGTATTCGAGTGCCAAAGCCTCTATTTCGATTAGCGAATAGCTCTGTTGTTTTTGGATTGTGGCGAGTATTTGTGACTTATCACCTTGAATTGTTACCGGGAATTCCTTACTTGAAGTGGTCTTTTCTATACCACATACTTTTTCAGGATGCAGCACAAACCAGGTGTTGAATGTGCAGAGCTCTGTAAAGCTCAAAGGTGTTTGAGGATATTGCTTTGACTTTGCCTTTTGCTCAATGGCCTTTTGATTATAATACACACCATTGCGAAGCAAGGCAGCTTCCAATTCCGTGGCAATGGTGAGTTTCTCACGGATGAGATCCAAGCGCGCACGAAGATATGTCGGGCTTACCGCGTGCATTAGATCATCGTAAGTTCAGTTTCTAAAAGTGGAATCACCGCTGCTGGCACCATTTGATCGTGCAGCACTTTGTCAATGACCATCTGTTCCACTTGCTCATAGCCTTGTGGCGACTGCATCATTTCAAACAAGTTGGGTGCATTGGCCTCGGTTACTCTTTTGAGCTGTGAAAGTATTTCTTCTCGAAGTCTAAGCTCCTGTGGGCTTAGTTTTGGGACGTATCCCATGATGCTACTTTCTCCTTTTTCATTAAAGGAATAGTAGCCGTTTTTGGTCACAATGATGTGATCCAAAAGTGAAATGTCAAAGTATTTGAGCGCCTTGACGATGTTTCTTGTCAGGCTCTTATCGGCATCAGACGGGGTAAGATTTCCGCTTGGGTGATTGTGTGAGATAATCACTGCCTTTGCCAAGGTTTTGACCGCCACGGCTGTGAGTAATTCCACATCTACCATCGTAGCATTGATCGTTCCTGTTGAATGGTGGTAATAGCCAATGATTTTATTGGCCTGACTTAAAAAAATGGCAATAAAGTGCTCCTGGACTTCAATGCCTTTCAAAATTCTATTTTTCAAGAACATATAGACATCCATAGAGGATTTAATGTCACCAAAGAATAGTGCTTCCTTATTGAAGGTGATTTCAATTTCACGCACCTTGAACTGCGCCTCTATGGTATCCAGCTCCTTCTCGAGCTCCGAATACGTGTCTTTGTCAAAAACCATCTGCGGTTTTACTTGGTTTGTTTTGTAGGCCATGTTATTTTCGTTTTAATACAATGATGTCCGTTGGCACTTTGGTACTGCTAAAAACCGGTGGTAGACGGTAGGCATCTACCAAGTCACAAAGCTTTTCTAGCTCCATTTTCTCCCCTTGGTAGCTAATGCCGTTTCTTAGAAAATTACTGCCCGTAATAAACACCAATAGCCCGCCGGGCTTCAAAAGTTGTAGGGAGTAATACATAAAAAACAGTTCAATTTGATGCATCTTCGGCTTTGGAAAATAGCTACTGTATGAGTTCTTGTATTTGCCATAAGGTGGATTTCCGATGACAAGTGAAAACGGATAACCACTAAGCCAGGTAAGTTTATCCTTTAAGCGCTCAGTAAACCGTGGGGCTTTCAAAAATGCTGTTTCAAAATAGCCTTCATGAATCTTAGCCTCTGGATAGAGAATCTCACATATGCGCTTCGATGTCGGGTTGATCTCAAAGCCATAGCACTTCGAAAGATCCGGTGCCCATTTAAAAAAGTTCCCTGTTCCTAGACTTGGTTCCAAAACTGTTCCTTTGGAGTTGTAGCCATACCTTTTGGCTAGCATCCACATGAGTTCACAGATATAATCTGGAGTAAAAAACTCATAAAGCAAACCTTCACCCGATGCGCCTTTACTGCCTTGGCCTCCTGCTCCCCCAAAACGGGCAATGTATGTCTTATCAGCCGCGCTGTACACTTCTTTGGCTTTGTCTTTTTGATGGATAAAAGCCTCAATTTCAGTATTCAGCGCATGTTGATTCACTACTTACCTTGAGTTTCCAATAGTCCATTTTTACCCACTACTTTTAAGATGTAGGAATAAGCTTCCTTGCTTTTGCCTTTCACTAAATCCAATGTTTGCTCCACACTTCCCGTTCCTGGCTTAAAGAAATAGCCTTGGTTGTAGCGAACAAGTACTTTGTCAAGGCGCAGTACTTCACCTTCCTGGTGTTGATCCATCAAGATTCCGAGATACATCGAACCTAACAAGACGTTGAGTTCTGGCTTCATTAAATCAGCCTTAACTATGACGTTACCCGTATAATTGTTCTCTTTGATTTTATGCGACAAGTACTTTTGCTTCAAGGGCCCGTTGACACGCTCTCCTAAGTGCTTTTTAAGAATAGCGAGTTCTTCAGCGCTCAAACGTCCAGCTTTGTTTTCCCAGTAAATGATGTCATTTGCCGTTTGGGTTTTCATTTGCATCAATCCAACAGCGTTTGCTGAACTAACAACCGCAGGACGACCTCCACTTTCGGTGAAAATCAAAGATAGGATCAACGATCCAGGCACCTTGGTCAAAGTCTCGGCTTGTTTGATCTCTTTGTAAAAAGTCTTGCCAATGGCATCCATCTTCGCCTTGTTTTGCGACAAGGCCGTGTCTGTATAGAATGTACGCGGAGTCATTGGAATGGGTACTGCTAGTTCTGCCATGATTATGCTTTGTAAAAGGTTACTGAACGGGTTGCTTTTTGGGTTGCGGTCACAGCCGGATCGCTCGAATTGGAGGTGTCGGTTCCAGAAGTAGAACCTTTCTTCTTTGTGAAGGCATACAGGGCAATTGCTGCCGCAGCTCCAAGGATGAGTTTGTTCATGGTTTTTGAATTTGTATGGTTTGACTATACTTGATCGTTGCATTGGGATTCGTGACGCTGACCCTTTGCTGAAGCTTTCTTGGTGAAAAGAACCAAAGCCAGGGCTTTTGGCGCTCTCCATAAAAAAGTACTTGCGTGAGCGTATCCATGGATTTAATCACTAGGCGCTGCGTGTCTTTTTCAATCACCCCTCGGATTTTGTACCACTGATCCTGGTAATCAAAAACGCGCACTTGTACGGTGTCAAAAATGAGGCTATCTCTAAGCGTAGTAAGGACATTGGTTTTAGTCTCCACTACCGTTGTACTATACTGCGTGGTCTTATTGACCTTGACACCCAAGTTTTCAATTTGCTTTACTTCCTTTGGAAAGAGTTTCTTTAACTCTTTGGTTTGAAGCACCAGTAAATCACTTTGAGCTGCCAGTTGGCCACTCTTGGTTTTTACCATCGAGAGTTCCGCTCCTAATGTTTTTATATTGGAGCTGAGTCGTTTGTTGTCCGCATGTAAGCGCTGGTTACTTTTCCAAAGCAGCAGGATTGCGCCGAGCACTACGAGCAGTCCGATCAGTCTTTGCACTACGGGACTTTTGAGTACGTTTAGAAGCATATTCATTGTGTGAGGGTCTTTGAGTTTGTGACCAGATGTAAGCTGAAAGAATCGTCATGATGCCAGCAATAGCAGCCGTTGCAACGGTTTCCATTTTAGAGCCAATGGCCAAAAGTGTTACCAAGGCTAGAAATGCAGCTGCAAAAAGCGTGAGTTTGAATCTTGTCTGATTATTCATGGTTTAAAGTGTTATGTTTTCCCATTGCTTAGTGAATTGTTGCAAGGCAAAAGCTCCTGTGCGTGGATCAAATCCCAGACGGATATTTCCCACATCATCAAGCTGTTGAAAGTCGCGCAACCAGTAAATAAAAAGTCCATCGATGCGCATGCCGGCAAAATTGCGATCCTGCATATTGAGTACATGCAGTGGGTCACTGAAGGTTTTCACACCTTCAATGACCTGTGCACTTGTGGTATCCACCACCCCTTCAATTTGCTTTGCTAAGATCTTGTCCACGATTAATAGCAATAAGAAACAATGATGTCATCCGATACTTCGGTGCTGTAAGGAACCGTGAAAGTGATGGTCTTTGAACCGTTGGTTCTCGTTTGTGTTTTCATTCGAAGACCATTGAAGAAAATGTCGATGTTGAAGCCAGACTTTGGAATCTGACCCAAAGTCAAAGAAATCGCAGAGTTTGCAGCACCAGTCAAACCCGTAAAGGTTTCTGTAGTTGCTGTAAATGCATCTTCCTTTGAATCCGCTGTGGTTTGTGCAGCAGCTGCAGCAGCAATTCCCTGATCTGCTTTCGTAGCAGCAGCAGCGGCAGCCGTTGTGGCGCTATTTGCGGTGTTTTGCGCAGCAGTTGCAGCGGTGTTAGCCGTATTAGCTGTCGTTTGCGCTGTCGCAGCATTTGCCAAAGCGTTGTCCGCTGTGGTTTTAAGCGTATCCAAGTTGATATTGGCACTTACGGTCAGCTTATCCACTTTGCCTTTTGCTGTGCCGTTGTAAGCATAAGTATCGGCATTGCTTTCATAAGCTGCTTTAACAGCTGCAGCTGTCAGGGCGTTGGTAAACAAATCCTCGTCTGCAATCTTTTTGAAAGTCGATGTGGATCCTGTTCCGGTAGTAACCGCCGTTACGATGTACAATGCCCATTTGGTGTCGCCATCGTCATTGACAAAAACGCGGTCTGTGACCTTTAATCCCGTCAAGGCATTTCGCGCTGTGGTGTCGGCTACGTTAAAAGCATTTTTAGCGCCAACTACCAAGGCATCCACTTCGGATTTGGAGTAAAGTGAAAGGTTTGTTCTGGCACTCGTCGCATTGACATCCGAGAGGTTGTTGGCTATCTTTAGCACCTGTGCATCCAGGGCTCTTGTGGCTAGGTCTGCACTCAGACCTTCAATCTGTTTGATTTTTAGTTGTTCGCTCATTGTTATGAATTAAGAGTTAAGTATTTGATGTAAACTTGATCTGTTGGCGAAAGATTGAATCTTCCATGCCAAAAAAGTGTTGTGCCTTCAATGTGAAAAGCACCGTTTTGTCCATAGTCGAACAAGGCTCCATTGACCACCAAAAACAATCCTTCTGGATCCGAGGTATTGATGTCCACCTCAAATTCAGTTTGGTCGCTTTGGGTCACTTCAATGCTTTGTCGTACCCAATTGCTTGAAACCGTTCCGCCTCCCGTTGAGGAGTCCTCCTGAACTGAAGCTATGCGGTATGCTTCGCCGTTTATGATGATTTCGTCATTGATGGGGTCTCCTAGTTTTTCAAGTAAAACTTGAATGGTGAAGAGTTGATCTTCGCCGGTTCTGATGTGTGTAAGTGTAAATGCCATTATTTCTGAATGTATTTTTTATAAATAAACCTGCCCGTCAAAAAGACTAAGGCTGCTGCTCCGATGGTGAATCCTCCTGTTTCAAGAAGATTTTTTTTTTAGCGATGTCCAATATCTTTTCGTAATTGGCAATGAGTCCGCGCATGTATGCCGAACGGTTATCACCGTTGCTCTCTGAGATATAAGGGCTATGTGCAATCTTATCGGCGTACTTCTTGTAGTCCATCGCTGCGGCATGGGCCGTTTTGTAGCTACTAGAAATCAAGCGTGCAAAGTCATAGAAGCTATCCTGTGGTGAAGCATAAGTTCTGAACTTCAACTTGTACTTGTTCTGCGCCTGGTAAATTCCGCCTTTCCAAAATTCATTCTTGGATCCTCCGGCCGTGATCCCAAAGAAGTTGTTGTATTTGGTGGAAAGATTCGATGTCCCCCAAGCACTTTCAAACGACCCTT
>JACCED010957771.1_pt1 | contig 17300 bp, 15 predicted proteins | sample 7455021 | NCBI WGS metagenome assembly JACCED01 (sample SAMN15323456, study PRJNA562643) | freshwater metagenome | isolation source: river surface water | place: USA:Blue River Watershed | collected 2017-08-19 | reverse complement strand
GAAGGTTTCATGATGTTGTTGGCCTCGTCCGACAACAACTCGGCCAGCGTGGCCCCGTTTGGTGGCACCCAGGCGGTGTTCACGCCCAATCCGATGGCGCTGGGCTATCCTCTGTCCGACGGCGGGGTGATGGTCGACATCTCGGCGTCGATCACCACCAACAACATGCTCAACCGCAAGCGCGCCGCCGGTGAGTCCTACGAGCACCCGGTGCTCATGGACGCCCAAGGAAGACCCTCCCACGACCCTGCCGTGCTCGCGCAGAACCCGCCCGGCACCTTGCTGCCCGTGGGCGGGCAGACGCACGGCCATAAAGGCTTTGGCTTGGCCTTGCTGGTCGAATCCCTGACCGCTGGCCTGGCGGGGCGTGGGCGTGCCGATCCGAAGGAAGGATGGGGTGCCACGGTTCACATCACGCTCTACGACATCGACGCGTTTTGCGGCCAACCCGAGTTCTTGCGCCAGATGGACCATGTCGCCCGGCTGTGCCGAAACAACCGCCCCATCGATGCCCAACGGCCGGTTCGCATGCCCGGCGACCGGGGCTATCAAAACCTGCGTCTACAGTCCGAACAAGGGGTGTCGCTGCACCCCAGCATCTGGCCCCAGTTGGTGCCTATGGCCCAAGACCTGGGGGTGGCGTTGCCCGTGCCGATGTGAGGGTGGTTCAGCGCAAGGCCATGTAAATGGTTTGCGCCAACTCGGGGGAAATGCCCTCGACGCTGGCCAAGTCCTGCACGCTGGCTTCGGCGACGCCACGCGCGCCACCAAAACGTTGCAACAAGCGGGCGCGCTTTTTGGGTCCGATGCCGGGGATTTCTTCGAGCTTGCTGCCACCCACCCGCACCTTGGCGCGCTGAGCGCGCATGCCGGTGATGGCAAAGCGGTGCGCCTCATCGCGGATCTGGGCCACCAACATCAAGGCGGCCGAATCCTTGCCCAAATAGACCTTGTCGCGGCCATCGGCAAAGACCAGTTCTTCCAGGCCGACTTTGCGGCCCTCTCCCTTTTCAACGCCGACGATGCGAGAGATGTCCAGCCCGAGCGCCTCAAACACCTCCCGCGCCATGCCCACCTGGCCCTTTCCGCCATCGATGAGCACCAGATCAGGCATGCGGCCTTCGCCGTTGCGCTCGGCCTCGGCCAGCTTGCTGTAGCGACGGGTCAGCACCTGCCGCATGGCGGCGTAATCGTCACCCCCGGTGATGCCCTCGATGTTGAAGCGCCGGTACTCGGCAGACTGCATTTTGTGGTGGTGAAACACCACGCACGACGCCTGGGTCGCTTCCCCCGCCGTGTGAGAAATGTCGAAGCACTCGACCCGAAATGTGTCGATGTCCTCGGGCGCCAGGTCGAGCGCCTCGACCAGGGCGCGGGTACGCGCCTGCTGCGAACCCTCTTCAGCCAGCAAGCGGGTGAGCTGGATTTGGGCGTTTTGGCGCGCCATGTCCAGCCAATCGCGGCGCTGCCCACGGGGTTGGTGGACCCAGTGGGCCTTGACGCCCGTTTGCTCCGCCAGCGCATCGGCCAGCACGGCGTCGATTTTGGCGCTCAGCACCAGGGTCGCTGGCATGGGCGTTTCCAGGTAGTGCTGGGCGACGAAGGCCTCGAGAATTTCTGCCGGCTCGGCCTGCTCGACATGTTGCGGGAAATAAGGCCGGTCGCCCAGGTGCCGACCGCCGCGCACCATGGCCAAATTGACGCAGGCTTTGCCCCCCTGCACGTGCACGGCCAGAATGTCCACGTCTTGGTCATCGATGGTGTCCACCGATTGCTGATGCAAGACCTTGGACAAGGCCGCCATCTGGTTGCGCACCTCGGCGGCCTGCTCATACTCCAGGCGCTCGGCATGCGTCATCATGCGCGCCTCCAGGTCGCCGAGCACTTGGCGCGTCTCACCGCGCAGGAAGCGCGCCGCACTCAGCACCGAGGCCTGGTAGGCCTCGGGGGTGATCTGCCCGACGCAAGGGGCCGAACAGCGCTTGATCTGGTAGAGCAGGCAAGGTCGGGTGCGGTGGTTGTACACGCTGTCCTCGCAGGTGCGCAGCTTGAACACCTTTTGCATCAGCCAGATGGTCTCGCGCACCGCCCACACCGATGGGTAGGGGCCAAAGTAATCGTGCCGCTTGTCGACCGCGCCCCGGTAGTACACCATGCGCGGGCTGTCGCCCCGGGTGATCTTCAGATAGGGGTAGCTTTTGTCATCGCGAAACAAGATGTTGTAGCGCGGCTTGAGGGACTTGATGAGGTTGTTTTCCAACAGCAACGCTTCGGCCTCGGAGCGCACGACCGTGGTCTCTAGTCGGGCGATTTTGCCGACCATGTGGCCGATGCGGGTGCCGTCATTGCCTTTGCGAAAATACGAGGACACGCGCTTTTTCAGGTGGATCGCCTTGCCCACGTACAGCACCTGCCCCTCGGCGTCGAAATAGCGGTACACCCCCGGCAAACCTGGCAAGGAGGCAACCTGCGCCAACAACTCGGGCGCAAAGGCGGGGCGTTCCCCCTCACCCGGGTCGGTGACGGCGCGGGTGGGCGGGCTGGAATCGGGCGGCGTGCCGGACTCAGAAGACTGCGCGGACATGCCCGCTATTATGCGAGCCATGTGGGATGTTTTTTGCCGCGTCATCGACAACCATGGCGACCTCGGGGTGTGCCTGCGCCTGTCGCGCCAACTGGCGGCCCAGGGTCTGTCGGTGCGCCTGTGGGTGGACGAGCCCAGCGCGCTCGAATGGATGGCCCCCGAGTTGGCGGCCGGTCGCATGCCGGGGGTGCAGCTTTGGCCGTGGGCACAGGCCAGCGAGCCGGCGGTGCTGGCCACGCTGGCGCCCGCCGCGGTCTGGATCGAGGCCTTTGCTTGCGAGCTGCCCGAGCCCTTTGTGGCCCACGGGGTCGCCCAAAGGCAAGCCCTGGGCCTGAAGCCCCCCGCCTGGGTCAATTTGGAGTACCTGAGCGCAGAACCCTGGGTCGAGCGTGCGCATGCCCTGCCCTCGCCCGTCATGAGCGGCCCGGCCCGGGGCTGGGTCAAGCGGTTTTTTTACCCTGGGTTCACCAGTCGAACGGGGGGGTTGTTGCGCGAATCCGACCTGCTGTCGCAGCAGGCTGCCTTTGATCGCACCGCGCACCGTGCCCCATGGCTCGGACGCCATGGCCCCGACACCCAAGCTCAGGCAAACCAACGGCTGATCAGTCTCTTTTGCTACGAACCCGATGGCTTAACCGACCTATTACGCGGCTGGTCCCAGGGGGACCGCCTCTTGATCACCCCTGGTCGCGCCCTGTCCGCGGTGCGCGCCGCCTGGGATCAGGTCACCCCAGAACCCAAGCGATCCGAAAACCCCATCCCACCCTGGGGTCACCCATTGACCCACACCGATCAGCCCGGCTTCGATCGCCTGCTGTGGGCCTGTGACCTGAATTTGGTGCGCGGCGAGGACTCTTTGGTGCGCGCCCTTTGGGCCGGTCAGCCCCTGGTCTGGCACATCTACCCGCAGTCGGACAACGCGCACCACGCCAAGCTGGACGCCTTTCTGGATTGGGTGCAGGCCCCGCAAAGTCTGCGCCATTTCAGCCGGGTCTGGAACGGCATGGCCCCCGGGCCGCTGCCCGACCTCAGCCCCACCACGCTGGCCGAATGGGGGGACTGTGTCCAGCAGGCCCGCCGACGGCTTCTGGCCCAAGACGACCTGCTGACCCAGCTGCTCGCCATGGTGGACGGTGGGCGAGGCGATCGGGACTGAAAAAGCGTTAAAATACAAGGTTTTGCACCACCAAGACTTGGTTCCAACATGAAAATCGCCCAAGAAATCCGCGCCGGCAACGTCATCATGCAAGGCAAGGACCCCATGATCGTTTTGCGCACCGAATACGCCCGAGGCGGGCGCGGCGCCGCCACCGTTCGCATGAAACTCAAAGCCTTGCTCTCCAACATGGGTGCCGAAGTCGTGTTCAAGGCCGATGACAAGATGGATCAAGTCATTTTGGACCACAAAGAGTGCACCTACTCTTACTTTGCCGACCCCATGTATGTCTTCATGGACGCCGAATACAACCAGTACGAGGTCGAGGCCGCCAACATGGGCGACGCCATCCACTACCTGGAAGACGGCATGGCCTGCGAAGTCGTGTTCTACGACGGCAAGGCGATCTCGATCGAGTTGCCCACCACGGTCGTGCGTGAGATCACCTGGACCGAGCCGGCCGTCAAGGGCGACACCTCGGGCAAGGTCATGAAACCGGCCAAGATCGCCACCGGGTTCGAAGTCGCCGTGCCGCTGTTCGTTGACCAGAACGACAAAATCGAAATCGACACCCGCACCGGCGAATACCGCAAGCGCGTCTGAGCGACTGATGCATTAACATCTCGGGCATGGATGGCATGCTCGACCCCCAAGACCCCAGACTGGCGCAGGCCTGGGAAATCTTGCAGGCCCAGAGAGATCTGGGCCTTTCTCTTGACCCCGACTCCAACCGCTTGGCCTTCGCCGACCCGGAGTTCTTGTTGCGCCGCGAAACCCGCGGCATCCGCTTTCAGCTCGAGTTGCTCAAACCCGACCTCGAGATGCACTCGCGTGGCATCGAACACACCATTGTGGTGTTTGGCAGCGCACGCTACCGCAGCCTGGAGGCCGCCAACCAAATCCTGCGCGAGGCTCGCGCCGGTGGCGACCCCAAGGCCCTCGCACAAGCCCAGGTGCTGGTGCGCAACGCCCCGTACTACGAGCAGGCCCGGGCATTTGGCCGTCTGGTGGCCCAGCGTGGCGCCCTGCTGCCCGCATCCGAGCGGCTGTACGTCTGCACCGGCGGTGGCCCCGGCATCATGGAGGCCGCCAATCGCGGGGCCTTTGAAGCGGGGGGCATCAGCGTGGGGCTCAACATCGCCTTACCGCACGAGCAGCAACCCAACCCCTACATCACGCCTGGGCTGAGCTTCAAGTTCCACTACTTCGCCCTGCGCAAGATGCACTTCATGATGCGGGCCAAAGCCCTGGTGGCGTTCCCTGGGGGCTTTGGCACGCTCGATGAGTTGTTTGAAACCTTGACCTTGGTGCAGTGCAAAAAATCCAAGCCCGTGCCCATCGTGCTCTTTGGGACCGAGCACTGGAAGCGTCTGCTCAACCTGAATGTGTTGGTGGAGGAAGGGGCCATCTCGCCCGAAGACCTGGATCTGTTCACTTGCGTCGACAGCGTCGATCAGGCCTGGGACGCGATCCGACGCTTTTACGGCATTTAGCGGCTTGGGGGTCGACTGCCGCTGCGGTTTTGTGTCTGTGGGTCAGAGTTTGCGGGCGAGCCTCGAACCCAAAGCGACCGAGGTCGCCATGATCCAAAACACCGGCCCCGAACCCAATGCCGCGCTGGCGGCGCCAAAGATCAGCGGCATGCTCACACTCGAGACGTTGATGGTCATCAGGCGCAAACCCAAGGCCTGGCCCTGCCGTTCATGCGGCGTGACCTGGTGCAATGCACTCATGACCATGGGCTGCACCGAGCCCAGGAACAGACCCAACACGGTGGAGAAGACCCCCATCATCCAGGCTTCGGTCGCCCAGGGGTAGACCGCCAAGGTGGCACCGGTCACCATCATGGCCACCCAAATGATTTGTTTTTCTTTGAAACGCCGTGCGACCCAGGGCAAGACCACCCGGGTGGTGGTGGCCGCCAGGGCAAACAGGCCCAACACCGTGCCGATGGCCGATGCGCTGATGTCTCGCTCATGCCCCAAAACCGGCACCATGAAGGTGTGCACGTCCCAACACGAGGACAAAAACCAGTTGACGATCAAGAGGCGACGCAAAGGGGCATGGCGCAGCAGCTGCCAGGCCGGACCGGGCGGGACCGTCGGTGTTTGGGTCTTGGGATGTCGGGTCTGAATGCCACGCAACAAGACCCAGCCCATCAGGGGCAACAGCGCCAGCCAGGCAAAGGCCGCCCTGAACCCCAGCAGGTCGATGATCACACCGGCGCTCAAGGGACCGATGAAATTGGACACCGCCGGTCCGATCGAGAGCCAACTGAAGGCCGATCGCAGTTGGTCCAAATCCTCGGTCATGCGCCCCACATGGCGCTGCAAGGAGATGATGACCAAGCCACAGGCCGCACCTGAGCACAACGCCGCCAGACTCAGCACCACGGTCAGCGGCCACACCGCAGCAATGAGTGCGCTGGTGCTGGCCACGATCGCCGAAGCCAGAAAACAGGTCCGCAAACCATGCCGTTCGGCCAACCGCCCGGCCGGCAGCGCCAAGAACACCTGGCTGAGGGCGAACAAGGACAGCAGCAAGCCGATCGCCGCCTCGCTTTCGCCCGCGCGCAACAGCATCAGGGGCGCGGCCATGCGCAAGCCGGTCATGCACGAGTGCACAAAGACCTGGGCACTGACCAGCCGGGCCAACTCCCGCTTCACGCGTCCCCCGAACCCGACCCTGGCGGTGGCAGGACGGCACGGGCCTGCTCGGGCGGCAAAGCCTCGACCTGGCTCAGTGCCCGTCTGAGCTGGCGACCTCGGGTGTCGGCGTGGTCCAGCGTCTGGGCCGCCTTGTGAACCTGGTCGCGAACCTTGACCACCCACTCGCCGTAGCGTTCGAATTCGGTCTTGACGGCCCCCAAAACCTTCCAGACCTCCGAAGCCTGGCGCTCTAACGCCAAAGACCGAAAGCCCATGTGCAAACTGTTGAGCAAGGCCAGCATGGTGGTGGGCCCAGCCAGCGTGACATGGTGTTTGCGCTGCAAGCCCTCCATCAGACCAGGTCGGCGCAAAACCTCTGCGTAAAGCCCTTCCGAGGGCAGGAACAGGATCGCGAAATCGGTCGTGTGCGGCACGGCGATGTATTTCTCGGCAATCGACTTGGCCTCGGTCCAGATTTGCGCCTCCAGCGCTCGGGCCGCAGTCTCGGCAGCGGCGGCGTCGGCACGTGCCTGGGCATCGAGCAAGCGATCGTAATCCTCACGTGGAAATTTGGCATCGATCGGCAACCAGACCGGTGTCCCCCCCTCGCTGCGCCCGGGCAAGCGAACGGCAAAGTCCACGGTCGCGCTCTGGCCAGGGATGATGGCGGCCTGGGTGGCAAATTGCTCGGGCGCCAGCACCTGTTCGAGCAAGGCATGCAATTGGATTTCGCCAAACATGCCTCGGGTTTTGACGTTGGAGAGCACGCGCTGCAAATTACCGACCTCTTGCGCCATGACCTGCATCTGACCCAAACCGAGCTGCACCTGCTGCAAACGGTCGGCCACCTGTTTGAAACTCTGTTCCAGCTTTTGTTCCAGCTGGGTTTGCAACTTTTCGTCGACGGTGCGGCGAATCTCGTCCAGCCGCTGCTGCAAAGTGTCGGTCACGGCGCGCTGTTGCAGGGCCAGTTGTTCGTTGAGGTTGCGCTGAAACAAGGCCAGGTTCTCTTGCTGTTCTTGGCGTGTCATGCGGGCGGCGTCGGCGATGTCGCGGCGCAACTCGCGCTCGGTGCGCTCGGCCTGCGCCAACAAATCGGTCAGGGCCTGTTGCAAGGCGGCCAACTGCGGCTCGGCCTGGCGGGCTGCGACGTCGTTGTCACGGCTCGCCCAGGCATACCCCAGCGCGGCACCGATCAAAGCCACCAGCGCGAAAGAGGGCAGCGCATCGAGCAGGTTCAAGGGGCGACCTCGTTCAGGGGGGTCAGGGCCCGCCCCGTTTGGAAGAAGGCGATCAGGTTGTCAGCCGCCAGGTGCGCCATCTTCAGACGGGTGGCGGTGGTGGCGCTGGCGATGTGTGGGGTCAAAACCACGTTGTCGAGTGCCAACAAGCCTGGGTTGACCTGGGGTTCGCCCTCAAAGACGTCGAGTCCAGCGGCGCTGATGCGGCGCTCGCGCAAGGCGGCGATCAGGGCATTTTCATCGACGATGCCACCGCGGGCGATGTTGACCAGGGTCGCGGTGGGCTTCATCAGACCGAGCTCGGCCACGCCCACCGTGTGATGCACGGCCGGCGAATAAGGCAACACCAACACCACATGGTCAGCCTGGGCAAACAACTCGGGCTTGGGAACCCAGGTCGCCCGCAATTCGGCTTCGGTGGCCTCGTTGAGACGGCTGCGGTTGTGGTAGATGACCTTCATCCCAAAACCATGCGCCCCACGACGGGCGATGGCCTGGCCGATGCGACCCATGCCCAGGATGCCCAGGGTCGAGCCGTGCACCTCGGCACCGGCAAACAGGTCGTAGCGCCACTGGGTCCAGCGGCCCGCACGCAAGAAATGTTCGCTCTCGGCCATGCGTCGGGCTGTGGCCATCATCAGCGCGAAACCAAAATCGGCGGTGGTTTCGGTCAGCACGTCGGGGGTGTTGGTCGCGACCACCTGGGCCGCCGTCATGGCGGGCACGTCAAAGTTGTTGTAGCCAACCGCCATGTTGGCGCAAATGCGCAGCCCGGGGCAGGCGGCGAGCACGCTGGCGTTGATGGGATCGGCCCCGGTGGTCAAGGCCCCCTGGCATGTGGCCAAGGCCGCCGTCCAACTGGCGCTGGACCAGGGGGTGTCGGATTGGTTGGCACTGACCTCGAAAGAGTGGGACAACTTGTCCAGGACTTGGGGGAAAATGGGGCGGGCGACGACGATGCGGGGTTTCATGCGATGTCCTGCAATGGGTGGGGGGATCGGGTGCTGGATGTGGAAGGCTGTGCCAAAATCGGCTCACTTTTTTCTGTCCATTCTATTTTGATGTGAGGTTGTCCATGGAAGCCACCCCCATGCAGCTTGTCGCCTCGGTCGTGTTTGCCATCGCGGTGGCCCACACCTTTCTGACCAAATACTTCGAGCGCCTGGCCCACGTCTACCCTCGGCACGCCGGGGTCTGGCATTTGCTCGGCGAGGTCGAGGTGGTGTTCGGGTTTTGGGCCATGGTGCTGTTGCTGGCCATGGTCGCCATGCTGGGCCCGCAGGCGTCCATCGACTACCTGGAGGGACGCAATTTCACCGAACCCATGTTCGTCTTTGTCATCATGGTGGTGGCGGCGAGCAAGCCCATCATTGCCCTGGTGCAAGACATGGTGCTGGGCTTGGCCCAACGCATGCCCGTGCACCCGCGCGTGGCGCTCATGTTTTGGGTCCTGTTCGCAGTGCCCCTGCTGGGTTCCTTCATCACGGAGCCTGCGGCCATGACGCTGGCGGCTTTGCTGTTGCGTGACATTGTCTTTGACCGCCAATCGTCACACGCGCTGCGCTATGGGACCTTGGGGGTGTTGTTCGTCAACGTCTCGATTGGCGGGACCTTGACCCACTTCGCGGCTCCCCCAGTGCTGATGGTGGCGGCCACCTGGCAATGGGACACCGTCTACATGCTGACCCACATCGGCTGGCGCGCCGCGCTGGCCTGCCTGATCAACGCCCTGGTGCTGGTGGCCTTGTTCAGGTCGGAGCTGTCGGCCCATGGCCTGTCGCAAGCCCAGCGGGGCCGTTCGGTCCCTTGGAGCGTGGCGCTGGTGCACCTGCTGTTCCTGGCCGGCGTGGTCGTTTCTGCGCACCACCCCGTGGTCTTCATGGGCTTGTTTTTGTTTTTTTTGGGTTACACCACGGCTTACAAGCCGCATCAAAGCCCTCTGATTCTGCGCGAGGCACTGCTGGTGGCGTTCTTCCTGGCTGGCCTGGTGGTGCTGGGTGGCCTGCAGGACTGGTGGCTCAAGCCGGTGCTTCTGTCCATGGACAGCACGGCGGTCTTTTACGGTGCCACGGCACTGACCGCCGTCACCGACAACGCGGCACTCACCTACCTGGCGTCCCTGGTCGATGGCCTGAGCGATGAATTCAAGCTCTCGCTGGTGATGGGCGCCGTGACCGGGGGTGGCCTGACCCTGATCGCCAATGCGCCCAACCCGGCGGGCGCGGCGATTTTGAAGGTCAAGTTCAGCGATCAGACCATCAGCCCGAAAGACCTGTTGCTCGCGGCCACCTTGCCCACGCTGGTGGCCGTCGCCTGCATGCGGCTGATCTAAGCCCCGATTCAGAGGTCAAACACCTGGCGCAGATAGGCCAGGTATTTCTCGTCCTCACACATGTTTTTCGCGGGGGTGTCCGAGAGTTTGGCCACCGGCTGGCCATTGCAGCGCACCATCTTGATCACGATTTGCAAGGGCTCGTAGCCCAAGTCATTGGTCAGGTTGGTGCCGATGCCAAAGGCCAGCTGGGTGCGGCCATGAAACTGCTTGAACAACTCGATCGTGCGCGGCACGGTCAAGCCGTCGCTGAAGATCAGCGTCTTGGTTTGAGGGTCAACCCGGTTGCGGCGGTAGTGTTCGATCATGCGCTCACCCCAGGCGAACGGGTCGCCGCTGTCGTGACGGGCGCCGTCGAACAACTTGCAAAAATACATGTCAAAGTCGCGCAAAAAGGGCTCGATGCCGTAGACATCGCTGAGCGCGATGCCCAGGTCGCCCCGGTACTCGCGGGCCCAAGACTCAAAGCCAAACACCTGGCTGTCGCGCAGGCGCGGACCCAGCGCCTGACACGCCTGCAGGTACTCGTGGGCCATGGTGCCCAGGGGCGTCAGCCCCAGTTTCATGGCCAACAACACATTGCTGGTGCCCGCGAACTGCCCCGCCGGTCCGGTCCCCAGTCGCGCCGACAAGACCCGCAGCACCTCTTCGTGCCAGGCGCGGGAAAAGCGTCGGCGTGTCCCGTAGTCGGCGATGCGCAACTCGTGCAACTCGGGCGATTGCAAGGCCACGATCTTGTCGGCCAGGCGTTTGCGGCCCTCGACGAAATCGGGCACCCGCTGGGTGTTTCGGAAGTAGACCTCGTTGACGATCGCCAACACCGGGATCTCAAACAAGATCGTGTGCAACCAGGGGCCTTGGATGGTGATGTCGATTTCGCCATCGAGTCGGGGTTGCACATCGATGTATTTTTCATTGAGCTTGAACAACCCCAGAAAATCGACAAAATCGCTCTTGATGAAGCGCAGATCGCGCAACCAGGCCAGCTCGGCATCCTGAAACCGCAGGCTGCACAATGAGCGGATTTCTTGTCGAATCTCGTTGACCATGGGGGCCAGCTCAATGCCGGGGTTGCGGCACTTGAACCGGTACTCGACCTGGGCACCCGGAAACTGATGCAGCACGGCCTGCATCATGGTGAACTTGTACAGATCGGTGTCGAGCAGACTGGTGATGATCATGGTCTTTTCGGGGTCAATCGACCCAATGGGTGAAGGACTCGACCGGCTCGCGGGGGGTGACGAAGGTGTTGACGATGTCCGACGCATCGGCCCAGCCCAAAGCCATGCCACAAACCAGCATCTCGTTCTCGGAGGCGCCGATGTGCGGCAAGATGATGCGCGAATAATGGTTCCAAGCCGCCTGCGGACAGGTGTGCAGGCCACGGGCGCGGGCGGCAACCATGATGTTTTGCAAAAACATCCCGTAGTCCACCAACGAGCCTCGTCCCATGACCCGGTCCAGGGTGAACATCAAGCCCACGGGCGCGTCAAAGAAACGGTAGTTGCGCTGGTGCTGGGCGTGCATTTTGTCTTTGTCGCCCTTGGTGATGCCCAGCAAACCATAGAGGCTCCAGCCGTTCTCTCTGCGTCGGTCGATGTAGGGGCTGACCCATTGCGTCGGGTAATAGTCGTATTCCTCGCGGTATTGGCTGGCCAGGCTGGGATCGGCGCGCTGGGCATCGTGGGCGGCGCACACCTTCTCCACCAAGCGGTCGCGTGGCGCCCCCTGCAACACGTACACGCGCCAAGGTTGCGTGTTGGTTCCTGACGGGGCCCGGCTGGCCACACGCAAAATGTCCAGGATCATTTCTCGCTCAACCGGCTGGGGGGTGAAGGCGCGGGCCGACATGCGCGAGGTGATGGCGTGATCCACGGCCTGTTGTTCGGGGGTCATTGCAGGGTCTCCAGAAATTGTTTGAAGGCGGGGGCCAGTGAAGTGGGCCGACGGGTGTGCCGGTCCACGTAAACATGAATGAAATGGCCCCGGGCTGCGCACAGGGGCTCACCCTGAATGAACAGGCCCACTTCATAGCGCACGCTCGATCCGCCGATGCGGGCCACGCGCACGCCCGCCTCGATCACCTGCGGGAACGTCACTGGCGCAAAATAATTGCACTGGGTCTCGATCACCAGGCCGATGGTCGGCCCATGGTGGATGTCAAGCATGCCGCGGTCAATCAGCAAGGCATTGACCGCGGTGTCAAACCAACTGTAGTAAACCACGTTGTTGACGTGTCCGTAGGTGTCGTTGTCCTCCCATCGGGTCGGGATGGTCCAAAACGCCCGGTAGGCCGTGCGGGGTTCGGGGGCGGGTCGTTCGGGGTCGCTCATGAAGTGGCATTTTGCCGCAGGTTTTGCCAACGTCGCCAATAGTCCAGGGCCACCCCAAAGGTGTTGACCTGCACCTGAACGGTCTGGTGGATGTCGTGTCCATAGCCGCCCGCCATGGCGAAGGTCAAAGGCAATCTGCGTTGCCAGGCCCACTCGAACACCCGGCGGTCGCGGGCTTCGAGGCCGTCAAAACTCAGCTTCAATCGGCCCAACCGATCCCCCTCATGCGGATCAGCCCCTGCGAGGTAAATCACCCATTGGGGTTCAAAGCGAGACTCCAGGGTGATCAACGCCTGCTCCAATGCCTCCAAATAGGCCTCGTCTCGGGTGCCGTCAGGCAGCTCGACGTCCAAATCGCCGGCCTCCTTGCGAAATGGAAAGTTCTTGGCCCCATGCAAGGACAAGGTAAAAACGGTGTCATCGCCTTGAAAAATGCGCGCCGTGCCATTGCCCTGATGCACATCGAGGTCGATGATGGCCACCCTCAAGGGTGCGCGGGGCCTGTCCCTGGCCCACTCGGCCTGCATCAGACGGGCGGCCACGGCAGCGTCGTTGAAAACGCAAAAGCCGCTCCCCTTATCGGGGTAGGCGTGGTGCGTGCCACCGGCCAGATTGCCGGAAACACCCTCGGTGAGCGCGGTTCGAGCGGCCTGGATCGTGGCCCCACTCGATCCACGGGCCCGATCGACCATGCCCGGGGTCCAAGCGAAGCCGATTTCGCGCTGGGCGGCCTGGCTCAGCGTGCCTTGGACGACCGAACGGATGTAGTCAGGGCTGTGCACCAGTGCCAGTTCACCGTCGCTGGCCGGTCGCGACAAGATGCGCTCGATCTGGGGCCAAGCGTCGAGCCGCTCGCGCAAGATCTCATATTTACCCATCGGAAAGCGATGTCCGGGCGGCAGCTTTTGGACGTTCGGGGTGGCGTAGAAAACCTTCACGCCATGGATTGTGCCCAAAAGACCATGCCCATCCGTGCCGAGCAGACTTCGAAAAAAAAGGGGGGGTGTCTGACGACACCCCCCTGGAAGGGATCCCTGGGCCCCAGCGGCCCCGTGAGGATCCGAGGAGACAACCTTGACAGCGGCTCGGACCGCCAAAAATCAACGCTTGCGGGCGGTGGCGGCCTTGGTGGTGTTGACCGCGTTTTGGGCCACCGCCTGCAGATTGGCTTCAGCAGCCTGGGTGGCTTGCTTGACAACCTTTTGGACCGACTCGTAGGCATTGTTCGAGGCCGAAACGGCGGTCTTGATCAGGGCGACGGCAGACTCGGAGCCAGCGGGGGCGTTCTTGGCGGCGGTGTCCACCAGGTTCAGCACGGCTTGCTGGGCCTGGGCCAGCTGGGCTTCGACGGCTTTGGTGTACTCGGCTTGGGTGGCGGCGGCGATGTCATAGACATGGCGGCTGTACGAGCTCACCTTTTCACCGACGGGCTGCAGGGCCTCGGTTTGCAGGGCCAGCAGCTCTTGGGCGTCTTTGACTTTCAACAGCGCCTGGGCGTGGGCGGCAGACTCGGACAGGGCGGCTTTGCCAGCGGCCAGGTTCAGTTCAGCCAGCTTTTCCACACCGTTGAAGGTCTTTTGGGTCAAGCCAAACAGCACGTCAAAATTGGCTTTGTTGGCAGCGGTCAGTTGTTCGATGGTCAGCATGAGAAACTCCTATGGGTTGAGGTTGAGTGTTCTGCACACTTCAACGAACCATGTTGCGGTGCAGCATGGTTTCAAGTATAGGGTTAACCCGGTCGATTACAAGGGGGTTTTGTTGCGGCGCAACATGTTTAGAGTCGGCGGTCTAAAACAGCTGGGGCTTAGGTCAGGAGCGCCCCCAGCCCGGGTAACAGCCTCGATCCCCGATCCGCCTCAAAACAGGTTGGGGCGAGGAATTTCCCGGGTCGAATCGATGCAGCCCCCATCGGCATACACGCCCCCAGGGTCACGGTAGGCCATCATTTTGTCCATGACCCGAGACATCTCGACGGGGTCGCGCCGGGTTTGCGACACCCACTGGGCCACCAGGTCTTCGTCGATGGCCATCTCGCCATCGTCTCGGGTCACGACCGCGTGGCGCCAATGGTAAATCTCCAGGCATTTGGTGACCAGGTCAAAGGGTTGGTCCCGGTGCCAGAAATTCGAGAATCGCCCTTCGCCCAGGTAGAAGACCCAAGAGCCCTCAAAACCCGTGACATCCGATGAGCGATGGTCGGGGTTTTTGAACCAGACGCGGTCTCCGGGCACGTAGAAAAAGGGGGGGAGCGGGCGCTCCATGGTCCCGTACTCGCAGGCATAGGCCAGGTGAAACGGGTCCGAGCGCAACACCTCTTGGCGGCATTGTTGTTCGATCTGCGCCAGGTAATCAGGCGCCACCCATTTCGCCTCTTGGGCGATGCCCAGCAGCAACAAATACTCGGTGGCCCGATAACAAGAAAACCCATACATCCTGCCGGTCACCTCGGGCTGGGTGGTGGCGATGATCGCGTCTTCCAGGCTCACCCCTTGACGCAAAACATAGCCCCGATCTTCGGTGGCCTGCCAATAGGCCTCGGGCCGCTCGGCGGTGGAGGTTTCAAACGACAGGGCGGTTTTCTTGGCTGCACACACGATGTTTTGTCGAATTCGCAGGTGTGACTCGAACTGCATGACGTGATCAAAGACCAGGGGGACAGGGGCCGCCAACATGGTGAGCAAGATTTCCTGCATGATCGCCGTTGGCTCTGACCTTTCATCGTCCCCGCGACCGAGCCTGAGTTGGAGGGATTCGAAGTTGCCAAACATCGATTCGAACAGGTCTTGTTGCAGGCAAACCTGAAAGTGATCGCCGGATCGGTCCGCACGATGCCGAAACACCAAATCCACATCGAGTCCACAGCGGTGCATGATGTCCATGATGCCCGCATGCGCATGAGCGGCCGCTTTCGCGCTCGCCGCCCCGATCCAAATTCCGGCCGGAGCCAGGTTGGGCAGGCGCATGTTCATGTTGTCTCCAGTCTTGACCCAGTCAAGCGTCCGTTTTTGATCCCGTGCGCGCCAGAACATTCGGCGTGTCGGGTCCTTTGTTTGATATCGGTTAAAGTAATGTAAATATCTGTGAAGGATTGGCGCAATGAGGGTTTTCAAGGTGATCCGCCCTGGGCTGACACTGGCCTTGAAAGGCGAGAATTGAATCAAATAGTTCCCTTCATGTGTCGAGATCGGGTGGGCCCATGAACCGATCGGCGGCCATCGATTTCATCAAAGCCTTGGCGGCCCAAGTGATCGTCTGGCATCACTTGGTCCTCTACACCCCCATGGCCGAGGTCTTGTCCGAACGCTGGCCCCTGTGGTTCGACTGGCTGGACACGCACGGTCGACTGGCGGTGCAGCCTTTTCTGGTCATCGGCGGTTTTCTGGCCGCGAAATCCATGGGCCGTCGCCAGACCGTGTTTTTCTGGGCCTCGGTGGGTCGGCGTTATTTGCGCCTGATGCCGGCGCTCGTGGTGTCCCTGTGCCTGGTGGTCCTGGTCACCTGGGTCCTGGGTGAGCACCTGCGCGATGCCGAATGGGCCTCACCGCTGCCAGACGCTGGCATCTTCCTGGCGCATGTGTTCATGCTGCAAGACCTGTTGGGGGTGGGATCGATCTCGGCCGGGGCCTGGTACCTGGCCATCGACCTGCAACTCTTTGCGCTCTATGTGGTGTTGGTCAAAATCAGTGCCAGGTGGTCCCCGCGGGTGACCGTACCCGCCCTATCGGCCATGTTGACTGGGCTGACCTTGGCCTCCGTTCACGTGTTCAGCCGCCAACCCATGCTGGACATTTGGGCCATCTACTTTTTTTCAGCCTATGGGCTGGGGGTGCTCGTCGCCTGGTCGCTCACGCATCGGGTGGCGCAATATTGGCTGGCCTTGACGGTGGCATTGTGGCTGATCGACGTCGCGCTCGACCCCAGGCCCAGGCCTTTGCTGGCGCTCGCGACCGGCGCTGTGTTGCTGGCGTGGTCCAAGCGACAGACCCATGGCGCCTGGCCCTGGACTGGTTTGCTGCAACGCCTGGGCGATGGCTCTTACGCGTTGTTTGTCAGCCATTTCGCCGTCATCCTGTTCGTGAGCGCGATTTGGGAATCTCAAAGCCCCGAAGGGGTGGGCGCGGCATGGCTGTACCTGCTTGCAGCTTGGTTGCTCGCCTTGGGGGTGGGTCATGGGGTCGACCGGTTCAGCCAGGGCCTGACACGTTGGGCGTGGCCGACGCGCGGCTGAACCCTGGCGGGGTGATCGAAGGCCGTCGATGAGTCTCCTGAACCACCCTGCCACTGGGTGAACACCCGGCGCGTCACGGCTGGATGAAACGACGCAGATCCGGCAAGGCCTGAAGCATGGCCTGGCGCCCCGCCTGAATCGAGCGGGCCCGTTCGCCAAAGGCCGCCGAGCTCACCCCATCGAGTTGGGGACGTACGACCACTTCGGCCTCGCGCAATTCGTATTCCTTGATGCTTTTGCCCATGATGGTGAAGGTTTGCAACAAGACCTGCAAGATGCCGCTGGCCTTGTTGGATTCGGGTGTGCTCGATATGTCGACCGCGAGCACCACATCGGCCCCCATCTGGCGGGCGTAGCGCACCGGCACTGGCGAGACCAAACCGCCATCGACGTAATCGTGGCCAGCGATGCGCACCGGGTCAAACATGGCCGGCACGGCGCTGGAGGCGCGCACCGCCGTCGCGATGTCCCCACTCTGAAACAGCACCCCCTGTCCCGAGTGCAGGTCGGTGGCCACGATGCCCAGAGGCAAAACGGTGTCCTCGATCCGTTTGTTGCCGGTCACCTGAGCCACATAACGCGCCAAGCCGTCCCCCTTGATCAAGCCACGCGACGTCAAGGGCAGGTTCCAGTCGGTCAGAGCGGCCTCTTCCATGGTTTCAGACAAACGTTGCAATTGGGCCCCGTTGCGGCCCGAAGCGTAAAACGCCGCCACCATGCTGCCCGCCGAGGTGCCCACCACCAGGTGGGGCCGGATCCCGGCTTCTTCGAGCACCTG
>JACCED010061316.1_pt1 | contig 17306 bp, 15 predicted proteins | sample 7455021 | NCBI WGS metagenome assembly JACCED01 (sample SAMN15323456, study PRJNA562643) | freshwater metagenome | isolation source: river surface water | place: USA:Blue River Watershed | collected 2017-08-19 | reverse complement strand
TTTTACACTTGATTATAAAATGTGAATACAAAAAGGCAAATAAACTATTGGTATTTTAACAAAAAGTATATTTTTGCCGCGTAAACAAAAACTTTTTACAATGTCAGACATCGCAACTAGAGTTAAAAAAATTATCGTTGACAAATTAGGTGTTGATGAAGCAGAAGTTACAAACGAGGCTTCATTTACGAATGATTTGGGCGCGGATTCATTAGACACAGTGGAATTAATCATGGAATTCGAAAAGGAGTTCAACATTTCTATTCCAGACGAACAAGCAGAAACTATTACTACTGTTGGTCAAGCTGTTGCTTATTTAGAAGAGCACGCAAAATAATATTTACTATTATTTTAGAAGCTGAACCTTCGGCATATTTAATCCGCCTTTTTGAGCCTTGCTTTAAAGGCGGATTCTTATTTTAAAAACATTTCAAATGCAAGCTAGACGTATTGTAGTTACAGGTATCGGTGCCCTTACTCCTATAGGGAATAATGTAGAAACTTATTGGAATAATTTAATCAATGGAGTTTCTGGTGCAGACATGATTACGCAATTTGATGCGTCAAAGTTTAAGACAAGATTTGCATGTGAGATCAAAGGCTTTGATCCTACAGAATTTATGGATCGTAAAGAAGCCAGAAAGCTAGACCGTTTTGCACAGATAGCATTGGTTGCTAGTGATCAGGCGGTGTTAGATGCTGGTATTACAAAAGACAATGTGGACCATGATAGGGTGGGTGTTATTTTTGCGAGTGGAATAGGAGGCTTAACGACTTTTACGGAAGAGGTGACCAATTTTGTAAATGGAGATGGTACACCAAGATTCAATCCCTTCTTTATTCCTAAAATGATTTTGGATATTGCAGCTGGACAAATCTCAATGAAACATGGCTTTAGAGGGCCAAACTATGCAGTGGTTAGTGCATGTGCGTCAAGTACAAACGCCATTATTTCTGCAATGGACAATTTAAAACTAGGCAAGGCAGATATCATAATTACAGGCGGATCAGAAGCGGTGATAGGTGTTGCAGGCATGGGCGGATTCAATGCGATGAAGGCAATGAGCGAGCGCAATGACGATCCAAAAACAGCAAGCCGTCCTTATGATAAAGACCGTGATGGTTTTATCATGGGTGAAGCAAGTGGTGTGTTGGTATTAGAAGAATTAGAACATGCGATTCGTCGTGGTGCAAAAATATATTGTGAAGTAGTAGGAGGTGGTGCTACAGCAGATGCTTATCATTTAACGGCACCGCATCCAGAAGGATTGGGTGCAAGAAACGTAATGAATGCTGCATTGAGAGATGCGGGCATGCAGGCCAATGAAATCGACTATATTAATACACATGGTACTTCAACGCCCTTAGGTGATATTGCCGAAGCAAAAGCAATTACCGAAGTGTTTGGAGAACATGCATACAATTTAAATATTAGCTCCACTAAGTCAATGACTGGTCATTGCTTAGGAGCAGCTGGGGTGATAGAGGCGATCGCTTGTATTCAAACAGTTATACACGATATTATTCCGCCAACCATCAATCACTTTACAGATGATCCAGATTTGGATCCACGCTTAAATTTCACTTTCAATAAAGCAGAAAAGCGCGTTGTGAATGCTGCATTAAGTAACACATTTGGTTTCGGTGGTCACAATGCATGCGTGATTGTTAAGAAATACAAAGCTTAACAAAGCCTAAAGTGAAACGCTTATACCATCTAATTTTTTCTTTTAGAAAATCTGAATTCGAGAAAAGTGTGTACATGCTTATTGGCTATCGTACGACAAAGATGGTGCTATTTCATACTGCATTGAATCATCGATCTATTAAAGACAACCCTTCTGAGAACAATGAAAGAATGGAGTTTTTAGGAGATGCAATCATCAGTTCTGTAGTAGCAGAGTATCTATTTAAAAAATACCCTTACAAAGGTGAAGGATTTTTGACTGAGATGCGAAGTAAGATGGTCAATAGACAACAGTTGAATCATATTGCCATTCAAATGGGGTTGAAGAAAATGACACGTTTCAATAAATTAGATGGCGGATTAAAGAGCAGTCAAATATTTGGCAATACCCTAGAAGCCTTAGTGGGCGCCATTTATCTAGACAAGCAATACAACTTTACAAAAAAATGGATCATCCAAAAAATGATTCAACCTTATTTGTTCATGGATGAATTAGAGCAAATAGATATCAACATCAAAAATAAAATCATCGGCTGGGCATTGAAGCAAGGCAAGCAAATTGATTTTGTCTTAGCAGATGAAAAACTGGAAGGAAGACGCAGGTTGTTCACCATTGATATTGTGATAGATGGAGAAGTCATTACTTCGCAAAAAGGATTTACAAAGAAAGATGCAAGTCAAATTGCAGCACAAAAAGCCATCGAAATATTGCAAATTACATAGTGAACTTAAGCCTTTGTCTGGCATAGTTCAATCAAGACGCCATTAGTATCTTTTGGATGGACAAAACACACCCATTTATTATCGGCACCTAATTTTGGCGCTTCGTTGAGTAAGGTGAAGCCTTCGTTTTTCAATCTTTCCATTTCTGCTTGAATATCAGGTACTTCAAAAGCAATATGGTGCAATCCTTCCCCTTTTTTTGCAATGAATTTAGCTATCACCCCATTTGGATCCAGGCTTTCTAATAACTCGATTTTAGCGCCATCTTGTAAAAAAAACGCCGTGTCAACTTGTTCGCCCGACACTTGTTCGGTTTTATAACATTTACTATCAAGTAAGCGTTCGTAGAGCGGAATACTTGTTTTCAAGCTATTCACTGCAATACCAATATGGTCCACCTTATAATCCATCTGAGCTTGTTTTACGAATTGGGAAAAAATTGCGGCCTAAAGCTAACGAAATCCTACATATTGCTGTTCAATCTTTAACTTTGTGGTCTTAGACAAATATAAAATAGAACTATGTTAAAATTACCAATTTATCTTGACCATAATGCAACTACCCCGATGGATCCTAGGGTTTTGGAGGCAATGATTCCTTATTTCACCGAAAATTTCGGAAACGCAGCAAGTAGGAACCATTCTTTTGGATGGCATGCAGAAGAGGCAGTAGATTATGCACGTGAGCAAATCGCTCAATTAATTGGTGCAGACCCAAAAGAGATCATTTTTACTTCGGGTGCAACTGAAGGCGATAACTTAGGTATCAAGGGGGTGTACGAAATGTACGCAAGCAAGGGAAACCATATCATCACATGTACTACAGAACACAAAGCTGTTCTAGATACATGTAAGCATTTAGAAAAATTAGGTGCCGAAGTAACTTATTTAGAAGTTCAACCTGATGGCTTAATAGACTTGAAGGAATTAGAAGCTGCAATGAGACCTACTACAATTTTAGTAGCGATTATGTATGCTAATAACGAAATTGGAGTAATACAACCAGTGAAAGAAATTAGTGCGATTGCTAAAAAGCATGGTGCATTATTTTTTACAGATGCAGTACAAGCAGTAGGTAAAATCCCTGTTGATGTAAATGCAGATGGTATTGATTTGATGGCATTTACTGCGCATAAAATGTACGGACCTAAAGGTGTTGGTGCTTTGTATGTACGCCGTAAAAATCCAAGAGTAAAAGTTACTGCACAAGTAGATGGTGGTGGACACGAGAGAGGCATGCGTAGTGGAACTTTAAACGTACCAGGAATTGTTGGTTTTGGTAAAGCATGTGAATTAGCAAGATTAGAAATGGCTTCTGATACAGAGCGTATTTCTAAATTAAGAGATAAGTTAGAAAATGCTTTAAAGCAAATCGATGAGTCATATGTGAATGGAAATCCAGCACATCGTTTACCACATGTAAGCAATATTTCTTTCAAATATGTAGAAGGCGAAGGTTTGATGATGGGCTTTAACCAAGACATCGCATTGTCTTCTGGTTCGGCTTGTACATCTGCTTCATTAGAGCCTAGCTATGTATTGAAGGCTTTAGGATTAGGAGATGATTTAGCACATAGTTCATTGCGTTTTGGCTTAGGAAGATATACTACAGAAGAACAAATCGATTTTACAATCAAGGCGGTAACTGATACTGTGTTGAAATTAAGAGAGATGAGTCCTTTATGGGAAATGTTCAAAGAAGGAATCGATATTGATTCAATTCAATGGGCGCATCACTAAAAACGTTGTCACCAATTGGGGCAACAAAAATAATTAACAATTAAAAATTTACAATCATGGCATATTCAGATAAAGTAATCGATCATTATTCTAATCCTAAAAATGTAGGAACATTAGATAAAGCCTCTAAAACAGTTGGTACTGGTTTAGTAGGAGCACCAGAATGCGGTGACGTAATGCGTTTGCAAATTCAAGTAGATGATGCTACAGGTATCATCACAGACGCAAAATTCAAAACATTTGGTTGTGGTTCTGCAATCGCTTCTTCTTCTTTAGCTACAGAGTGGTTAAAGGGTAAATCAGTTGACGAAGCAGTAAAAATCGACAACATGGATTTAGTAGAAGAATTAAATTTGCCTCCAGTAAAGATTCACTGTTCAGTATTAGCAGAAGATGCAATCAAGGCAGCGATCAATGACTACCGTGCAAAAAATGGTTTAGAGCAATTGGTATTTGAAGAGCGTATTCACTAATTGACAACATGAGCGAAGTAGCAGAAAATACAATTTATGTCAGCGAAAAGGCGAAAGCAAAAGTGAAACAACTTATGCTGGATGCTGGTGTTGCAGAAGACCCTAGTTATTTCTTAAGAGTAGGTGTCGTGGGCGGAGGCTGCTCTGGATTAAGTTATAAGCTAGACTTTGATAATGAGATTAAGCCAATGGATCAAGTATTTGAAGACAATGGCGTGAAGATTGTAACAGATCTAAAAAGCTTTTTATACCTGGTCAATACAGAGCTAGAGTTTTCAGATGGATTAAATGGAAAAGGTTTTTACTTTAACAACCCCAATGCAAGTAGAAGTTGTGGATGTGGCGAGAGTTTTGCAGTGTAGTTTCCATTAAAGAATAGGTACAAGCCCCCGAAACTCGGGGGCTTTTTTGTAGCTTTGAGGTATGTGGGCAATATGTAAAAAAGAGTGGGCACATTATTTCGGAAGCTTATCTGGCTATCTGATTATCAGTTTTTATTTACTGGTGAATGGGGTGATGCTATTTGTGCTTCCTAATTTCAATGTGTTAGATTTTGGCTACACCAGCCTGCAAGTGTACTTTGACTTTGCGCCATGGATATTAATTTTATTGATACCTGCAATTACAATGAGGAGTTTCTCCCAAGAGTATCAACAAGGCACTTATGAAATTTTAAAGAGTCTCCCAATTAAGACAAGGTCCATTTTGATGGGAAAGTATTTGGGGCTTATTTCCATCACGGTTGCAGCGATTCTTCCCACATTTGTTTATGCAATGGTATTGAATGGGCTAAGTGTCGAGGGGGGTATTGACTGGGGTGCAACCATTGGTGCTTATATTGGTTTACTTGCGCTAGCTGCGGTATATGTGGCAGTGGGTGTTTTTATAAGTAGTACAACTAAACAAGCGATAATTGCTTTATTGGCTTCTGTATTCATCTGTATTTTCTTATATAAAGGATTTGATTGGATTTCGGAGTTGAACTTTTTTCAAAACGGTTACGATTATTATATTCGTCAATTAGGGCTTTCGGCACATTATCAAAATTTAAATAAGGGAGCAGTTGGTTTACCCGACGTTTTGTATTTTAAATCCATCATCATTTTATTTGGTTTAGGTGCTATTGAGCAGTTGTCAGGAAAGTTCAAGTACAGCTGGGTATTGTTTGTACTACTTTTATTGAATTACCTAAGTCATGTGTATCCATTACAAATAGATTTAACCAAAGACCAGCGCTATACCTTAAGTAGCCAATCTAAAACATTGATTCAAGAGGTCAATCAACCAGTTAAAATACATTTATATCTAGGAGGCGAATTGCCGGCACATTATAAAAAGTTAGAACTAGCTACAACACAGTTGCTTGATAAATTACAACAACTCAATCCAACATGGATTCATTGGGAGCAAACAGTTCCAGGAGAGTTGTTCAAAGACAGTGCCTTAATGACTTTTTATGACAGTTTGCAAAAGCAAGGGTTACCTATAGATCGTTTTCAAAATACAGCCACCATCACAGATAAAAAATTAGATCAACTATTGGTGCCAGGTATATTAATCGAAGTGGAAGGGCAAAAGCCTATCGCTATTGATTTAAGGAGTAGCAAACAATTTTTTAAGCCATACAATATCATCAAGGAGTTGCCCGAAGTAGATGTAGAAGCGAGTTTCAACGCTGCTGAAGCACTTTTGGAATATAAAATCGTACAAGCTATTTATTTATTAAATAGAACGACACGTCCAAGCATTGCTTACTTGGTAGGGAATGGAGAACCATTGGATTACACGGTGAATGATTTGGGGCAATCCATCAAAAATCAATACAATCTTGGTGTCTTTGATTTAAAAAAAGGATTCCCTGATGCGGCTAAAATAAATACCCTTTTAATTGTAAAGCCCACTCAACGTTTTACAGAATTGGATCAATTGAAAATTGATCAGTTTATCCTTTCTGGAGGGAATGTGATTTGGGCCTTGGATCCCTTGTTTGCTGAGTATGATAGCTTGCGCAATACAGCGGGCGAATACCTTGCATTTGATCGTGGACTTGGATTGGAGGCGCAGTTGTTTAAATATGGCGTAAGGGTGAATCCCAATTTAGTTCAAGACTTGAATTGCGCCAAGTTGCCGATGGTAGTTGGTGTAGATGCAGCAGGATCCCCAACAATTCAAAGAGTGCCATGGCCTTACTATCCTTTTGCACAAGCCGGATCAGCACATCCGATGGTGCAAAATATGGACAGAGTGCTTACTGCTTTTCCTGCAAGCTTGGATACGGTACGCGCGAATGGCATTACAAAAACGATTCTATTAACGACAGATACTACAAGTAGGATCATCAATAGTCCAACGATGATCCAATTGAATAGTGGTCAGCAAGAAGGCGAATTAGCAAGTTTTATAAAACAACATATTCCAGTTGCGGTTTTACTAGAAGGACAGTTTAGATCTGCATTTACAGGCAGGATCACTCAATCCTTGATTGACTCTGTTCAAATGGCCACTGGCAAAGCTTTTATCACAAGTGGAAACAAGGCAGCAAAGCAGATTGTGCTTTCTGATGCAGATTTAATTACCAATTTCGTGGATGCGCAAAAAGGGCCTCTCCCAATGGGAATGATTCCTTATGAAAATGTGCAATTTGCGAATCCTGTATTTTTTCAAAATGCAATCGCTTATCTAAATGAGCCAGTTAGTTTATTAGAGGCGCGTAAAAAGAACTTAGTTTTAAGACGACTAGATCCAGGGAAGGTGGCTGAAAATAGACTTTGGATTCAACTTGTTTTATTAATTGGTCCATTATTGCTGTTAGGATTAGGTTATTGGGGGGTGTACTATTACCGCCAATCTCGATTTGCCGAATCTAAATCATAGCTTATCTTTACAGCATGACAACAGATCAAATTGTATACGCTGTTTTTGGAGTAGTGGTAGTCACTGCTTTAATTTTAGACTTAGGGTTTTTAAGTAAAAAAAATAAAACCATTTCCATACGTCAAGCGCTTCAACAAACATTTATTTGGGTATTGTTAGCCTTAGGTTTTTTTGTATTCATGTGGGTGGAAGAAGGCCAGAAATTAGCTTTTGAATATTTGAGTGGATACTTAATGGAATGGAGTTTGAGTATTGATAATATTTTCGTTTTCATATTAATATTTGATTCCTTTAAGGTGAAGGAACAACACATATCAAGGGTCTTGTTGATCGGAATTTTGATTGCAATTGTCTTTAGAGTCATCTTTATTACAGTGGGGGTAGCGTTGGTAGCCAAGTTTGCTTGGATATTATATTTATTTGGATTGTTCTTATTGTATACTGGGTATAAAATGTTTACAGCGGGAGAAGATGAAGCATTTGATCCACATGATTCAAAAATCTACCACTTCTTAAAAAAGTTTTTACCAATCACTAGCGAAGACGGAGATGGTAAGTTTATGGTGCGCATCGGCGGAAAACCCATGTACACAAGCCTTTTTGTGGTAGTGGTGTTGCTTGCTGCCATTGATTTGGTATTTGCATTGGATTCTATTCCAGCAGTCATGGGCATCTCTATGAGCAGCTTAGTTATTTACACTTCTAATATTTTTGCGATACTTGGATTGCGCTCTTTATTCTTTTTATTGAGAGGTGCTGTCAATCAATTTGAACATTTACAACAAGGGATTGCCATTGTACTCATTTTCATTGGTGTCAAAATGCTAGGAGAACATTATATCAATATGGTCATGGACAAAAACACACAAGTGCTTTTATCCCTATTGGTCATTGTGTTTTCAATAACAGGTTCAATATTGTATTCTATCTTTTCAAATCGTCAAAAGAACCTTCCAAAGGATTTCAAGGACAATACTATTTAATATATGCAATTCAAGATGAACGGAAAGAAAGTAGCAGCATTAATCATTGCGATTATATTGATTGATCAATTGCTAAAATTCTATATCAAATTAAACTTCTTTTTAGGCGAAGAGCATCAAGTGATTGGATCTTGGTTCAGGTTGCATTTTGTAGAAAATGAAGGGATGGCTTGGGGCCTAAAATTTGGTGGCGGATTTGGAAAAATTGCATTGACCTTATTCAGGTTGGTTGCGGTGATTTGGGGAACTTTCTTAATCAAAGGATTTATAGAGAAGCAGTACCACACTGGATTCATCCTCTGCTCTGCCTTGATTTATGCTGGCGCATTGGGTAATTTGATTGATAGTATGTTTTATGGCTTATTGTTTGACGCCAGTATTCCTTATACGACGATGGTAGCCCAGTTTTTGCCAGAAGGGGGCGGGTATGCTAGCTTCTTACATGGTAAAGTGGTGGATATGTTTTATTTCCCCATCATTACAGACGCACAATTTCCGAGCTGGATGCCTATTTGGGGTGGAGAAACCTTTGAATTCTTCCGTCCGGTATTCAATTTTGCCGATATGGCCATTAGTTCTGGGGTGATTGCCTTGTTTATCTTTCAAGGCAAGTTTTTTCCTTCAGAAGAAGCCGCATAATTTCGTTTCCTTTTTTGAGTGCTTATTCGTACCTTCATGGCCTAAAAATCAGATAGGACAAGCGTTTTATGAGTAATCAATATCCAGAATTCAGTGGCTTACATTTGCCAACCATAGAGGCAGAAATTTTAGCAGCTTGGAAAAAAGAACAAGCTTTTGAACAATCTGTTCAATTAAGAGAAGGTAAAACACCGTTCGTGTTTTATGAAGGTCCTCCAAGCGCCAATGGGATGCCTGGAATCCACCACGTTATTTCAAGAACTTTAAAGGACATGGTTTGTCGTTATAAAACCATGCAAGGATTTCAAGTAAAACGCAAGGGCGGATGGGATACCCATGGCTTGCCAGTAGAGTTAGGTGTAGAAAAAGAACTGGGTATTACTAAAGAGGATATTGGAAAAACAATTACGGTAGAAGCCTACAATCAAAAATGTAGAGAAGCTGTATTGCGCTATAAAAAAGAGTGGGACGACATTACCAACAAAATGGGGTATTGGGTAGATTTAAACAATCCATACATCACATTTGAGAATAATTATATTGAAACTTTGTGGTGGATTTTAAGTACCCTTTACAAAAAAGGATACTTGTATCAAAGTGTAAGTATTCAACCTTATTCACCTGCTGCAGGTACTGGATTGAGTTCACATGAGTTGAATCAGCCAGGTACGTACAAAGATGTAAAAGACACTTCTGTTGTGGCGATGTTTAAAGCAATTGCATCAGCAGAAAGTCAATTTATTTTTGATGCTGCAGCTGCAAATACATTGACAAACGAAGTGTATTATATGGCTTGGACGACAACACCATGGACTTTGCCATCGAATTTAGGATTGACTGTTGGACCAAATATTGAGTATGCTTTAATCGCTACTTACAATCCTTATACTGCAATGCCTGTGAATGTAATTGTGGCAAAAGCCTTGGTATCAAAGTATTTCAAGGAGGAAGGATTAAGCTTAACAAGTTTTGCAGAAGGAGATAAAGTGTTACCATGGAAAGAACTAGCTACATTCAAAGGAAGCCAATTAGACGGCTTGCGCTATGAGCAGTTGATGCCATTTGAAGCAAATAACCCTGCCAATATAGAAGGCGATCCATTTAAAATTATACTAGGAGATTTTGTTACTACAGAAGATGGAACGGGTATCGTGCATACTTCACCAGCTTTTGGAGCAGATGACTATAAAGTAGGACAAAAAAATAATTTAGGGATCATTACTTTAGTAGATAGAGAAGGAAAATTCATTGATGGTGTGGGAGAGTTCGCTGGAAGATTCGTAAAGAATTATAAAGACGAAAAAGATTTTCAAGATGTGAATGTAGATATCTCTGTGAAATTAAAGAAAGAGAACCGAGCATTTAAAGTAGAAAAATACGAACACAATTATCCGCATTGTTGGAGAACAGATAAACCCATTTTCTATTATCCATTAGATGCATGGTTTATCAAGACGACTGCAGTGAAAGACAGAATGGTGGAGTTGAATAAAACCATCAACTGGAAACCAAAAAGCACAGGAGAAGGACGTTTTGGCAACTGGTTGGAAAACATGGTGGACTGGAATTTATCTAGAAGTAGATACTGGGGAACACCATTACCTATCTGGAGAACAGAAGATGGAACAGAAGAAGTTTGTATTGGATCAATAGATGAATTGACTGCAGGATTTTTAGCAGCGAAAGAAAAAGGATTTAACCAAGGTGTTCAATTACAAGTAGTAGATGGGAAATTGGATGTGGATTTACACAAGCCATTTGTAGATCAAATTGAAATCTTAAGTCCTTCTGGTCAACCAATGAAGCGTGTTTCAGACTTAGTGGATGTGTGGTTTGATTCGGGCGCAATGCCTTATGCACAATGGCATTATCCATTTGAGAATAAAGATTTAATTGAAAAAGGATTGGCATTTCCTGCCGACTTTATAGCAGAAGGAGTAGACCAAACAAGAGGTTGGTTCTATACATTACATGCATTAGGCGTTTTATTGTTTGATAAAGTGGCTTATAAGGCCGTAGTGAGTAATGGATTGGTGTTGGATAAGAACGGCAACAAAATGAGTAAGCGTTTAGGCAATGTGGTGAATCCATTTGAGACATTAGAAACTTATGGAGCAGATGCGACTAGATGGTATTTAGTTACCAATGCATCTCCTTGGGATAATTTAAAGTTTGATTTATCAGGGATACAAGAAGTGCAAAGAAAATTCTTTGGTACATTATACAATACCTATCAATTTTTTGTGTTGTATGCGAATGTAGATGGATTCAAATTTGAGCAAGCTTATATCCCAGTGAAAGATCGACCTGAGATTGACCGTTGGGTTATTTCTTCATTAAATAGTTTAGTGCAGACTGTGACAGTGGCGATGGATGATTTTGAGCCAACCATTGCTGGGCGTGCAATTGAGACCTTTGTAGATGAGCATTTAAGTAACTGGTATGTGCGTTTATGTAGAAGACGATTCTGGAAGGGAACTTATACAGATGATAAAATCGCAGCTTATCAAACCTTATACGAATGCATTGAGACGATTGCAAGATTGATGGCACCTATTGCTCCATTCTTCTGTGATCAATTGTTCAGAAATTTGAATGGGTTGACAAAACGATTTGAAGCAACGACCATTCACCATATTGATTTCCCCAAAGCCGATCCATCTAAAATGGATGCAGCTTTAGAAACAAGAATGCAGTTGGCACAGGATATTTGTTCTTTGGTTTTATCTATACGTAAAAAAGTAAATATCAAAGTGCGCCAACCATTGCAAAAAATATTGATACCAGTTTTAGACCCGGCGATGAAATTGGCCATTGAACAAATGGAAGAATTAATTCTAGCAGAAGTAAACGTAAAAGAAATTAATTATATCACAGAGACTGAAGGAGTCATTAGCAAAAAGCTAAAACCGAATTTCAAATTATTGGGTGCAAAATTGGGTACGAAGATGAAACAAGCTTCTGCTGTCATTGCAGCTTTGACGCAAAATGAAATTTCTGAGCTTGAGCGTAACGGGAACCTAACCATTCAGGTTGACGGAACTTCTATTCCATTGTTAATCAATGAAGTAGATATAATTGCGGAAGATATTCCAGGCTGGAGTGTGGCGGTTAAGGGCAATTTGACTGTTGCATTGGATATTAGCCTTTCTGAAGCACTTTTAAAGGAAGGAAATGCTCGAGAATTGGTAAATAGGGTCCAAAACATCCGAAAAGAGGCCAATTTTGAGCTCACAGACAAGATTTTACTCCAAATTGTGGATAACCCAAATATGAAAGATTCCATTAATGAATTTTCAGCCTATATTTGCCGCGAAATATTGGCGACCCAAATCGATTGGGTCTCTAGCCTTGAAGAAGGCGTTGATATCGAAATAAATGATCAAAAACTAAGGATTTTAGTTAGACAAAAAGGATAATTATGGCTACAAAAAAACCAGCACCTAAGAAAGCGGCTCCAGCTAAAAAAGCAGCGCCAGCAAAAAAAGCGGCTCCTGTAAAAAAGGCAGCTCCAGCTAAGAAAGCAGCGCCAGCTAAAAAAGCGGCTCCAGCAAAAAAGGCAGCTCCGGTAAAAAAAGCAGCTCCAGCAAAAAAGGCGGCGCCTGTAAAAAAAGCGGCTCCTGTAAAGAAGGCTGCACCAGCTAAGAAAACGGCTCCTGTAAAAAAAGCAGCTCCAGCAAAAAAGGCAGCGCCTGTAAAAAAAGCGGCTCCTGTAAAAGTGGTGGCAGCTCCAGCTAAGAAAGTAGCAGCTCCAGCAAAAAAGGCAGCACCTGTGAAAGCGCCTGCTAAACCAGTTGTTGCAGCAAAACCAATTGCAGCACCTGCTAAAAAAGCAGCTCCTGCAAAAGCACCGGCTAAACCAGTTGCAAAAGCTCCAGTAAAACCAGTTGTGGCTCCAAAGCCAGTAGAGAAATATGTACCTCCTGCAAAACCAGTTCCTGTTATTCCTACACCACCGGTTAAGCCAGTGCGTAAGGCAGCAGAACCGATCAAGGACATCAAAGTGCCAAAGATCAATGCAAAGAGCAGTGTACCTTATCAACCAGGTTATGTGCCAATGGAAAAGAGGAAAGAAGTAGAAAGATCAACAGAGACTTTAGTAAAATATTCTGATGCTGAATTAGCAGAGTTTAGAGATTTGATTTCAAAGAAATTAGACGCTGCCAAAAAAGAGTTAGTCTACTTACAAGGTTTAATCACTCGTAAGGATGAAATGGGTGGCGACAATGATGATGCAAGATACATGACCATGGAAGATGGTAGTGTAAGCATGGAAAGAGAGCAGTTAGGCCAAATGGCTAGCCGTCAAATCACTTTCATCGATCACCTAGAGAAAGCCTTAATGCGTATTGAAAACAAAACCTACGGCATTTGTAGAGTGACAGGTCGCTTGATTGACAAAGCACGTTTACGCGCTGTGCCACATGCTACTTTAAGCTTAGAAGCAAAATTAGGTTATGTGAAAAATAGCAGCGAACAATAATAATTTAAGCAAGTAAATTGCTAGTATAGTGATATTAAAAAACCCGATCATCGATCGGGTTTTTTGTTGCCTATTTTTAATTTGAATATTCATTTTAAATGAAACTCAACATTAGATAACTAATTATTTTACTTCCTGCATCTCAATCAATTTCTTGTAGTAACCACCTTGTGCCAATAAGGTATCGTGATTACCACGTTCTACAATGGCGCCTTTCTGTAGGACGATGATTTCGTCTGCGTGGCGAATCGTAGATAAGCGATGGGCAATGACAATGGAGGTTCTGTTTTGCATCATATTGTTAATCGCATCTTGTACCAGTCTTTCACTTTCTGTATCTAAGGCAGAAGTGGCTTCGTCTAATATTAAGATTGGAGGATTTTTTAATACGGCTCTTGCAATGGTTAAACGTTGACGTTCGCCGCCGCTTAATTTACTTCCACGGTCACCAATCATAGATTCAAATCCACCTTCTTTCTTTGTGATAAAGTCATAAGCATTGGCAATCTTAGCAGCAGCAATAATCTCTTCCATCGTAGCTTCTGGTTTTCCTAAAGCGATATTGGCAGCAATCGTATCATTGAATAAGATAGGTTCTTGTGTTACAATACTGATGAGTTGTCTTAAGCTATGTAAGCTATAGTCTTTAATGTTTTTTCCATCAATGTATAAGTTACCTGTGGTCACATCATGGAACCTAGGCACCAAATCGGCAAGTGTACTTTTTCCTGCACCAGAAGATCCTACTAAAGCAACGGTAGTACCTTTTTTTATGGTCAATTCAATATGGTTCAAAATACTTGCATCATGGTAAGCAAATCCAACATTGTCAAAATGAATATTGTCTTTGAATCCTTCAATTAAAATTGGGTTGGCAACTTCTTCTACGGTATTTGGCGCTTCTAAGATTTCATTCAATCTATCTAAAGTTGCTGTACCTCTATTGACGTTGTAAATAGCCTGTGACAAAGCTTTTGCAGGGTTGATAATTTGCGAGAACAAAGCTACATAAGTGATAAAAGAACCTGGAGATAAAATATCACCACTTAAAACCAGCTTGCCTCCAAACCAAAGTACACCGCATAGAATGGTCACGCCTAAAAATTCAGACACCGGAGACGCTAAGTCACGACGATTTAAAATTCGATTCTTTAAATTAAAGATATCTTCTACCAATCCGTAAAATTGACCTTTCACTTTTCCTTCTGCATTGAATGCTTTGATGATTCTTAATCCAGATAAAGTCTCTTCCATCTGACTTAAAATCTCCCCCCATTTTACTTGCGCACTATTGGTATGCTTTTTTAAACTACGTCCTATTCTTCCTACAATAAAGCCAGCTACTGGTAGTAAAATAAATACAAACAAAGTCAGCTTTGCGCTGATTAAGAATAAGAAAATTAAAATACCAATGATGGTAAGTGGCTCTTTAATTAAGCCTTCTAATGCACTAATTACAGAGCTTTCTAATTCAGCAATATCATTTGATGCCCTACTTAAGATATCTCCTTTTCTTTTTTCAGTAAAATAGCCAACAGGTAATTGTAAAATCTTATCGTATAATAACTTGGAATACTTCTTGGTTACCATATTGCGGATGGGTGCCAAAAAATAAAAAGCGAGGTATAAAAATAAATTTTTGAAAAAGATAGAAACGATGATGAATAAACAAATCCATCCCAAAGCATAAGCCTTACCATTGGCCTTGATGATGTCTTGCAAAAATTGGTAAATAACGTCTTTAAGATTAGCGGTATCTGTTACTGATACAGGTGTAAGACTTGCAAAAGCATTGTTCCCAAAGATCAAATCAAGGAAAGGGGTCAGCATACCCAATGAAAACAAGCTAAAAAGGATCGATAACAAGATAAATAGACCATACCAGCCCATATAGGTCTTGTATTCCTTAATATAACTTACGATGCGAAAAAATTTCTTCATAATTAAAACTATTCCCTCAGAATAATCAGCAAAGTAACTAATTTTACAGCGAATCAACGACTTTGATTATTATGGAAGAGGGTAAAAGACAGAAACAAGTAGCTGGTGCGATTCAAAGCACCTTGAATGATATTTTTTTAAAATTGGGCTTGAACCATTTACAAGGCGGGATGATTTCCATCTCCTCTGTAAAAGTGACCCCAGATTTATTAGAAGCAAGGATCTATTTGAGTTTATTTCAGGTGGCAGACCAAGCTGATTGCTTTAAGAAGATAGAAGCAAAACAATGGGATATCAAAAAGCACCTTCAAGAAGCCATGAAGCATCAATTAAGACGTATTCCAGTTTTACATTTTTATTTAGATGACACATTGGATTATGTATTTAAAATGGAAGAGATTTTAAAAAAATTATAAGTTGCATTTTTTATTTGCTTGGCGTTATTTTAGGGGCAAATACTCCTTTCAGGCAATCCAACTCATTGCATGGGTAAGCGTCTTCGCCATTGCCATTGGTACTGCTGCTTTACTGACGATACTAAGTGTCTCCAATGGCTTCTCTGACATTGTGAAAGGCTTGTATGCAGATTTCTATGCTGATCTCCGTGTGGTTCCTAGATCTGGAAAATTTATAACCTTATCTCAACAGCAATTGAATGCAATTAGACAAATTCCAGGCGTCCATTATGCTACTGGGATTGTTGAGAATAAGGCGATCCTTGTTCGAAGTGCGCAACAAACAGTTGTATTGGTGAAAGGAGTCGACTCCAATTACATCCACATTAATAAAGTCAATCAATATTTAAAACGAGGCCGTTTTGTTGTGGGTAATTTGGATAGCCCTAAATTGGTCTTAGGTATTGGGGTAGAAGAAAATTTATTACTGTTTAATGCAGACTTGGGGGAACCTTTAGAATTGATTGCGGTAGGTAGGTCTGGGAAGTCATTAAAATCAATGGATCAGCTAAACCACTTAGTAGCAGTGCAGTCTGGCGCATTCTCAGTCCAACAAGAATTTGATGCGCAATATGTGTTCACTTCCAATCAATTCGCACAATATTTATTTGATCTAGATACCAATCAATATTCAGGCCTTGAATTGTCTATTGATTTAAGCAAAGAAAAAAGTATTGCTACGGCGATTCAAAATCAACTAGGGGTCAATTTTCTAGTGCAAAATAAATACCAACAAAATGCAGATTTGTATAAAATTATGCAAACAGAAAAATGGATCATTTTTGCCATTCTAGCATTAATTATGGTTGTAGCGTCCTTTAACTTAGTGGGTGCATTGACGATGTTGGTTTTGGAAAAGCAAAAAGACATTCATGTGTTACACGCAATGGGTGCAAGCGCTGGCACGATTCAAAAAATATTCCTTAGTTTATCAATTGTCATGTCTATGACTGGTGCATTGATTGGCGGACTGATTGCATCCTGCTTGATTTTTTTACAAGCACAATTTCATTTTGTCAAATTACAAGGAGCCAGTTTTGTAATTGATTATTACCCGGTAAAAGCTGTTTGGACGGACTATTTGGCGGTGGTTGGGTTGGTAGTAGCCATTGCTATTATTGCTGGCTGGATTCCTGCAAAGAAAGCAGCTTCTAGGATTTTTGAAAAAATTGGATAAGCATACTTTATGAATAGGTTATATAAAAAAAGGGATGCTTTGCATCCCTTTTTTTATTCGTCTAGTAAAAGATTAAAAATCTCCTAAAGTCATTTCTAATTGTCCTAGTGCGTTCTCTAATTGTGCATCATT
>JACCED011214551.1_pt1 | contig 17323 bp, 18 predicted proteins | sample 7455021 | NCBI WGS metagenome assembly JACCED01 (sample SAMN15323456, study PRJNA562643) | freshwater metagenome | isolation source: river surface water | place: USA:Blue River Watershed | collected 2017-08-19 | reverse complement strand
TCGACATAGGTGCGCGCAACCGCGCCCGGCAGGGCAGCGGCGATGCTATCGCCGAGCGTCTTGAGAGCTTCGTCCATGTTACCAGCCAGTCAAAAGCCACCGGAGAAATCCCCGACGGCGGTTAGCGCTCGATCGTGCCCAGACGGCGGATCTTCTTCTGCAACAGCATGACGCCGTAGAGGAGAGCTTCAGCCGAGGGCGGACATCCCGGCACGTAGATATCGACCGGCACAATGCGGTCGCAGCCACGTACGACAGAATAAGAATAGTGATAGTAGCCGCCGCCATTGGCGCAGCTGCCCATCGAGATGACGTAACGCGGCTCAGGCATCTGGTCATAGACCTTGCGCAAAGCGGGCGCCATCTTGTTGGTGAGCGTGCCAGCGACGATCATCACGTCGGACTGGCGCGGCGACGCACGCGGAGCGAAACCGAATCGCTCAGCGTCATAGCGCGGCATGGACATCTGCATCATCTCAACCGCGCAACAAGCGAGGCCGAAGGTCATCCACATCAGCGAGCCCGTGCGGGCCCAGTTGATGAGATCCTCCGTCGAGGTGACGATGAAACCTTTGTCCGCGAGCTGATCATTGATGCCGATAAAGAACGGGTCATCCGCGCCCACTGGCTTGCCAGTGTTCGGGTCGATGATGCCGCGCGGCGGCTGTGAGATGAGAGGGCTCAGTCCCATTCAAGCGCTCCCTTGCGCCATTCGTAGATGAAGCCGATTGTCAGCACGCCAAGGAAAGCCATCATCGACCAGAAGCCGAAGAGACCAACCTCCTTGAAGACCACCGCCCAGGGGAAAAGAAACGCAACTTCAAGGTCGAAGATGATGAACAGCAGCGACACGAGATAGAAGCGCACATCAAACTTCATGCGCGCATCATCGAAGGCGTTGAACCCGCATTCATATGCGGAGAGCTTTTCGGAATCCGGGGCTTTGAAGGCCAACACGAAGGGCGCGATCATCAGAGCGGCGGCGATGAAGCCGGAGACGCCCATGAAGATTACAAGCGGCAGATATTCTTCTAGATAGGTTGGCATCGTGACATCCGCTAGCTCGGCAGGAGCTTTTGGCCACCCCGAACAGCCGCGACGCAAGCGCGCACTGACCACGAACGTGGCCGCCCGGAAGACGCGGGCAGGACTATCCCAGCCCCGATTGCGGCGCAAGATGGACCAACCGCCGAGCGAGACTTTTCACACCAATGGATAAGGGATGTGTGAGCGGCGCCTGACACTCAGATCAGCACCATGAAGCCGGCCCGATAGGCAAAAACGCCTATGATTGCGCCAGCGGCGATGGCCCAGAGCGGGTTCCTCTTTGTCATCGTCATGAAGATGGCGGTGGCAATGGTCAGTGCCCAGCCAACCGCATCGTGGTCCGCCGCCGTTGCAGTGATGATGCCAGAGGCGAGCGTCAGTCCGATCACGACAGGGGCGAGTGAGGACTTGATGATGCCCAGCCAAGGATTGCCCTGAACCCGCTCCATGCCCCGCCAAACTGCATAAGCAAGAAGGCTGGGCGGCACGACGATGGCCACGGTCGCCGCCAGAAGCCCCGGAAATCCCGCAACCTGCCAGCCAATCAGGCTGACCAGCATCATATTGGGACCGGGAGCCACCTGCGCCAAAGCCACCGTCTTGGCAAAGACAGGTCCATCCATGAACCCATGAATATCGACGATCTGGCGATGAAACTCCGGAATCAGGGCGCTGCCGCCCCCAATCGAGAAAAGGGCCGTCAGAAGAAAGACGGAAAACAGGGAGAAGACCACGTCATCTTTCATGAGCGCCTCCGCATCAGGGCCGTCAGCCCGATCGAAAGCGGCACGAAAATCACCACCACCATCCAGAGAGGGGCGCGCAAATAGCCAATCAGGATGAAGGTGCCGATAGCCATCAGCACGGGCACGAGGGTCCAGCGGACCCCCTTCATCAGCTTGAAGGCGGTTGCCATGATCAAGCCAGCGGCTGCAGAGGCCGCTCCCGCAGTGGCAGCTCGCACATCGGGGAGGTGCTGAAACTGTTCATAGGTTACAGCGATCAAAATCAGAATAACCAAAGGCATTAACAATAGCCCGCTGATCGCCGTGACCGAGCCAATGGGGCCATGCGATCGGGCGCCAAGCATGATGGAGGCATTGAGGAAATTACCGCCGGGCAGAATCGAGCACACGCCAAACAGCTCCACGAACTCTTTGGGGGTCAGCCATTTGCGCTTTTCGACGATGATGTAATGGGACGAATTGGCGATGCCGCCAAAGCCTTGCAGGCCGATGAGCAGAAAGCCCGTGAAAAGATCTAGCAGGCTGATGGTTTTTGCCGAAGTGGCTTGGTCTTGCGAATCCACGGGCGTCCTCTGACAGTCTTGCCCCTCTCCTACAGGGCTTGGCCCGTGATGCAAGGATAAAGCAGCCCTGCCCTCAAGGCGTCGAAGTCAGCTTCGCCGTTTTTTCGATGATATCAGGCGGCGTGCGCATATCCGCTTCAATCATGGCCGCCAGCGCCTCGCCAGATCGCGGCGTAATTTTATAGTTGAGCTGGCGCGCCTCAGCGAGAAAATCTGGATCATTCATGGTGGCCATGAAAGCTTGCCTCAACAGCTTCACGCGTGCCTCTGGAACACCGGGTGGCAACATGACGGGCCGACCCAGCTCCGCGCTCGAATTGTAATAAGCGAGAATGGCGCGCTGCTCGTCGGTTTTCGCAAATTCATAAATGGAAGGTGCATTGACGTCTGCGAGGCGTTCGCGCTCCGTCGTAAAGACAACAAAGGCTCGCCCATTCTCCAGCCAGCCCGGCCTTGCCTGACGGAAGGACTGGATCGTCTGGCACACACCTTCCAGCTCGCCACGTTCCATAGCAAGTACGGCATCCTGTGGCCTCGAATAGCCTTCGACCACCTTGAATTTCATGCCCAGCAAGTTTTTCATCAGACGCGGTGTCTGCGTGACGGGAGATCCCGCCCCGGTGCCGCCCACGATCATCTCAGTCTCAAATAAATCTTTCGCAGACTTGGCGCGCGCGGTGCTCATCGCAAAACAGCCGCGATTGGTATATTCGGGCGTCCCGATCCAGTTAAACTTGCTTGGATCGAATTGCACATTGGGCATCTTTGACAGAGCCTGATCGGCAATATTGTGCCCTGCCATGCCCCACACGGTCCCATCCCGCGCCGCGCGATTGTAAAGCCAGTTGGTTGCAATGATGAGCCCCCCGCCCGGCATGTTTTCGACAACAAAGGTCGGGTTGCCCGGAATATGTCGCGGCAGGTGACGCGCCATCAGGCGCGCCCATAAATCATATTCCTGACCGGGTGCCGCACCCAGCACGAATTTGATCTGTTTGCCGCGGAAGAAGTCTGCATCTTGCGCAAGCACAGGCTTCGACCCCAACAGCCCCAGAACCATCAAGGCAAAGGACAGTGTCTTGCGCATGAAATCCTCCACCGATGTTATTTCACACGTGATTGAGCTGCCTTGATGAAAGACAGATCCAAGGCATCGGCAAATTTCACATTGCCTTCGATTTGGCCGCGTGACTTGAAGAAGTTGAAATCTGACTCAAGTGCCTCAACATTGAGATCACCATTCGGGTCAATGCCATTTGCACGCATACGTTTCAGCAGTGCGACATTCTTCACGCTGCTGCGCGCCGCCAGAAGCTCGACGATTTCATCGGCTCCCGGCCCTGTGAGATAGCCATCCTTGCGGGCCGCCAGATAGGCTTTCGCCCCGCGCAAATAGGCTTCGAGGAATTTGACGCCCACCTCTCTTTTCTTCTGTGCGAAATTACTGCCAAAGATCATTACGGCAGTTTCCTGGTTGGGATAATATTCACCAACCGTCATCAGAGGCCGCGCCACACCGCGATCAGTGGCAAGGGTCGCGAAGGGTTCACCGGTCAAAGCAGCATCAATCGCCTTGTTCTGGAAAGCCACGACATGATCAGGGAAGCCAGCATAAAGCTTCTCCACATCATCAAAGGTGAAGCCCACACTGCGCATCGCACGGTCAAGTGAGGCTGCTTCCGAGCTCGCAAAAGCGGTGATGGCAAAAGTCTTGCCCTTGAGATCCTTGAGCGACTTCACCGCACCGGAGTCGAGCAGATCCGCGCGCACCATGACGGACTGGCCAACGCCCGGCGAATTGCGCAAGGCGTCAGCAACAATCTTGATGCCAAGACCGCGGCCCACTGCATTATAAAGAGCGGATGAGGCTGCGCCGATGCCGATGTCAAGCTCGCCGGTCGCGATCGAGGGGATCATCTTCGCCCCGGAATCGAAGATGATGAATTCGGGAATGATCCCGGCTTCCTTCATGAAGCCCTTGCCATCCGCTACCAGCGGAATGAAGGCACTGGCCCCGTTCAAGATGCCGATCTTGACCTTTTCAGCTGCCAGCGCACCACTTGATGCGAGAGCAAGACCGGCCGTCATGGCAGCAACGCGAAGCATTCCCCTCATGCGTTTCCTCCCGATTTAGATGACGGAGCTGTTTTTCATCTCTCCGATTTCATCTTTTGAAAAACCCAGCTCGGATAAAATATCCGCTGAATGCTCGCCCGTCTCTGGCGGCGGGTCGATGTCCAGTCTCTTGCCGTTGATATAGATGGGCGAGCGAATGGCTGTGATCTCGCCCTTGCTTGCATGTTGGATCCTCTGGAAGGTGCCCATATGCCGCACCTGCGGATCATCATGCACCTCATGAATACGCAGCACGGGCGCGAAAGGCACATCAAATTCGGAGAACCTCTTCTCCCAATAATCGCGCGGCTTCTTCTCCACCACATTGCAAAGCGCAGCATAAAGCGCGGGATAATTCTGTATCCGCTGGCGGCGCGTCTTGAACCGCTCATCCGCGCCGAGCGTGGCTTGTGCCTCAAGGGCTGCCACGCAATTGAGCCAGAACTTTTCCGGCACAGACAAATGGATACTGATCACCTTCTCATCGGAACAACGGAAGGCATAGCAATGAGAGGCTGCCACACGAGAGGTGGGTGAATAGACCTGGCCGACTTGCGTATAAATCGCATGGGGGTCGGGAATGAGCGAGATGGCGGACTCGATCATGTTCACTTCGACACGCTGGAATTCGTCCGTTTCATCGCGCGCATGGAGTGCTGCCAGAATCCCGATACACGCATACATGCCCGTGACATTGTCCGCCAAGGTTGGGCCCATCAGCTCAGGGCTTTTGGCGTCGAGCATCAGGCTTGCAATGCCGCTCAGGGCGATGCCAACGGTGTCATAGGCCGGGCGATTGCTGTAAGGACCGCTGGTGCCAAAGCCTGTAATGGAGCAGTGGACAAGTCTTTCATTCAATTCAATCAGACGTTCCCGACTGAAACCCAGCTTCTCCATCACGCCGGGGCGATAATTCTCAAGCACGATGTCAGCTTTGCTGATGAGCTTCTCCAATACGGCCTTGCCTTGCGGCTTTGTCAGATCGAGCTTCAAGCTGCGCTTGTTGTGATTATAGGCGATGAAGTTTGGCCCATAGTCGCCCCCAAGCGTGGCACGAAAAGGATCACCGCCATTGGGGTTTTCGATCTTGATGACCTGTGCCCCCAAATCGGCCAGCATCATGGCCGCAAGCGGCGCGGTAATCATCGTCCCAAGCTCAAGGACCAGGACATTAGAGAGGGCGCCGCTTTTGGCTGACATGGAAACACTCGTGGAAATATGCAGCAGGATGAGGGTCGGACACGCAGCCCGACCCTTATGGATCAGCGCTGATAAGGTCCAAGTCCCGGACGATAGGACTTATCGTCAAGGAACTTGTTCATTCCAACGCGACCGCCAATTTCCTGATCCATGCGTGCAAGTGAATCCTGTTTCACCGCAAGATAATCACGCGCCACATTCACATCCATGTTCTTGACAGCGCGCATCGCCTCCTTGGTGTAGCGAACCACATTGGGGTTGAGCTTCATGAGGCCCTGCGCCAGCTCAATGGTTTCCTCGCGCAGACGATCCTTGGGAACAGCGCTGTTGACGAGGCCGATCTCTTCCGCGCGCTTGCCATTGAAAGTGCGACCTGTCGCTGCGTAGAACATCGCATGTCGCGGCATGAGCATTTGGGCGACATTCCACGACACGATCCCGCCGGGAATGATGCCCCAATTCACTTCCGACAGACCAAAGGTGGCGTCTTCAGCGGCAATCGCAAAATCGCAAGCACAGAGCTGCGTGAATGCGCCGCCGAAGCAAAAACCATTCACCATTGCAATCGTGGGCTTTGGGAAGGCTGAGAGCAATTCCCAGCGCCAATGATGGCTTGCAATGCCAGCACGACGACGCTCGACAGGATTGTTATCATTTTCGCGGAAGTAAGCCTTCAAGTCCTGCCCGGCACAAAAGGCTTCGCCAGCGCCGGTCAATACGAGGACTTTTGTATCCTTGTCGGTTGCCAGGAAGGTGAGTGCATCGCCCATGTCAAAATGCACACCCGGACTCATCGCATTCCGCTTTTCCGGGCGATTGATATAGAGCCAGGTGATGCCGTTTTCATTTTCAATTTTGATGTTCTCATACGCCTTGTAGGCCATTGGTCGCTTCCTCTTGCATGAAGATCGTGAATGCGCGTTGCGCTGATATGAATTGCAAGGTTGCGAAATGAGAACGCCGGCGCGCCCACGCGACCTTGCCGCTTCAACTCCCCTTTGCCTGCGCAGCTTTTAGGAGCGCGCTTCGATGCCTACGGTCGCGCAAAACAAATCGGAATGCAAACGCCTTTTTGAAAAATCTTCCGATCTGTTCGAATATAAGGAACAAAGGCTGCTTTGATCGGCAGTGCCGAATAAAGCGGTATCACCAACCAGAATGCAGCATTTTAAGCCGTTGAAATTGACAAAAAACAGAAATGACTATTTGCCAAAAGCACTCTTTACGGCATGATGCCATCGAAAAGCAGCGCAAAAGATCAAGACGCTGTTCGGCAGGGAGGGACAGTTTTCAACATTGGCCGTTGACCCGATTTCACCATCTGTTCGCTTGCCCCAGCGCAAGCGCGGCCAATTGCAACGACTGCACATCTCCACCCAAGCCTATCGCGCATGACTGTTAGACCGGACCAAGATTGAGGGAGGATGCCGAATGTCATTCGGCCTGAATGAAGAACAAAAGCTGCTTCGCGAAACCATGCAGCAACTCAATGCGCGCTATTCACCGCGTGAATATATTCGCCGTCTCGATAAAGAAGTCGCTTATCCTTACGAACTCTATCAGGCATGGGTTGATGCCGGGCTGTTTGGCGTCGCCTTTCCAGAGGAATATGGCGGCAGCGGTGGCAGTTTGCTGGATCTGGCCATCATCGTTGAACAGATTGCCTATAACAGTATCGACTTTCAAATGGCCTTCGGTGGCACGATCTTTTGCGGCCTGAACATTCTGCGCAAGGGAACTGAAGACCAGAAGCGATACTGGATTCCCAAGATCATCAATGGTGAGCGGCGCATGTCGATCTCCATTTCTGAACCAGACGCAGGGTCGGATGTCGCCAATATCCGGACGCGTGGGGAACGACAGGGTCATGAGTTCCTCGTCAATGGACAGAAAATCTGGAACACAGCGGCAGGAGCCAAAGACAACACGCTCAATGTCTATGTGCGCAGCGATCCAACCGTGGACCAGCGCAAGGGCATGTCGCTCCTGTTGATTGACAATGACATGAAGGGTGTGACCTGCAACAAGCTCGATATGCTCGGTCGCAGATGCACCGGCACTTACGAAGTCTTCTTTGAAGATGTGCGCGTCTCGGAAGACAGGATCATTGGTGGCGAGAACAAGGGCTGGGACTGTCTTTTGTCAGGGCTGCAGGTGGAGCGCATTGTATCGGCCTCCGGCTGTTGCGGCGCCGCCCAGTCGGTCGTGGACATGGCAAGCGCCTATGCACAGGAGCGCAAACAATTCGGCCGCCCCATCGGCTCCAACCAAGCCATCGCTCATATGCTGGCTGATATGCAAACCGAGACCGCTGCTGCACGCGCTTTGTTGTGGCAGGCTGCCGGCAAGGCGCAGCAGGGGGAAGATGCCTTCATGGACATCACCATGGCCAAACACAAAGCGGCAGAAAACTATGTCTGGGTCGCCAATCAGGGGATGCAGATCATGGGTGGTTATGGCTATTCGAAAGAATTCGACATGGAGCGCCATTATCGTGACGCGCGCCCCGCAACTATCGCTGCTGGCACATCGCAAATTCAGCGGAATTTGATCGCCGGCATGATGGGCCATAAAGTAAAGTAATAAAAACATCAGTCGGGAGGACAGCATGAACAGAAGAACAGCGCTTGCCCTGTTATGCATGGCTGCAACTTGCACAGGCGCAAACGCGCAAGATTTTCCGAACCGGGAGATCAAGTTCATCGCGCCCTTCAGCGCGGGTGGCCCCACAGACATTGCCGCCCGGGTGATTTCCGAACCTTTGCGCAAGCAACTTGGTCAGTCGATCATTACCGAGAATATGCCGGGTGCAAGCGGTGTCATCGGCACGCAGGCCGTGGTCAATAGCAAACCTGATGGCCATACGCTGCTGGTGGGCGGCATTGCGCCCATCGTTCTGGTGCCTGCGGTGAAGGAGCTGAAATACAATGTTGAGCGCGATCTCGCGCCGCTTGGCATAATCTGGCGCTCGCCAGAGGTTCTGGTCATCCGCCCCACTCTCAAGGTTGCCAATGTGAAGGAGCTTGTCGCGCATCTGAAGGGCCTGCCTGAGAAAGGCACTTTCGGCTCGGCCGGTGTTGGCACGCTCACCCATCTGGCTGGTGAATTGTTCAAACAGGAAGCAGGCATTGACCTCGTCCATGTGCCCTACAAGAGCACATCCAATTCCATGCTCGATGTCAGCACAAGCCAGCTTGATATGATCTTTGGCGATGTAGCCATTCTCGAACCAATGATCCGCTCAGGCATGGTGAAGGCACTGGCTGTGACATCAGACCAGCGCTCGCCACTCTTGCCCGATGTGCCAACCATGGCGGAAGCGGGCTATCCCAATGTGCAAACAGAAATCTGGTTTGGTTTAATGGCGCCTGCAAAGACACCGGCCCCCATTCTGAAGAAGCTCGAAGACGCCGTCATCGCGGCGCAAAAGGATCCGGCCTATCTGAAGGACCTTGAACGTTTTGGCGTGCGCATTGGGGAGCCCGGACCGCAGGGCCTTCGCAACTTCATGAAGGCTGAAACAGAACGCTGGACGCCCATTTTGAAGAGAATTGGCGTCACCTTCTAAAGATTGAAACGGAGCACTGCTCATGTCGAGCAAGAAAAATGCGTCGCAAGCCAGCAATGAGGCGATGAGCCTCGTTTATGAAGATTTGCGCGAATGGCTGGAAGAGGCGCAGCGATTGAACGAAGTGAAAGTGGTGCGTGGCGCGAATTGGCAGGAAGAGATCGGGCTGGCAACCGAACTCGTTAGCCATTCAGACAATGCACCCGCAGTGCTCTTTGAGGATATTCCTGGCGTTGAAAAGGGCTTCCGCGTGCTGGCGAATATCTTTGGCGGCACGCGTAAAAACATGACGCTTGGATTTCGGACAGATCTCGACAAGGTACAGTTGAGTGATGCTTTCGCCAATGCATGGGATACGGACCGCACCATCGCGCCTGTCTTTGTTGAGAGCGGCCCCATCTTCGACAACATCATCACAGGTGACAAGCTTGATGTTGAAATGTTCCCGACCCCTGTATGGCATTCGGGTGATGGCGGGCGTTACATCGGCACTGGCTCTTACAATGTTACGCAAGATCCGGATACAGGCGAACTGAATCTGGGCACTTATCGCATCATGCTGCATGACAAGAAGCATGTGACCTATAATGCTGCTCCGGGCAAACATGGCCGCCTGCATCACGACAAATATATCGAGCGTGGTGAGAAGATGCCTGTTGTTCTCGTATTGGGCGGCGATCCACTCACCTTCTTGCTGGGTGGTACTGAAGTGCCCGATGGCATATGTGAGTTCGATGTTGCAGGCGGGATGCGTGGCAAGCCGATTGAATTGGTGCGCGGCAAACAAACCGGCCTTCCCTTCCCGGCCAATGCGGAAATTGTGATGGAAGGTTGGGTCTATCCTGACACACTTGTGCCGGAAGGCCCCTTTGGCGATTGGACCGGCACTTATACGGAAAAGGGCCGCAAGCGCCCCTTATGCGAAATCACGGCGATCTATCATCGCAATGATCCGATCCTGCTTGGTTTCGTGCCGCAGAGTTTGCCGGATGAATATTCGCGCTATCGCGCCATCACACGCTCGGCCTTGCTCAGGCAAAATATCATGGCTGCAGGCGTACCCGATGTCACGGCAGTCTGGGCGCATGAATGCGGTGGCTCGCGGCTCCTGTATGGGGTTGCCATCAAGCAGCGCTTCGATGGACACGCCGTGCAAGCTGGCCACATCGCCTCGCAATGTCACGTCGGCGCCTATGGCGGACGCTGGGTGATTGTCGTTGATGACGATATTGATGTGACGGATTTGCCGGAACTGATCTGGGCAGCTCTGACACGCGCCGATCCCGTGCAAGATATCGACTTCATCAGAGGGGCGTGGAACTCCCCCGCCGATCCACGCGTGTCACCCACCGACCGCGCTGCCGGCAAGGTGACAAGCTCGCGCATGATCATCAATGCTTGTCGCCCCTTTAGCTGGCGCAAGGACTTCCCCGCGCCCGTGAAGGCACCCCCCGAACAAGCTGCAAAAGCGCGTGAGAAGTTTGGCTGGTTGCTGGAGTGAGGGAGCCCACATCCTCGCCTGAGCGAAACGGGATCGCGTTCCTGTTGAGGTCATCGCTTTGATGAAGACACTCAAAAAGTTTAACGCCCGGCCAGAAGGAGTTTAACGCCTCGCTGCAGGCCGCGAAAAAGACTTAGCAATTTCAGGGATCTAATGGCGAGAGTGACGGGGCTCGAACCCGCGACCTCCGGCGTGACAGGCCGGCGCTCTAACCAACTGAGCTACACCCCCGCGTTGCTTCGGATCAGTGTCCGACGCAGAGGAGGCCCGGATAAGGCAGGCGGGGGGGCAAGTCAAGCGCAATCGGCCTTCGAAGGACAGAGAGATTGCCTCATTGCCTTTCGTTCCACAAACACCTACTTATTATTCATCGACACTCTTCGGCCGTCGGCTTGGCCCGCAGCGCTTGCGCTTCCTGCTATCCCCTCAACCAAAGCTGCTCGATAGTCGGTGCGCTCTCGCGTACCGGCTCCTTTACTACGTTTGAAGAAAGGGTCTCCCATGGCTACGGGAACCGTGAAGTGGTTTAACGCGACGAAGGGTTACGGATTCATCCAGCCGGATGACGGCTCGAAGGATGTCTTCGTCCATATCAGCGCCGTCGAGCGCGCGGGCCTTCAGGGCCTCAACGAAGGCCAGAAGCTCTCCTATGAGCTGATCGCCGACAAGCGCACCGGCAAGTCGTCTGCGGGCAACCTGCAAGCCGCCTGATCCGGGCGCGTGACGAGTTTCTGGAAAGCCTCCCTCCGGGGAGGCTTTTTTCATTCATAAGCCGGCTGCGCCAAACGCCAGCGTTGCAATTCGGCTTGCGTCAGGGTTCTGATCCTTTCAGGCTCAATCGTCTCGGCGGTGGCAATCAGGTCCCGGCTGATGCCCATTTGAGCTGCATAGTCAGACAGGCGCTGCACCCATTCTGGCGTGCCATAGACCCGCCGCGCAGGCACGCCAGCCAGTGCCCCCCGCCCCCGCTCATCAAGATGCATCCGGTGGATCCCCACGCTGCTCTGGGGCGGCACGATGCGCTTGGTCGCCCCCATGAGGGCATAGACGCAGGCCGAATAGCAGCGCCCCGCCGCCAGTCGCGCGCCCCCGCCCTGGGCGCTCTTCACGGGCCTCGCCACGATTGCCAGCATATTGGTCGCGCGAAACATCCGCCCCAACATCATCGACGCCTCCACGACGCCACCGGGCGAATGGAGAATGACGACGCTATGGAAGCGGGGATTATGCCTGTGGCTCTCGACAAAGGCCCTAAACTTCGCCGGCGTGTCCGACCGGATCTCGCCATCCGCCACCACAACGAGCGGGCAATTGCGGGCGCATTCGGCTGCACTGCCATAGGGCAACAGCCGAAAGCGCATGTCAGGAGCCGCCTGAGCGGCTGCCGCCCATAGTAAACCCACACCCGCCAGAAGCAGCCGCAACCCGGTCATGCGCAAGCCTCACCTCAACCGATCAGACGACGTCCTTGCGATGAACATCGCCCTACCCTTGCTCGTTCCCGCCCGCAAGGCTAGGAACCCCTCGACGAATAGCGGAGCTTCACGGGCGATGGGCCATCCAGACAAATTCCTGCTTGCCGGTGTCATGGGATGGCCGGTCATGCATTCGCGTTCGCCTGCTCTTCATAACTACTGGTTCCAGCGCTACCACCTTGCTGGCACCTATTTGCCGCTGGCCATTCGCCCTGAAGGGCTGGAAGCTGCCCTGCGCGCGCTGGCGCCTTTGGGCTTTGCGGGCTGCAATCTCACCATTCCTCACAAGGAACAGGCGCTGCGGATTGTTGATCATGCTGATGAACGTGCGCGCAAGATTGGTGCGATCTCCTGCGTGAGTGTCAATGCAGATGGGTCCCTCACCGGCACCAATAACGACTGGTATGGCTTTATCGAAAATCTGCGCGAAGCCTTTCCCGGCTGGCGTGCTGATGCAGCACCCTGCGTGGTGATGGGTGCGGGCGGGGGTTCGCGCGCGGTGGTCGATGCGCTGACCCATGCGGGTGCAAAAGACATCCGCCTGATCAATCGCACCGCTGAACGCGCCCAGTTGCTCGCGCGCGATCTTGGCGGCCCGGTGACCTGCCTCAGATGGGAAGAGCGTCACGCGGCACTTGAAGGTGCCGGCCTTCTCGTCAACACGACCAGTCAGGGCATGGTGGGCAATCCGCCGCTGGACCTGAAGCTTGATGCCCTGCCCACAAATGCAGTTGTTTACGACATTATCTATATCCCTGGGGAAACGCCTCTGCTGCGGGATGCGCGGCTGCGCGGCAATCCAACACTGAACGGTCTTGGCATGTTGCTGCATCAGGGCCGTCCCGCCTGGAAAGGCTGGTTCGGGCTTGATGTGGAAGTGACCCAGGAGTTACGAAAGCTGATCGAAGACAGTCTTTAGAAAAACAAAAGGGGAGGAATGACCATGTTGCCGCCCGACATCTATCCCGAGTCACGCTGCCGCCTGCCATTGCCCAAGCGCGAGGATTTTGATGAGGACGGCAAAAAAGTCTTCGATTATGTCGCTGATCCCAAAGGCAACACGATCCGCGGCCTGATTGGTCCGGGTGGCATCAGCCTGCATAGTCCCAAGCTCTCCGTTCTGACGCGGCCGGTCGGCAAATTTCTTCGTTTTGAATCAGGCATTGCCCCGCGCGAACGCGAGATTGCCATTCTGATTACCGCGCGCGAATGCGACAGCCAGTTTGAATGGGCCGCGCATGAGCCAGAGGCGCTCAAATGCGGTGTCACCCAAGACATCATCGACATCATCAAATATCGCCGCCCCACCACGGGGCTGGCAGAACTGGATGACGTCATCATCACCTTGGGTCGCGAGACCTTTGGCAAGCGCAAGGTCTCATCAGAGACATTCGCGCGGGCTTTCAAGCTCTTCGGCAAGGAGGGGCTAATCAATCTCGTGGCGCTGATGGGCAATTATGCCGCCACGGCCGCCATGCTCTGTGTGATGGATATGCAGCTTGATGACGGGCCGGACGTCAAAATCCTGCCGGTTGAGACCTCATCTTGACACAAAAGCCTGTGAGTAGGGCTTTCCAGCCAGAGGGAAAGCTCTACCTTTGGTTGCGATCATCTCGACTTCCAAGCGAGATCAAAGGAGGGGACCTTGGCGATTACACTCACCGTCAACGGCAAGCCTGCGAGCATTGATGCGGCGCCCGATACGCCGCTGCTCTGGGCCTTGCGCGAACATCTCAAACTCACTGGCACGAAATATGGCTGCGGCTCAGGCCTTTGCGGTGCCTGCACCGTCCATCTCGATGGCAAGGCCGTGCGCTCTTGCCAGACGCAGCTCTCGCAAGCTCAGGGCAAGAAGGTCACGACCATTGAAGGTCTGTCGCCTGATGGCAATCATCCGCTGCAAAAGGCGTGGATTGCTGAACAGGCACCGCAATGCGGCTATTGCCAGTCTGGCCAGATCATGCAGGCCGCTGAACTGCTCGCCACCAAAAAGAACCCGACGCGCGACGAGATCATCCAGCATATGGATGGCAATCTGTGCCGTTGCGGCACCTATCCGCGCATTGTGCGCGCCATCGAACGCGCTGCGAAGGAGGGCTGATCCATGAATGCTCCGATGACCTCCATCAATCGCCGCCATTTCCTTGCGGGCTCGGCTGGCCTGACTTTCGCCTTCTCATTTGGACTGGACGGGACTGCCGAAGCACAAGGCGCCGCAACCCGCGTCAACGCTTATGTGCGCATCGCCACCGATGGCACGATCACCATCATGAATCCTGCTCCTGAAATGGGGCAAGGTGTCATCACCGCTTTGCCAGTCATCCTCGCTGAAGAGCTGGATGCAGACTGGTCGAAAGTGCGGGTGGAGCAATCACCCGTCGATCCCGCCTTTAATCACCCCATCTTCCGCTCGCAATTCGTGGTCGCCAGCATCACGTTGCGCGGTTACTGGATGCCGCTGCGGATGGCTGGCGCACAGGCACGTCAGGTCTTGTTAATGGCCGCCGCCCAACGTTGGAATGTGCCGGTTGAGGAATTGCGCACAGAACCCAGCATGGTTGTGCATCCTGCTTCCAACCGCAAAATGCCCTATGGCGAGATCGCGTCTTTTGCCAAGGCGCCGGAGCAGATGCCGGAGATCAAGCCGGAACAATTGAAGAAGCCGGCTGACTTCCGCCTCATCGGCAAGGATGTGCCGCGCGTGGATGTGCCCGCCAAAGCGCGCGGTGCACAGACCTATGCCATTGATGTGCAAGTGCCGGGCATGGTCTATGCCACGCTCGCACGCCGCCCCGTGCGCGATTCAGCGCCGCTCGATTTCAACCGGGATGAGTTGAAAAAGCAGCCGGGTGTGGTCGATGTCGTCTCCCTCGAACAAGGTATTGGCATTATCGCGACCAGCGTTGAAGCAGCCTTTGCTGCGCGCCAGAAGCTAAAGGCCACATGGAAAGACGCCATCGGCTTCAAGGTCGATTCAGAGCGCAATCTGCAGGAATATCTCGCTCATGTGCGCGATCCTGCCAAGACAGGCGTGACCGTACGATCAGCTGGCGAGCCTGAAGCGGCCTTGAAGGCAGCAGCACGGGTGCACGCTTCGGACTTCACCACCGATTATGTCTATCACGCGCAGATGGAGCCTCATGCTTGCACTGCATCTGTGACGGCAGATGGTGTGGAAGTGTGGTCAGCGACGCAATGGCCGACCATGGCGCGAGATATGGCCGCCAAGACAGCGGGCGTTGCCCCTGAAAAGGTGAAGTTCAATCTTCTCACCATGGGTGGCGGCTATGGTCGTCGCGCCTTTGTCGAATATGTCATCGACGCCGTTGCCTTGTCGAAGGCTGTCGGCAAGCCGGTCAAACTCATTCTCTCGCGCGAGGATGATCTGCTGAGCGGCCGTTTCCGTCCGATGACGGCACAGCGCCTCGAAGTCGGCCTTGATGCGGCGGGCAAGATCACCGCATGGAAGCACCGCATCGCAGCTGATACGATTGTGCCCTATCTCTACGGTCAGCAGCGCATGGATGCGCAAAAAGGCGTGGACCATATCGTCACCTCAGGCATGGAAATGCCGCATTATGATCTGCCCGTTCATCTGAACGAGCACATCTATGAGGAACGCGGCATTCGCAATGCAGCGTGGCGCGGCATTGGCGCAGGCCACAATAATTTTGCCATTGAAGTGACGCTGGACGAATTGGCCCGCGCGGCCAATCAAAGCCCGCTCGCTTATCGTTTGGCCCTTCTCAAAGATCCGCGTGCCAAGGCGGTCGTCGAGAAGGCAGCGCAGATGGCGGATTTCGGTCGCAAGCGCGAAGGCCGTGCCCTTGGTATTGCTTTTGCGAAATTGGGGCTTCCGCCCGTCGGCTATTCGATGGCTGCAACTGTGGCGGAAGTCTCCGTTGATCGCGCCAGCGGCAAGATCAAGGTGCACAATCTCTGGATTGCGGCTGACGCAGGCCTGCCTGTCCAGCCCGGCAATCTCATCGCGCAGATTGAAGGTTCAGCCGTCTTCAATTTGAGCGCGGCACTCAAGGAGCGCATCACCATCAAGGATGGCATTGTGCAGCAGACCAACTTCCATGCCTATGAGTTGCTGCGCTTGTCGGAGATGCCGGAGATCAAGGTCGAGTTGATCCGCAGCGGGGACATGCCCCTGCCCGCGGGCGAGCTTGGCATCGGCGGCATTGCTCCTGCCATTGCCAATGGCGTGCTGGCGTTGACTGGCAAGACGCTGCGCGCCTTGCCCTTCACAGCCGAGCGCGTGAAAGCTGCGCTGGCATAAAATGAACCGATTGGGCCATCCTCCGGCGCGGGGGATGGCTCAAGAAGCTTCCTGAATGTTCACGAGGCGAAAGAGCTGCTCGATCGCGCGCGTACCTGTTAGCGTCAGTTTGGCCGTCCCGATGCCCGCATAATCACCGCGCGGCACGGGCACGCGGTGCGGTGGTAGCGAAATCCAGACCCGCCGCGTTTGATCAAAGCGATACCATTTACTACGCGTCTGATCGAAAACATAGGTGCGCAACTTCAGTCGGTCTGCTTGCGCACGATCCAGCAAACATTGGATCGGCCAGGCATCAATGCCCAGAACTTGCTGGCTTTTTAGATCAAGACGGCTGATGGCATAAATGGTCTCGACACTGCGTGTAATCCACCAGCTTCGGCGCAGAATATTGTCGCGATACTCAATCCCGCATGGAAATTCTTTACCGAGTGCGTGAGTTGCGCGCAGCAGGAATGGGTCCGCCTCACAAAGCTGGAACGGCGTCAGCTTGCGAAAGACGCAAGAGTCATTTGCTTTCGCCTGAGCCTCAAAGCCGGCGAATGTGTAGTGAACGACTTTGTGGCCAAGCTGCGCTGCACATTCCCCAAAGAGAATGTCTGCACCCACTGCGCCCCCTGAGCGGCAAACATTTTCGCGCATGGATCTTCTGAGGAACTGATTAATCAATGATGGAACGTTATAACATAGCCTTTGCTATTCCAACAGTGATAAATTGCGGAATCAGCAAAAGTTGTAACCTTCAGCCCGACGGGAAAGCGGACCATCGGCGCGGGGTGACAAAATTGGGCATGTCACGCAGCCAGCGCACTGCCACGCCTTC
>JACCED010983336.1_pt1 | contig 17324 bp, 23 predicted proteins | sample 7455021 | NCBI WGS metagenome assembly JACCED01 (sample SAMN15323456, study PRJNA562643) | freshwater metagenome | isolation source: river surface water | place: USA:Blue River Watershed | collected 2017-08-19 | reverse complement strand
ATTGCCTTTTTATTTTTAACTAGGGGAGAATTAAATAATATAGAATTATGGGAAAACTATTTTTTAAATGCTGATATTAATAAATACAAATTATTTATTCATCCTAAAGATACTATGTCTCTCCATAGTTCCCTATGGAAATCACATAATTCAACTGTTCTTAGACCTATACCTACCGCTTGGGGAACTATTAGTTTAGTTAAAGCAACCCTTTATTTAATTCAAATAGCTATTCAAAATCCATCCATTAAAAAATTTATTTTACTCTCTGAATCATGTATTCCTACTAGTTCTTTTGATTCATTTTATAATAATGTAATTAATGATTCTACTAGTTATATACATTGGGTTCATGGTATTAATATTGATAGATTAAAAATAATTAATAAAGCTATGAATACAAATATTACCACCAGTTTATGGGCTAAACAATCTCAATGGATGCTTCTTGATAGAAAACATGTAGAACTTTTATTTAATGGTACAAATCCTAATAGTAGATGTATGCAATTCCTTAATGGATTTACTTATTGTCCTGCTGCTGATGAACATTTCTTTATTAATTATTTCCTTTATGTTTGTAGATGCGACCCCAAAACTTTTTCTAATAAACCTATTACATATGTTAATTGGAACACAGGTACTCAACATCCTATGGAATTTAACTATTTAGATAAAAATTTAATTACAATGTGTCGTACTCAAAATATATTCTTTGCTAGAAAATTTAAACCTGTTACTTTAAATATAGATTTAATTGATTTTATCTTAGAAAGAAATATTAAAAATATTGAACAAACTATTGAACAAACTATATCTGATATAATAGAATCAAAAAATTCTGAAGTTAATTTAGAAATTAATAGTCAAATTAATAGTCAAAATGACATTATAGAGTTAAATCTTGAACAAGAAAAAGTATTAGAACTTTTAAATAAGAATACAATTATTAATTACTCTAATAATAAATTACAACGTATTATTAATATTCTATTAGAAGATGATAAGATTAGAGATGTTGAAGAATTTATTGAAAAAGATATTATAGAAGATAATTTAGTAGACCATTTAGAAAACTCACTAAAAGAACTAGAAGAAAAATTACAAATAATAAAAGAAGAAGTTAAAGAAGAACAAATACAAGTTGATGAACAATTAAATAAAATTAATAAAGAGTATGATGAAGAATTAGAAATAATTCAATCATCAGTAAATAAAGGTGAAGAAGAAATAGAACATAAAGAAAACATAGATGAAACCCTAAAAATAATTAAAGAAGAAGTTAAAGAAGAACTAAATGATGATAATTTAATAGATGAATTAGAACAATTTGAATCTCAATTAGAAACAGTTGATTAATTAATATTTAATACATCCCATTTAAAAACCGAAGATAACAATAGATGTCGAATCGAATAAAAAAGATATTAAAAGAGTTTCCTAAAGATAAATGTGGAGGAATTGTAGTTATAGATAAACTAAATGATGATTATTATGTATTATTGGGAAGTAGATTAAGTGGTTCTAGAAGAATATATGAATATTTTGGAGGAAATAATGAACCACAAGATTTAACTGCTTTTCATACTAGTATCAGAGAGTTTATAGAAGAATTATTTAATGTTAAAATAGATGTAAGTAGTATAAATAAATTAGTTGAAGAAATAATAGAAGATAATGATATAAAAAATGAATTAACATTTGTTCATCCAAATGGAAATATGACATATTTTATAGGATTTGGTTCACTAGAAAAAGTATCAAATTTTATAAAATATAGAAAATATAAAAGAATAGATAATTTAGATTTGAGTAAATATATAAATAATAGAGAGATTCATGGAGAACCAAATAATGGTTTAAATGAAATAAATGACATACATATTTATAGATTAGATGAAGTACTTAAATTAGAGTTAAGGGATGTTGCTGAGAGAATAACTAATTATTTAGTTAATAAATTACTTTAATAAATTACTTTAATTAATTATTTGAATTAATTAAAACAATTTAAAGATTATTTCTTAGAGGATACAGCCCCAGCAAGGTATTTTCTTTTTATGAATATAGTCATTCATATTAAAATCTTTAGGACAATTACTACCTAAACCTGCTTTCTTTAATTTTTCTACATTTTCAGCAAACATAGCATCAAGTTGAGCTTTTTCGGCTCTAAGTTGAGCAATCTTTTCATCAATATTTAATTGTTTAGCTTTTTCAGCTGCTAATTGTTGTTTAAGGTTTTTAATAATTTCATCATATTTTTTACTATTAGATTGAAGTAATTCTTTTTCAAAATTATTGATTTTCTTTTGAGCACTATCCCATTTCTTAGCTAAGGCATTTAATTTATCAGTATTTCTTTGCATAGCATCACTTAATGTTAAATTTTGATTTTTTAATTCAGCTGATAAACCTTCTTGATTCTTAATATATTCCTTATAATAACTAATTGATTTTTGATAATCATCAGTCCATTTTCTAATTTTACCTTCATATTCTGCTTTTAATTGGTCTATAGTAGATTTATTAGTATTTTGAACTTGACCTGTAAGATTAGCATATTTCTTTTCAGCTTCTAAAAGTTTTTCATTTATAGCTTTGTTTGTCATTTGATTGATATTAGTAGTACTAGCTCCAGCTCCAGTAAAATTTTTATTATTAATTATATCTTGTGATAAATCATTAATTAAAGCATTCATATTACTAATTACTTTAGGATTTTCATTTGTAGCCTTTTGTTTATTTTGTACTAAACTTTGTAAAAATGCTTTTCTTTCTTCATTAGTCCATCCCATAGGTGTTCCTTGAAGTTGTTTACTAGGTATTTGATTACTAGAGGTTTGACTAGAGGTTTGATTAGATGAAGTATTCGTTTTAGAATCGTTAGTTTGGGTATCAGTAGTAGGTTCAAAATCTATACTTTCTACATAACCTTTTTTCTTTAATTTATCAGTTTGAATAGGAGTATATTCATTAGGATTAAATTTTTCAATTAAACTACCTAAGGGATTGACTACAATATTTTTGATAGGAGTTATTTGAATATTAACTATATCTTTCATTTACTAATGTAAAATAAGATTTTTTAATTTAAAATCATTTAAAATTATAGTAATAGCAATATATATAAAAATATTAATTAATTGATTTAATAAAGTATGTTAATAGTTTCGATGGAAAAAATAGATAGAAATCATTTTGAAGAATACTATAGAGAATTATTAAAAAAAATGTATAAAGAACTAGATGAATATTGGAAGAACTATAATTTAGATTATTATAAAAAAAGAAGGATAAGTTATGATGATTTTGTTAAATATTGTTATAATTATACTAGTAATCAAAATAGATTAGTACAAAGAAGATAAATTAGATTTTTAGTAATAAATTGTTAATAAAAATCTAATTAATAAATAATGTTATTTGAGAAATTTTCAAATGAAATATTAGACCATTTTATAGGTGAAATAAATAAAGATGGTAGATTAGATAAATTTAAAAAGAATCTAATCGAACCAACAATTGTACATGTTAGTAAATACTTTAATAAATATATATTATATTTTTATACTATTCTTATATTATTGATAGCATTTATAATTTTATTAATAATTATTATGTTAAGATTAATGACAAAGTTAGAAACATTAAATGAATTAGTACTAAATAAAATTACAGTGTAAAAGATTTATTGAATAGTTTTAATAGAGGGTTTAGATTTAGGTCTAGCAGAAGTAGCGCCATCTTCTAATAGGTAAGTAGGAATATCACTAACAGAGATTCTATCAACTAAATTACCTACAACAGAAATCTTGTCATCACCTAAATCAAATCTAGCACCAATAATTTTAATACTAACATATTCTCCTTCTTTAATAGTATTTAGAAGGTCTTTATTTTCTACATGTTGTTTAACTACAACAATAACTAAAGGATTTGGTCTTTCTAGAGGTTCAGCAAGAAAACCAATTTTATTTGTTTTCTTAACAATACAGGGATAAATATCACCAGAAGCAGGATTACAAACATCTATTGAATATAGAACATCAAAACTAACATATCCATTTGTATTATTACTACTAGCCATTCCAATGCTTCTTTTTAGTAATTGAACTGATTTCTTTTTAACATAACCATCTTTATTACAAATACCTTCTACTTTTTGTTGAATTTGACCTGTAATAGCACTATCTAAGTTAGAATGAAGATATTTAGGATGAATATGGATTTTATCTTGAACTGTATTTTTGTTGAATAGTTTAGAATATTTTACTACCTGAGACATTCTATATTTATTATTAGAAATTATAATATAATAAATCAATTTACTTTAAACTATTTTAATCTAATGCGTTAATAATATTAAAAATCGTTCTATTATAGTATTAAATAATGTCTACAATCGTTACTAATACATCAGTTTTTACTAATAGAAGTTTACCATTTGATAAAATAGATATTTCGCAATTAGAAAAACGAAATAGAAAATATTATATAGATTATACTATCGAAAATCTACCAATCTTCCTTCAGATTAATAAAGTTAAATTAATCTCTGAACCTATCTTTATTGATGACGAACAAGGTTATATAGATATTCAGATTCAAGATAGATTAAGTGAACTTGCTAAATTCTTTCAAGAATTAGATGACTATAATCAATTAATTTGTTATAAACATAGTGAAGAATGGTTAGGTAAATCTTTAGAATTATCTGAAGTAGAAAAGGTCTATAAAAGTTCTTTTAAGGAAAATGTTCTAAGATTAAAGATTGAAAAAGAATCAATTAGTATGTATGATATGAAAAAAAATAAATTAAGTATTGATAGTGATTTGAAGATTGGGGATACTTTAGATGTAATTATGGAATTATCTGGGCTTAAATTAATGAAAAGTGCTTTTAGTACATATATTGTTTTAAGACAAATTAGAAAACATCCTGAACCTATAATTAAGAAAAAATCAGTTCCTAATGAATATTTATTCTTAGATGAATATTCTAATAGACAAAAAACTAATATTCAAGATGATAACTCATTAGATGACCAAACTGATGTAGAGATGTTAGCAAAGAAAAAAGTTACTCCTAAAACAACTAATTCAAAACCTAAAATTCCTATTAATGAATTAATGGGTGGCACTAAAGTTAAATCTATTAATGAAGATGAATCTATTAAAAGTGCCAGTATTGATTCTAATATAAAACGTAAAACTAAAAATACTAAAAAAGAGGAAACTACTAAAAAAGAGGAAATTAGTGTAAGTGAATTTGTAGATATTCCAAATGATTATGAGGAAACTACAAAGGATTATTTAGATAATATTATGGCTACTATGAATAATAAAAGTAACGAAATAGAAGATAGTTCTGAGGAATTAAGTAAAAATAGTAAAGTAAGTCAGAATAATGTTTCAGAGATTCAAAGTAGAAAAGATTTAATATTAGATGCCTTAGAAAATGGTGATATTGCCCTAGGTTCTATGGTATCATCTGTAAAATCTGTTAAAGTTTCTAAAAAAAAATTAAATCCCAGCAAAAAATCTACTTCTAAACTTACAGATGAACAACTTCACAAAAATATCTAAACAATAATTAAATTGAATAATATTTAAAAATAAATTGATAAACTTTTCTAAATTGTTATTAGTAGAAGAATGATTGTCCCTATTCGATGCTTTACTTGTGGTAAACCTATTCCCCTTGATAAGTGGCATGCTTATCTTGATATGATTAATGAAGAAAATCGTGACGAAACTATTAAACGTCTCCCCGAAACACCTATTAGACCTTTTGGTCAGAAAAATGAACTAGAAGCTAAAGATGTTACTCCTGAATACGTAGCTCTTAATCTTCTAGGTATTCGTAAAATGTGTTGTCGTAGAATGTATCTCGGTACTATTGATATTTTTGATAAACTATAAATTAACTAAATTGACTTTTATTAATATTTTAAATTAATAAAAAACAATGATTATTCCTATTATCCAACGCGCTATTATTATCGACAATTGTATTATTACTCAGTCAGCTTCTATTATCAGAGTTACACCACTAAGTATGTTTAAAAAACAAAATAGAATGACCAAAGAAGAATTTAGTCAAGTTCGCACTAAAACTTGGGGTAGCCGACAAAAAGACAATATGATGATTAGTAAGATTATTTCTATTTCTAACGAAAACTTTCTAAACAAGATTTTTAAATAAACTATTAATTAATTCCAAAATTTATCTACATGAATAAATTTCATACCTATTCTTTGTGCGAATGTTTTATCTGTTGTACTATCGCCGACCATAATACTATTTTTGGGATTTACTTTATATTTTTCAATAAAATAAATACCTAGACCACTTTGTGGTTTTCTACAATAACATGAAACTGGTGCTGCTCTATGATTACACCATTTAATAGTGATATCACTAAAATCTAATAGTTCTTTAGTTTTCTCCATACAGCTTTCACAATCTTTTTCACTTAAAATTCCTTTAGAAATACCAGATTGATTAGAAATACCGAAGAATAAATAACCTTCTTTTCTATAACTATCTATTTTAGACTTCATCTTATCTTTATCTAATAGTAGTATAACTTCTTCAGGTTTAGTTGGATATTTATTAGGTAAATGTTCAGTTTTTCTAAGAGTACCATCGATATCAAAAAAGATTGCCTTATTAGGATATTCTATAAATGTATTACTAGCAGAAGGAACTAATATATTAGAAACTCTAGAAAATCCTTCAGCAACTAGAGGATCTTCAAAACTACTTCTAGCTTTGAATAATGCAGCTGGAGGAAAAACATGAGGGTCACTAATACCTTTCATTTCATTAGAATCAAGGAATAATTGTCCAAATTTTTGCCATTGTCTCTTTAGAACATTAATTTGACAATCTTCTAAAGAACTATTAAAATATAGTAATTCAATCTTTTTATTAAATTTATTAGCTATATCGATAAATTCTTTACGATTTTTTTTTGTAAGATGTGTATTATCTAATACAACTAATTGAGAACTATTAGCTAATAGTATATTATTAAATTCTTTAAGGATATTAACACCTTTAGGAAGTTTATCATTGGATAAAATAATAGCATTAGTAAAATTATTAGTTATATATGTAGATTTTCCTGAACCAGGAAATCCACAAGTCATATAAATTGTTTGTACTGACATTATTCTACAAAGTAATTTATTATTATTTAAATCAATTCCTAAGGATTATTAGAGAACATCAGGAAGTTCTGCTTCTTCTAATTGATAAACTAGTTGATAAATATTATTATTACCTAGAATAGGTCCATCTAGTTCATGTTTACGTTCATCATCAAAACCTAACCATTGTTGTGTATCTTGATTCCAACTAAAGCAGTTATAATGTCCAACCATTAAATTACCCATATGGAATACTCCGCTATGTAAAGTATATTTATAATTTTTATCAATAGTAGAGGCTTTTCTTTTTTCAATAAGGAATTTAGGGTCAAATTCTAGAGGATATTCAATATTTCTATGAGATTTATGTAGTTCTTTACTAGAGGGTTTATTATAATAACGTTTTAATTGAATAATAAGGAATTTAGGAAGACGCCATAGGGAAGTTCTAGTTGTAGCATTTTCTACTTTTCCATTACAAATATCACAATGATATTTATTATCACTATCAAAAGATTTTTCTACTAGTAAATTATTAAATAACTTCATTAGGTCAATATCAGAATTAACATCTTCCTCATCATCAATAACAGCCTGAAGAGTTAAATAATGGAAGGTTTCAAACCTTTTAGAATTATTTCCACAGTGTTTACAATGTACTTTAGTAAAGAATTGTCCCCAAAACATATTACTTAGTTGGGAATATTTATTTTCTAGATCTCTATTCCATTGTTTAATAGATAGTAAGTCTAGGTCACTGGTAGCTCCATCTAGAGTAAGTTCCCTAGGAACTGATACAGATTCATGAATTTTTTGAATAATACATGTTAGAACTTCAGTACTATCATTTTGTTGTCCCATAGGGAAATAGGAATATTCATCTAAATATTTGACTAATCCTAGAGGTCTAATAAGACAATCATCTTCCCAATAACCTTTATAAATAGCTTTAATACAATCATAAAATTTAATATCTTTATCTCGGAAGAAATCAGGATTTTCACTTCTAATCTTTTCTGTCTTGATAAAAATCTTTCGAACATCTTCGATATGCATTAATACTTGTAGAGCTGAATTAAGATAGCATGTATTACCTACATTAATAAATGTAGAAATGCCTGTACCAGTCTTAGTAAAATCAAGTAGTTTTTCAACAGAATTGTTTTTTTCCATTTTATTAGTATGAATTATATAATAGACTTTTAAATCATTTTCAATTTAAAAAACTATTTGATTAGATTGAATTAGAAACCACTAGAAGAAGATGCGGCAGAAGAGGAAGAGGAAGAGGATGAAGAAGAAGCAGAGGAGGAGGATGATGAAGAACTAGAGGAAGAGGAGGAAATAACACTAGCGATATTAAATATTTGTTCTTGGTATAAGAATATTGTATTAGCTAGAACAAATATAGCATAGGCTATTTTACTAGGAATCTTCATTATACTAATATTAAGAAAATATAATTTAAATTAGTTTTATTTCTTATAAATCTTTTGTAAAATATTAAATCTAGAATCTAAAACTGTTTTTTTATATTTAATAATATGTACATCTTTAGTAAAATCTAAACTTCTCCATTCAGGAAACCATATAGTTTTATGATAGGCTACTTTTTTATCAATATCTTGTAATATTTCATGTAATTCATTTAGAACTGATACTATAGAATGAATAGTTTCTTTAATAGTTATAGAATTATCTATATAGTCTTTCTCTTTTTCTAGTATTTCCTTAATATATAAATCATATATTTTGATAGTTTCTAATAAATCAATATCTTTTTCTAATTCTTCTAGTTGTCTATAATTAATATAGGGAGATGGAGTAAATATAGCTTTACCTAAACTAAATATACCACTAGTAGTATATGTTATAGTTTTAATTAATAAATCAGTAGTAAGTACAGTGGCTGTAGAGCCTAAAGTAGTAATAACTTGAGCGCTTCCTAAAAACATTTACTATTAGAAAATAAATAATTCTATTAAATTTTAAATTATTTAATAGTAGTATTTATAATTTATCATATTATAATATTAGAATGGATCCAGCTGTTTGGGGACCTCATCTTTGGTTTTTTTTACATAGTATGAGTTTTGCTTATGCTAAAGATAAAAATAATCCTACACCTGAAGAAAAATATTATATGTACCAATTCCTAGAATCATTAAAATATGTTTTACCTTGTAGTTGTAAAAAAAATTATTCTAAACATTTTAATAGTAATCCTCCTAAATTAAATTCTAGAAGAGAATTATTTGAATGGTTAGTTGATTTACATAATTTAGTTAATAAACAAACTAATGATTATCTAGATAAAAAAGGAGATACTAGAACACCTAGAAAAAATGAATATGTTGCTTATACTGATGTAGAAAAAATGTATAAATCTATCTACAACAAAAAATAATTTTAAAGGCGAATTTAATTATTTAAGGTTTAATTGCTCCCCAATTTAATCTTTCCTCATTACTTATACCTCTTCTATAAGGTAAAGTCGCTGTTAATATTCCTAATATTAATCCTAATATTAATAAAAGTATCTCTATAGCCATTTATTTATTCATTAGACTTTTCTTTTTATTATATCTATATGATAATACATAATATATCAATAAACAAGTTATAATAAATAGAATTCCATTTATTAAAGTAGGTGTCATTTCACTCATCATAGTATTTTTTAATTTATCTATCTTTTTTTCCAATTTAGAAACATTTGGAATAACTATATTTTGCTTAGGCATATCCATATCATAGGCAATTAAACGAGTATCTATCTTATTTAATATTGGATTTTTAGTAATTAATTGTGAAAGTATATTAGTATCTATTAATCTTTTTGGAATATAATTATTCATAGAATTTCTATAGTATATTAATTTTTTAAATATACAATTATTTACTAATATAAAAATCCTTCTTTATATTAGAAACATGGATTACAAAAATATTCTTATTATTTTTACTAGCCTTTTAGTTCTTTCATTAATAGTCATATCCTTCTCACAAACTAAACAAATTACCTCCATCTACACCCAAGAAAACTTCTATTCTGAAACTGACCCCAGAAATACTAGATTAGCCGGCGTTATTCATTCTGGTGATATTATTGAAATAGCTGACTCTAATGACAAAGATGTTAAATATATGAATCGTCAAGACTACAATAGTGAAATTGTTTTTACTAAACCCGAAGAAAAAGGCGTCAATACTAATCTTAGTAAACTTAGATTAATGTCTGTTAATCATAGTGATAAATCTACTCAATTACCTATTAAATTTGGCGATACTGTAGTTATTGCTCATAATGCCTATATTGAAAATAAGAATCAAACTAGATTTATTAAATATGGTGAAAAACTCCAAAGCCATCAAACTGGCGAAATGTTTAGAACCTATAAAATAATTAATCCTAGTTCTCCTACTGATACTACTCCTGTTAAATATGATTCTGCTATTCTTCTTCGTAGAGCTGATACTTCTGATGCTTCCTTCCTTAAAATAGAAAATGGAGGTTTTATATCTACTAAGAATCCTGCTGATAAAGCTAGCAAATTCTATGTTAGATTACAACGTGTCTATGAACCCTATGAAAAAAATTTATGTATCTGTCAAGATGAAATACTTTATCCTTAAAGAGTGATTTTATTATGCTTTAATCCTTAAAGAGTGATTTTATTATGATTTAATCCTTAAAGAGTGATTTTATTATGATTTAATCCAGATCCATTTCTTAAAATTGATTAATATAGATATTTAAATAATAAATCTATCTAAATATCCATAATGAATATCTATAAAGTTATAAACCATTTTCCTCTAGATAAAGAAGATTCCTATCTTGAAATCTTTATCGGTAAAAACCTTAACAGACAACTATTTAATATTAATAATAAAATCTTCTTCGACATTCTTTATTCATACCTAATTAAGAATGGATGGAATCTAAATTCTCAATATATTATTAAAACTATTCAATCTAAAAATATAAATTTAGAATGTATTCTAAACAATGATGTTTCTAATATATTAGATTTTGATATTCCATTTACACATAATAATACTATTTATCAAAAACTAAATAATTCTATTCAAAAATACAAAGGGACCTATTATGATATTCTATGTAATTATTATACAAAAAAAGCAATTGATTTAGAAGTATTTCAAGAACAAATGGATAATGCCTATAATGAAACTATTGAAGAAGTTAATACCTTCCAAAGAAAATCTACACCATTTACTATTCATATGAATATTGAAAAAATGCCTGTCGCTCAATCTGCTTATACAGTTAAAATCATTATCACTAATACAATCACTGATGAAACACCTCTAGATGAATTATTTGAAATTATTGACTTAGCAATGGCAAAGTATAAAAAGACTGATAAAACAATTAGTAGTATTTTTGAGAAATGCTAATACAAAGCCTGTTTTTTTTATTTTTACTTTACTTTACTAAACTAAAACTAATATAAATCTAATAAATATTCTTTGCGTTCTTCTCCTGGGCCCATCCCGAACCAAAAACGCGTCCATTGTAGTGCTTGCTAAACTTAGTCAGTTCTTCGAATTGCTTCTTGGCGGCTGCTTTGATGGTGGCTGCTTCGGCCTTTGCAGCACGACGAAGCTCCTTCTTGCGTTGGTTGCGAATCTGATTCCTCTCGCGCTTCTTCTCGATTTTCTTGCGAAGAGACTCTTCGGCACGAGCCTTCTTCTCGTAAGCAATCTGCTTGATAGCCTCCTCTCCCCAATCAATCTCTTCCTTCACCTGCTCAACTGGCTCAGTCTTCTTAGGGGCCTGTTGGGCAATGAAAGTATTCCAACTATCCTGAACACTAAACTTCCAAACATCATCAGAATAGAGTGGTTGATACTTCGGGAGAGACTCCATCTGCTTCAGCCATGCTGCGTAGGCTTGATGTTGGAAATAGTTCCACCAAGCGTATTGAATGTAGTTGTAGGTGTTGAAGTCCATGTTCGTTCTTGTGTCAAATCTACCTCCAAAGCAGCGATAGAAATCAATTTTTTTCTAGTTAGTTTTCTAGCGGGCAAATTATTTTACATATCTATTAGAAACAACTAGAAAAAAAACACCAGCGATTCTTAGGTTTAACTTTAGTATTAGTTTTAGTAATAGGTTCTACCTTAGGGTTATCTTCGATTAAAATTTCTATAATATCTTCAATTGGAGTAATTCCATAGTTTTTAGTATTCGGAATAGCAATATCTGTCTCAGAATAGTAACCTGAATTTAATAGAGTATCAAATGTTACTTTAGTATCACCAAAATAGTTATATCCTAAATGATTATCTACCATAAACTTATTTACACAAATTTCATTATCTTTATCATCTTTAATATATATGTTACCTAAAATTCTACCATATTTATCAAAATCTAGACATTCTAATTTAACTAATTTATTAGCTACAAGTTTGACCATGATTTCTTTAGAACGATAACCAAACTTTTTCTCAATAACATTTTTAGTTCTTAATTCAGGACAATCATACCCCATCATTCGAATTGTAAATTGTTTTAAAACATTTTCATATAAGAAAATATTTACTTTACATGTATCGCCATCATAAACATCAATTACTTTTGCTAAAAGAGTTCTACCTGCTAATGTAAATGGTTTAATAGTTTTATCTGAATTAGATAAAATATCACATTGATTCTTTGTAAGACCTTCCATTAAATTTATTCCAAAATAATTACAAAGTATTCATATTATTACTTCAATTTAAACAATAAGTTTAGATTTTACTAGTTCAAAACACTCTGGTTCATTTTCTAGATTAATTATAATTTGATTTGATTTATAAGTCTCATATCTAGGATGAATAGAAATACTATTAGTACCTTTAGGGATATCAAAAATCATATCTATTTTAGTTTTACTAATTACTATATTACAAATAGCTCTGCTGTTATTAATAATAATAAATCTAGGGTCTTTAGAATCTTTATCATAACAGAGTTTTAGATTTTCACATTCAGTAACTAGAGTATTTAGCATTTTAAGAGTTTGAATTTGAGATGGTTTAATTGTAATTGTTTCTAAAATCATCATTAAATCTAAATCATTATCAATAGGCTTATAGAGCTCTAGAGGCCTATCATAAGCAATCATTTGACTTTTCATTTTTCCATAAATATTTTGAATAATTCCTTTATGTTCTAGTTCTAAATCAAATGATTGTTTATATAGTTCATCAATAGATTTATTAATAGTAGTCTTAATAGTATTAATTTGAAATCTTAGTTTAGATTGTTTCTCTAATAACTCTAGTAGGTCTTTATAAAAAGTATCAAACATTTTAAATAATTCAATAATTTCCTCGTTAGATTTAGAAATGTCTGATTGTTGAGCCTTATTAATACCTATATCAACTAGTGCCTTTAAGAATAAGAAACTAAAGACAATGTTTTCTAAATTCATAGTACTATTAGGAACATATAGAATAATAGTTTTATTAGTTCCGTATACTTCCCATTGAATATTTTTTTTACCTACAATACCACTAGTTGTAGATAAAAAGATTGCTAATTGAATACCAGTTCTTTCAATATCCTTATAGAATTTATCTATCTGTTCTTTATTAACAGTGTTTTGATAAGTTTTAATTTCTAATAGAATCTTACCAAAATCTGTATGAATATGATAATCTGCTTCATGTGGACTTTGTGACATATTTTCTACCTCATAACTAGGAAATGCTGTTTGAATATGTTGAGCAATAATAGATTCACCTAATTTACCCTTAATATTACTACTAGATTTAATACTAAAAATTTTTTCTACTTCATGATTCATTTTATCAATCCTAGAATTAATTGGTTCTAGAAGTTTTTCAGTAAGATGACTTTGTGATTTTACACATTCAACCATAGTCATACTATTATTTTTAACTTCTTCACGAATACCTTTAGAAAATTCATCTAATTGTTCTTTAGTTTCTTGAATTTTACTATTAGTACTATTTATAAATTGTAATGCTTTATCAACTTCCATTTTTGTAATAGTTTTAAAATGGTCTATAATAGGGTCTAAATATTTAGAATTATCTAAATTAATTTTACAATTATCAATAGCTAATCTACCAATTGTAATACAATTGCGAATAACATCATTTTTTCTTTCTTTAGCAATCCCCTCTAACCATGTAATATCTTCTTGATTATTAATATCTAATACAATTCTCATTTTTCTATTATATAATTCTTAAAGTTTCTAAATCAATTTCAATACAAAGTAATTTATTATTTAATTAATAGTTAAACATACATATTATTAAGTGGGTCCCAAGTACCTCTAAATTCTACAGTGACATCAATACGGTCTGACATATTATTGTCTGGTTCAATATTAGTTTCGTTAATAAATAGTCTATTATTAGGGATTTGAATATTATCGTCATAAATAACTGTATATTCTTCAATAACATTATTTAGACTTTGACGAATTCTATTTAGAATATAGGTTTTACCATTATTACCAGAACCATATAGATAAATATTCTTTCGTTGAGAAATTAGTTCAAGAAGAACATTGTATTTTTCATTTTCACTAAAACAGGAATATTGATTTTCAGTTTGAAGAGGATTCATTTTATATTATTATAATTACTATAAGGCTTTCAATTTGTGACAAATTGATATATCTATACTTTATAAAAATAAAATGGATGTAGTTAATGTTAGAAAAGCTGAATTAAATAAAAAAGGATTTAAAGATTTTGAAGAATGGTCTAAAAATCCAAATCATATTTATATAGGAAGAAATATGAGTTTTTATGTAAAAGGCACTAATGCTTCTAAATGGCAAAATCCTTTTTCTACTAAAAAAACTAAATTAACCGCAGAGGAATCTTTAGAACTTTATGAAAAACATATTAGAAATTCTAATTTATATAATGAATTAAATGAATTAGAAGGGAAAATCTTAGGTTGTTGGTGTAAACCTAGTAGTTGTCACGGAGACATTTTAATAAAACTTTTAAATGAAGTTTTAAATAAAAAAATCTAAATCTAATTAATTTTTTTTGAAATTGAAATAAAGATTTTTTTATTATTTACTATTATATCCTAAAATGGGCCGTATTGAACTTATTATTGGTTGTATGTATTCCGGTAAGACTACTGAACTCATGCGTCAAATTATGCGCTATAAGACTCTTAATAAAAATATTATGATTATCACTCATAGTATGGATACTAGGTATAGTGATGCTGGTAATATCGCAACACATAATAAAGAAATTATGTCTGCTTTTCCTATGAAGTCTTTATCTGGTTCTTTTGAATTAGATAGTTATAAAGTAGCTGACGTAGTTTTTATCGAAGAAGGACAATTCTTTCCTGACCTAGTTGATACTGTTACCAAAATGGCTAATATGGATAATAAAATTGTTATTGTTTGTGGTTTAGATGGAGATTTTCAATTAAAACCATTTGAACAAGTAGTACAATTAATTCCTCAAGCTGAAAAAGTACAAAAATTTAATGCTCTATGTAAAAAATGTGGTGACGGTACTGAAGCTTGCTTTTCCAAAAGAATTGTTAATAGTTCTGAACGCGAACTTGTAGGTAGCGATGGTGTTTATGAAGCAGTTTGTAGATATCACTATTATAATTAATCAAATTGATAATATAATTAAGACTTTGTTAAAAATATTAGTAAATAACTGAGATGGCTTCGACTACTTCGCTAGAGATACGATATGAAAAAATAGATAAAAATTATATTATTATTCCTAAGGATACTTTAATTTATAGATGTGCTCCTAAATTAGATAATGTTGCTCGTTATTGTAAAGAAACTGGAAAAACAGGACTATATTTTTCAACTTATCAATTACAAGCATTAGCAATGTGTATTGAATATGGTAAAGGTATGAATCTAGGTATATTTAAATTAAAAGAGGACATTAAGGTGATTTTAGGTAAGTATAAACATAAAAACTTAGATAAAAAATATTATATAAAATTCCTATGTTGGTATCGAGAAGGAAAAGTAAGACATACTGAAAATATTAGTCATTTCGACCCTGATATTTATTGTATGGATTTAAGTTTAGGTTATGAAATAGCTTTATCATTTGGTAGATTAAAAAATACTAAAAAACATGGTGAACTATTTATATCAGAAAATGATTTAAAATATCTAGAAAAGATAAATGAATATTATGTACCACTAAAAGGACTAATAGATATATTAGATGATGAAAAATATATTCCAAATAGCGAAAACTATTTAAAACATTGTATTAGTCCCTAATTATTATCTTATTTTAAAATAACTATGAAAACATATCTTTTATTAATTTTAATAGTTATTTTATTATACTTTGTTTCTAGATATTCAATCGAAGGTTTTGAAGATATGAAACAAGTTGATTATTACTATATACAATCTAAATTAAATAATAAAGTTGTACAACCTTACAAAGGTACTATTGATACATCTTTAACTATGAATGAACGTCGTGAAAATTATTATCCTCAACTTTGGACTTTTGAAAATAATCTATTAAAAAGTGTTTATAATAATAAATATTTAACAGTATCAAGTGACCAAACTAAAGTTCAACTAGATGTATTAGTAAGTGATACTAGTAAACAAGGTCAAAAATGGAAAGTTACCCCTGAAGGTTATATTGTTAATCTACAAAAAGAATCACAAGTTTTAGCTATAGAAGGAGCCAATACTAGTGAAGATGCTATGGTTGCTATAGATAAACCTCAAGATAAACCTAGTTTTAAATGGGAATTAGTTAAAGTTAATATTGAAATTAAACGTATTGAATTATTAAAAGGTGAACAATCTGGTAAAGTGGAGAAGGAAATTAGTGGTTCTCCTATAGTTAATGCTAATGGATATACATATAGTTTATGGTTTTATGCTAATAATAGTGAATATAGAAGAGGCGAATGGAAAAATGTATTCCTACGTGGTTCTAAAAATGAATCCCAAAGAACACCTGGTGTTTGGATAGTTCCTAATAAAAATAAACTTCATATACGTGCTACAACTGAGAAAAATGCCAATGATGGCATCAATGAATCTAAATTTACTTTTGAACCTGAAACATGGTATTATTTTTCTTTTGTTATTTCTGATAATAAATTACAATTCTATGTTAATGGTCAAATT
>JACCED010622475.1_pt1 | contig 17339 bp, 11 predicted proteins | sample 7455021 | NCBI WGS metagenome assembly JACCED01 (sample SAMN15323456, study PRJNA562643) | freshwater metagenome | isolation source: river surface water | place: USA:Blue River Watershed | collected 2017-08-19 | reverse complement strand
CCGGTATGGCGCCGGAAATGCCGAAGCGTTGGCGGCTAGGGGCATCAAGCCCGACGACCTTCTGGCCTTCACGGCCGAACTGCTGGGCGAGATTAACTTTCCCCTGGCTGCAGTGAACCGCCGTACATTCTGAGTCAATAGGCTTGTAGCCCCGATTCGGATTGGAACGCATGCCCCCAATTGACAACAACCCTCGGGCCAATCTTGAAGCCTTTCAGCGCCTAACCCGCTCACTCGACAAGGCCGACAGCAGCCAGGTTCGGCTGAGCGACGATGGCAGCATCAAAGCCCGCTCGGCTTTTGTCACCAAGCTGGTCAGCCTGTTCACGCGGGCCAGCAAGGTGGAGGCGAACAACCGTGCGGTGGCGGAGGCCTTCGTTGGCGCGGTGGAGCGCAACCTGCAACGCCAGGTGGGCAAGAGCCTGAGCCAGGATTGGGCCGCTTCCATCGTGGACAACGTGAGGGCCCATCTGGCCGATCAACTCGCGGGCAAGGCGATGCTGTCCCTGGGGGACCTCAAAGCGCAGTTGGCCTACCTGAAGGATGATCTGGCAGTGGGCGTCTTCGTCCAAACGGCTCAGTCGCAGACCGAGGCCCTGAAGTCGGCAATGGACCAGTACCGAGCTTCAGATGAGGGCAAGCCCAGCGTCGAAGAGCTGTCCGGCAAGTTTGCCAATGGCGGCAAGCTCACGGCCGATGAACTGCAGCAGGTCAAGGATTGGCACGCCAGTGCCCAGGCCGCGTCCACCGATTTGCTGGCCCTGGTGGATGGTGATACGGCCACACAGCTGCGCAGCCGTTTGGAATCAAAAGTCACCAGCCAGCGCGCTGCGGGCGAGACCGACAGTGCCGACGCATGGCAGGAGACCCTGGACCTGGTCGCGCAGTGGCAGGGCTATGCGGGCGAGTTCGACAGCATGGTGTCCGAGGACATCAACTACGCGGCGCATATGCTGAAGTATGGCGGCGACCCCAGCCTCACGAAAGATGCTCTCAAGGGCGAGCGTTGGGCCACCCCCAACCCTGGTCATGAGCCCTTGGCCGCCGATGCGCCTGCTGGCAAGTCGGCCCTCAAAAAAGGGTCGGTCGCGGGACCTGTCGACCCCAAGGCACTGTGGCTGGACAAAGGTGGCCAACAGCTGCCATCCAATGAGGCGGTTCCAGAAGACCTGGCGTCGCCGCACGATCCTCGGGCTTTGGAACCGCAATCCCGGATCGTCAACAGCATCGTTCGGGACAAGGCACTGCCCGGTGAAGGGCATGAGGCCACCCGGGTGAACTGGAAGGACGTTTGACCGGTCCTCGGGGGGCAGCGCAGCCGCGCGCCGGTGGGTGGCAGCCCCGCCGATCTGCCTAGCGGCGCGGGGCGACGGGCTCGAAGGGTTCGACCAGGGCGCTCTCTTGAGCGATCAGCTCTTGCGCGGCTTCCTTGAGGGCCAGTGCGCCCCCGTCGCGCAGCATGATGGGCAGCGCTTGGGCCATGCCACTGTAGTTCTGGTCCATCGACCGGCCGTACAGCGGGTCGTAGTGTTCGCACACCAGTTCCTCGAAGACCTCAGCCCAGCGCCCCTGCTCGGCCATCGCCTTCCAGCGCAAGACGCGCTCACGCCCGCGAAGCTCGACAAAGTGTTCCAACAGGGCGCCAAAGCCCGGCACATCCTGTGAGAAGTGCGCATAGTCCTCGAGCAACAGGTGTACCCGGGCCGGCAGCGGCATGTCCACCAGGCCCACGCGGCCGTGCTGGCGCATGCGCAGGATCAGCGCTTGGGGCACCTGCACCGCGCCGATCTTGCGGCTCTCGCTTTCCACAAACACGGGGCGCAGGGGGTCAAAGCCGCGCAAGGCCTGCCACACACGGGTTTCGAATTGCTTTTGGCTGGGTTGGGGCTGTCCGGGCAAGGCGCCCAAGACCGAGCCCCTGTGGCAGGCCAGCGACTCCAGGTCCAGCACCTGCGCGCCATGCGCGGCCAGGGTCTGCAGCAGGCGGCTCTTGCCACTGCCGGTGCGCCCGCCGATCACCACGAATCGGAGGGGGTTGGGCAGGGTGTCCAGGTCTTCGCGCACGACGCAGCGAAACGCCTTGTAGCCACCTTTGAGCAGGTGCACCCGAAAGCCCACTTGGTCCAAAAACCAGGCCAGGGTGCCGCTGCGTTGGCCGCCACGCCAGCAGTACACCAGGGGCTGCCAGTCCCGGGGCAAGCTGGCGCTGTGGGCATCGAGCAGGTCGGCGATGCGCCGTGCCACCATCGCCGCCCCCCGCTTGCGGGCGTCGAATGCCGAGATTTGCTTGTACTCGGTGCCCACCAGGCGCCGCTCATCGTCGTCCAACACGGGCCAGCTTTGCGCGCCTGGCCATCGGTCAAGCGCAAACTCGGAGGGCGACCGGGCGTCCAGCACAGCGTCCCAGCGGGTTTGCGGGTCCAGGGCCTCGCGGACCGAAATCACACGAACGGCCATGGATTTACGCGGCCACGGCGGGGCGCGCTGCCCCCGCCGCGTCGAGCAACTCGCTTTCGATTTGCAGCTGCGTGCGCGCGTGACGCAAGGCGTCGCCGGTGACGACAAAGGTGTCTTCCACCCGTTCTCCCAGGGTGATGACCTTGGCCAACTCCAGGTTGATGCGGTGCTGGGCCAGCACGCGGGCAATGGAGTAGAGCAGCCCGGCGCGGTCGCTGGTGCTGACCGACAACAGGTAGCGTTGTCCGCGTTCATCCGGACGCAGGGACACGCGAGGGGTGACAGGGAAGCTGCGCACCCGGCGCGACAAACGCCCCTGTGCCGGCGCGGGCAGGGGCTCTGTCGACGAAACCGCAGCGGCGAGCTGGTGTTCCACCAGGGCGATCAGGTCGCGGTGGGCGCTGGCCACATCGGCGCGGTGGCCGGCATGGGCCTGTACCACCTCAAAGGTATCCAGGGCATAGCCCTGGCGCGTGGTGTGCACCTTGGCATCCAGGATGTTGAAGCCGGCGTTGTCGAAGTAGCCGCAGATGCGTGCAAACAGGTCGGCCCGGTCGGGGCTGTAGACGAGGACTTGCAGGCCTTCGCCTACCGAAGAAGCACGGGCGTTGACCACGGGTGTCTGGGTTTGCAGGTGGCGCCACAGCGCCCGGGCATGCCAGGCCAGGTCTGCCGCCTCGTGCCGCGCAAAGTAACTCACCTCCAGGGTTTCCCACAGCGGCTTTTCGGTGCCCGGCAGTTGCGAGGCCAAGGCCAGGAGGCTGCGTGCCTCGGCCTTGCGGGTCTCGACTTCGGCCAAGGCCCCAGGCGGCTCGCCGCCCAAGGCACGGCGGGTGGCACGAAACAGGTCTTCCAGCAACTTGCCCTTCCAGCCGTTCCACACCTTGGGGCTGGTGCCCCGGATGTCGGCCACCGTGAGCAGGTACAGGGCCGTGAGGCTGCGCACGTCGCGAACCGTTTTGGCAAAAGCGTTGATCACATCCGGGTCCGACAGGTCTTCCTTTTGCGCGATGCGGCTCATCGTCAGGTGCTCGCGAACCAGAAAGTCGATGAGGCGCGTGTCCTGCGCGCCGATGCCGTGGTCGCGGCAGAAGCGGCGAACCTCGGTGGATCCCAGTTGTGAATGGTCGCCTCCGCGACCCTTGGCCACATCATGGAACAGCGCCGCCACCACCAAAACCCAGGGCCGGTCGAAGCCTGCGGCCAGGTTGGAACAGAAGCTGTACTCGTGGGCGTGTTCAGGCACGAAGAAGCGCCGCACATTGCGCACCACCATGAGGATGTGCTGGTCCACCGTGTACACGTGAAACAGGTCGTGCTGCATCTGTCCCACGATGCGCCGGAACACCCACAGCGTGCGGCCCAGAACGCTGGTTTGGTTCATCAGGCGCAGGGTGTGGGTCTGCCCGCCTCCAGGGTACTGCAGGATGTCCAAGAACTGCTGCCGATGTTCCGGGTGGCGGCGAAACGCCGCATCCATCAACGAGCGCGCGTTGTACAGGGCGCGGCGTGTGCGGGCCGACAGGCCCTTGATGCCCAAGGTGCGTTGGTAAATGCTGAAGGTTTCCAGGATGGCCGACGGGCGCTCGCGGTACAGGTCATCGCGGGCGACCTCCAACAAGCCCCCGCGGTCCAGAAAGTCGGGCGTCAACGCCCGCATGGGCACATCACGGGAGCCGGCGATCCGTTCCTGCACCTCCTGCATCACGATTTCATTGAGCTGCACAACCGCCTTGGCCGCCCAGTAGTAGCGCTTCATCAGGGCTTCCGAGACGCGCTGGCCGCGCGCGGGCTGCAGGCCCATGCGTTCGGCGAGCTGGGTCTGCAGGTCAAACACCAGGCGGTCTTCACGGCGCTTGGCCACCACATGCAGCCAGGCGCGAATGGTGGTCAGGGTGGCTTGGTTGCGCTCGATCTGCCGCGCCTCAAACCGCGTGATGACCCCATTGGCAGCCAACTCCGCCCAGCTGCGCCCATAACCGGCTGCACGGGCCACCCACAACAGCACCTGCAGGTCGCGCAGGCCTCCGGGGCTTTCCTTGCAGTTGGGCTCCAGGGAGTAGGGGGTGTCCTCGTACTTTTGGTGGCGCTGGTACATCTCCAGCGTCTTGGCGCGCAGAAAGGCTGCCGGGTCCATCACGGCGCTGGTGGCCTGCTGAAAGGCGTGTACCAGCTTGGTCGGCCCAAACACCCGCCGCGACTCCAGCATCGCCGTTTGGATGGTCACGTCGCGCTGGGCCTCCTGGGCGCACTGCTCGGGCGTGCGCACCGACGAGCCGATTTCCAGCCCGCAATCCCAGCAGGCGGTGATGAAGGCGCTGATGCCGTCCTGCACCACTGAATCGCCCTCGAGGCGGCTGGGCACCAAGAGCAGCACGTCCACATCCGAATGCGGAAACAGGGCGGCACGCCCGTAGCCGCCCACCGCGACGAGGGCCACCTCGGGTGACAGACCGGTGGTCTGCGCCAGCGCAGCCAGGGTGCGGTCGGTTCCTTGGGCCAGCCCGCGCAAGAGCAGCCGGGTGGCCGCGGCGCTGGGACGCTTCTGGGCGAAGGTGTCGGTGAGGGCCTGCTGATGGCTGCGGTGGGCCTGCCGCAGTTCGGCGATGCGGGCGCGGGAAGTGTCCACGCGGGGCGGGCCTCAGGCCGTGGTGTGGATGAAGGCTGGGGCCGGTGGGGAACCGGCCGACAAGGTCAGCACCTCAAATCCGCTCTCGGTCACCAGCACCGTGTGTTCCCACTGGGCCGACAAGGATCGGTCCTTGGTGACGATGGTCCAACCGTCGCCGAGCTCGCGAATCTCGCGCCGCCCCGCGTTGATCATCGGCTCGATGGTGAAGGTCATGCCCGGCACCAGTTCTTCGAGCGTTCCGGGCCTGCCGTAGTGCAGCACCTGCGGTTCCTCGTGGAACTTCTGCCCGATCCCGTGCCCACAGAATTCGCGCACGATGGAAAAGCCTTGGGCTTCCGCAAAGGACTGGATCGCGTGGCCGATGTCGCCCAACCGTGCCCCGGGCTTGACCTTGGCAATCCCGCGCCACATGGCGTCGTAGGTGATGGCGCACAGACGCTTGGCCGCAATAGAGCCTTCGCCGACCACGAACATGCGGCTGGTGTCGCCGTGCCAACCGTCCTTGATCACGGTGACATCGATGTTCACGATGTCACCGCTCTTGAGTGGCCGCTCGTTGGGGATGCCGTGGCAGATCTGGTGGTTGACCGAGGTGCAAATGGACTTCGGATAGGGGATGTAGCCCGGAGGTGTGTAGTTCAACGGGGCCGGAATCGCCTGCTGCACTTGGGTGATGTAGTCATGGGCGATTTGGTCCAGGCGCTCGGTGCTGACGCCGGGCACCACATGGGCGGTCAGCATGTCCAGCACCTCGGAAGCCAAGCGGCCCGCGGTGCGCATGCCCTCAATGTCGGAAGGGGACTTGATCGTGAACGACATCCGGTGATTATCCCACCCAGCCCGGCGCTGCGCCTTGGGCTCACCTTAAACTAGCCGAACATGAGCGCCCCGTCCTTGCCTGTATTCGCCGTTTTCGGCGGCTCCGCCCACTCCGAATTCCGTTTGCAGGCCCTCTTGCGCCAGGTGCAGGCGGTCGCCCCCCGGGTGCAGGCCCTGCAAAGCCGCCACGTCTACTGGGTGTGGCCGAAGCACCCGCTGGGGGCTGCCGAACAGGCGGCGGTGGCGGCGCTGCTGGACGGGCAACTGCAAGACGACGCACCCGAAGAGGCCGCCGGCCCGCGGGTGGTGGTGATGCCCCGGCTGGGAACCGTGTCCCCGTGGGCCAGCAAGGCCACCGATATCGCCCACAACTGCGGCTTGCCGGTGCGCCGGGTGGAACGGGTCACGGAGTACCGGTTGGTGCTGCAGCAGGGGCTGGTGCAAGGTCTTCTTCAGGGCGTTGTGCAGCGCTTGGCGGGCTCCGCCGGGCCCACCTTGGACCCACAGGAGACGGCCGCGGTGGTCGGCCTGCTGCATGACCGGATGACCGAAAGCGTGGCCGAGCACCTGGGCGCGGCGGTGGCTTTGTTTGAGGGCCGGCAGGCTGAACCCTTGGCCACCGTGGATGTGATGGCGGGTGGGCACGCGGCCTTGCATGAGGCCAATGCCCAATGGGGCCTGGCCTTGTCCGATGACGAGATGGACTATCTCGTTCGGGCCTTTACCCAGCTGGGACGCAACCCCAGCGATGTCGAGCTGATGATGTTCGCCCAGGCCAACAGCGAGCACTGTCGCCACAAGATCTTCAACGCCGACTTCACCATCGATGGCATTCGGCAGCCGCACTCGATGTTCGCGATGATCCGCCACACCGAGAAGACCAGCCCCCAGCACACCGTCGTGGCCTACCACGACAACGCTGCGGTCATGGAAGGCCATGAGCTGCAGCGATGGCAGGCTGATCCGCGCGCGCCGGGGGCGCGCCCTTACGGCGCGCACACCGAAACGGCGCACGTGCTGATGAAGGTGGAGACCCACAACCACCCCACGGCCATTTCGCCGTTTCCGGGGGCTTCCACCGGGGCGGGGGGCGAGATCCGCGATGAGGGGGCCACCGGGCGCGGTGCCAGGCCCAAGGCGGGCCTGACGGGCTTTTCGGTGTCCAACCTGCACCTGCCTGGTCTGGGCGAGCCCTGGGAGCAGGGCTCGGTGGGCAAGCCCGAACACATCGCCAGCGCCTTGCAGATCATGACCGAAGGCCCGCTGGGCGGCGCGGCCTTCAACAACGAATTCGGCCGGCCCAATCTGGGCGGCTATTTCCGGGTTTACGAACAGACGGTGGACGGTGTGCGCCGTGGGTACCACAAGCCCATCATGATCGCCGGCGGCCTGGGCACCATCCGTGCCGACTTGACCGACAAGGTGGTCTTCCCCGCAGGCACCCTGCTGGTTCAGTTGGGTGGCCCTGGCATGCGCATCGGCATGGGCGGTGGTGCGGCCTCGTCCATGGCCGCAGGCACCAACACGGCAGCGCTGGACTTTGATTCGGTGCAGCGCGGCAACCCCGAGATTCAGCGGCGGGCTCAGGAGGTCATCAACCAATGTTGGGCCTTGGGCCCCGACAACCCCATCCTGGCCATCCACGATGTGGGCGCCGGTGGCATTAGCAACGCCTTTCCGGAGTTGGTGGACGGTGCTGGCCGTGGCGCGCGTTTTGACTTGCGCAAAGTTCCGTTGGAAGAAAGCGGCCTGGCACCCAAAGAGATCTGGTGCAACGAGAGCCAAGAGCGCTATGTGCTGGCCTTGAACCCGGCGCGCCAGGACGCCTTCGTGGCCTTTTGCGAGCGCGAGCGCTGCCCCTATTCGGTGGTGGGCGTGGCCACCCAGGAGGCGCAACTGGTGCTGGAAGACGGCCCTGGCGGCGCGCGGCCCATCGACATGCCCCTGGAGGTGCTGTTGGGCAAGCCGCCCAAGATGCACCGGGATGTGCAGCGTGTGCCGCGCCGCGCGCCGGCACTGGACCTCACGGGCGTGGCCCTCGAAGACATGGCCTTCACGGTGTTGCGCCACCCCACGGTGGCCAGCAAGCGCTTCTTGATCACGATCGGTGACCGCACCGTGGGGGGCTTGTCCCACCGCGACCAGATGGTGGGGCCGTGGCAGGTGCCGGTGGCCGATTGCGCCGTGACGCTGGCCGACTACGCCGGATTCGCCGGTGAGGCCATGGCCATGGGCGAACGCACGCCCTTGGCCGCACTGGATGCGCCAGCCTCCGGCCGTATGGCGGTGGCCGAGGCCCTGACCAACCTCTTGGCTGCGCCGGTGGAACTCTCGCGCATCAAGCTCAGCTGCAACTGGATGGCCGCGTGTGGCGAGCCGGGAGAGGATGCGGCCCTGTACGACACCGTGCGCGCTGTGGGCCTGGAGTTGTGTCCTGCCTTGGGCATCGGCGTGCCGGTGGGCAAGGATTCCTTGTCCATGCGCACCCGTTGGACCGATGAAAACGGCACGCAGCAGGTGGTGGCGCCGGTCAGCTTGGTCGTGTCGGCCTTTGCCACGGTGGCCGATGTGCGCGGCACGCTCACCCCGCAGTTGCGCACGGACGTGGGCGACACCACCCTGATTCTGGTGGACCTGGGGCAAGGCCGCCACCGCATGGGTGGCTCGATCCTGGCGCAGGCCCTGCAGTCCTTTGGCTCTGAAGTGCCCGATCTGGACGACCCGCAACACCTGCGCGCGCTCTACAGCGCCGTTCAAGAACTTCGGCAGGATGGCTTGCTCTTGGCCTACCACGACCGCAGCGATGGGGGTTTATGGGCCGCTGTGTGCGAGATGGCCTTTGCCGGCCACACGGGCGTCAGCTTGAATGTGGACATCCTGGTCACCGAGGGTGACGGCATTGGCGACAGCAGAGCCGAGTACGGCGACTCGAAGAACTGGGCGAGCCAGGTCTCGGAGCGGCGCAACGAGCTGACCCTCAAGGCCTTGTTCAACGAGGAGCTGGGCGTGGTGCTCCAGGTGCGTACCGACCAGCGCAACGAGGTGATTCAGCGCCTACGGGCCCATGGTTTGTCCCGCCACAGCCACTTCATTGGCAAGCCCAATGACCGCGGCGTGGTGGAGGTGTGGCGCGACACCAAGACGGTGTTCAGCGCACCGCTGCAGAGCTTGCAACAGGCCTGGGACGAGGTGGCGTGGCGCATCGCGCGCGAGCGGGACAACCCGGCCTGTGCCGACGCTGAACACGAGGCAGCGGGCGATCCGGCGCAGCCGGGGCTGCAGGTGGCCTTGAGCTTTGACCCGGTTGAAGATGTGGCGGCACCGTTCCTCAACCTGTCCCGGCCGCGCTTGGCCATCTTGCGAGAGCAAGGGGTCAACAGCCACCTGGAGATGGCCTATGCCATGTCGCAGGCCGGGTTCGAGACGCACGATGTACACATGACCGACCTGCAATCGGGGCGGGCAAGGTTGGCGGACTATGTGGGCTTCGTGGCCTGCGGGGGCTTCAGCTACGGTGACACCCTGGGCGCTGGGGAGGGGTGGGCGCGGTCCATCCGCTTCAACCCGGCCATGAAGGCCGCCTTTGAGGCCTTTTTTGCGCGGCCGGACACCTGGGCACTGGGTGTGTGCAACGGATGCCAGATGATGGCAGCCCTGGCCCCCATGATCCCGGGCGCGCAGCACTGGCCGCGGTTCACACGCAACAAGAGCGAACAGTTTGAGGCGCGCTTGTCGCAGGTGGAGATTCTGGACAGCCCCAGCCTGCTGTTTGCCGGTATGGCCGGCAGCCGCCTGCCTGTGGCCGTGGCGCATGGAGAAGGCTATGCCGACTTCAGCCGCAGCGGAGATCCTCAGCGGGTGCATCGGGCCATGCGTTTCGTGGACGGCCACGGCCAGGCCACCGAGCGCTATCCCCTGAACCCCAACGGCAGCCCCGAGGGCCTGACCGCGGTGACCACGGCCGATGGGCGCTTCACCGTGCTGATGCCCCACCCCGAGCGTGTGTTCCGAGAGGTTCAGATGAGCTGGAGTGGCGGCGATGTCAGCGCCTCAAGCCCCTGGCGCCGCATGTTCGGCAACGCGCGTCGCTGGGTCGGCTGAGCAGGCCATGGGGTTGTCGAGGCTGGGTTAAGGTCCATCCATGCTGCTCCTTCTGTCACCCGCCAAGTCACTGGACTACGAATCACCCCTGCCGGCCGGGCTGGCCCGCAAGGCCACCGAGCCCGCCTTTGTGGCGCATGCCGCCGAGTTGATCGGCTTGCTGCGTCCACTGAAGGTGGGGCAGATTGCCTCGCTCATGGACCTGTCGGACAAGCTGGCCAGCCTCAATGCCGCACGCTACGCGGCCTGGTCGCCCAAGTCCACCGTCGCCAACAGCCGCCCGGCGGTGCTGGCCTTCAACGGCGATGTGTATGACGGGCTTCAGGCCCAGAGCTTGTCGCCCGAAGACCTGGCCTGGGCCCAGGACCATGTGGTCATTCTCTCGGGCCTGTATGGCGCTCTGCGCCCCCTGGACAAACTGCAGCCCTACCGTCTGGAGATGGGTACGCGGCTGGGCAATGCCCGTGGCCCCGACCTCTACGCCTATTGGGCAGACGAGGTGGCCCAATACCTGAACGGCCGCCTGCCGGCTCGGGGCGGCGCGCGTGGTGGTGAGCCGCTGGTGGTCAACCTGGCATCTCAGGAGTACTTCAAGGTGGCCGACCGCCCGGCACTGAAGGCGCGGGTGGTGGAATGCGTCTTCGAAGACTGGAAGGATGGACGCTACAAGATCATCAGCTTCTTCGCCAAGCGGGCGCGTGGCCTGATGGCGCGCCACGCGATCTTGCAGCGGGCCAAGACGCTGGAGGACTTGAAGTCTTTTGCGCTGGACGGCTACGCCTGCGATGAACGGGCCTGCGAGCCTGATCGACTGGTGTTTCGGCGTCGCCAAAGCTGACCGCACGGGGAACACACCGCCATGAGCCAAGTCATCACCGATTCTCTGCGCCGCTGGATCGTGGAGCAGGCCCAGGCGGGTTGCACGCCCGAGTCGGTGCTGCAGGCCATGCGGGCCAGTGGTTGGGAGGAGGCCACCGCGATGGCGGCCATGGAAGAGTCTTTGCGTGCCGTGGTGGAAGCGCCGCGTCCGGTTCCCTTCGTGGGCTTGCAGCCGGGCTCGACCGCTGACGCGGGCGACCGCAAGGTTCAGGTGCGGGCGGTGATGCAGCGCCCGGTGGTGGTGGTGTTGGGCGGGCTGCTCACACACCAGGAGTGCGACGAACTGGTCGACAGCGCCCGCCCACGCATGGGCCGATCAGAGACCGTTCGGCACGAGGACGGGGAGGCCGAAGTCCATGACGCCCGCACGAGCCATGGCATGTTCTTCGAGCGCGGGGAGTCCGCACTGATCCGCCGCCTGGAGCAGCGCATGGCCACGCTCTTGAATTGGCCGGTTGAACACGGCGAAGGACTGCAGGTGCTGCACTACCAGCCGGGCGCCGAGTACAAGCCGCATCATGACTACTTCGACCCTGCGTCGCCTGGGAGTGCGGCCGTGCTCAAGCGTGGAGGGCAACGGGTGGGCACCTTGATCGTCTACCTGAACACGCCGCTGGCTGGCGGGGCTACCACCTTCCCCGATGTCGGGTTGGAGGTGGCACCCGTCAAGGGCAACGCGGTGTTCTTCAGCTACGACCGCCCGCATCCGGCCACCCTGACCTTGCATGCCGGAGCGCCGGTGACCGAGGGTGAAAAGTGGGTGGCCACGAAGTGGCTGCGCGAGGGCGTGTTCCGATGAGTTTGCCGCTGGCCGGGATACGGGTCATCGACCTCACCCAGCTGTTGCCGGGGCCCCTGGCCACGCGCCACCTTCAGGAGTGGGGCGCGGAGGTGATCAAGGTGGAGCCCCCGGGGGTCGGCGATGGTGCGCGCCTGATGTACCGCAGCCCTGCCCAGGCGGCCGCCGACGAGCCCAGTGGGTTCTTCCGCGATCTCAATGGGCACAAGGCGTTTTGGCGCCTGGACCTGCGGCAGACCACGGACCGTGACCGCTTGCTGGAGCAGTTGCGCAGCGCCGACGTCTTGATCGAAGGCTTTCGACCCGGGGTGATGCAACGCCTGGGCCTGGACTGGCCGGTGCTGCAGGCCTTGAATCCCCGCTTGGTGATGGCCTCCATCACGGGTTACGGCCAATGCGGACCGTATGCCCTGCGTGCAGGGCATGACATCAACTACATCGCCTTGTCCGGCGTGCTGGACCAGATTGGCGGGCCCCAAAGCGAAGACCCGGCCTTGCCGAACTTCCAAATTGCCGACCTGCTGGGCGGCACCTTGGCCGCCGTGTCGGGTTTGTTGGCAGCCCTCGTGGGGGCACAGCGCACCGGACAGGGCCGATTCGTGGACATCTCCATGACCCACGAGGTGTGGCGCCACGCCGTGATTGCCCGGGCAGAAGCCCAAAGCCTGGGCCTGGTGCCGGCGCGCGGCACCAGCCTGCTCAATGGCGGCGCGGCCTGCTACGGCGTGTACCGCTGCGCCGACGGCCGCCACCTGGCGGTGGGCGCCTTGGAGGCCAAGTTCTGGCAGGCCTGGTGCGAGGCCATCGGCCACGGCGCATGGGCCACGCGCCACTGGAGCCAGGGCGAAGTGCCGGGCTCAGAGCAAGCGCTGCACACGCGCACCGAGATGGCCCGGGTGCTGGCCCAGCGCCCGATGGCCGAGTGGGCCGCTATCGCGGACCGGGTCGACTGTTGCGTGACCCCGGTGCTGCGCCTGGACGAGGTCCCCGACCATCCCTGGATGCAGGGCGGCCGTTAGAGCCCGCCGCGCCCTGGGGCCGTGAACCGCGGCCATGGCCACCGCCGCCGCCGCCACCACCCCGGCGCGTGCCGCCCACGCCGATGGTCATGCGGCCCAAGACGATGGGCTCGGCCTTCTCGTCGGCTGGCGGCTCAAAGCCCGGCACACTGGCGCGCGGGATTTCGCGCTTGATCAGCTTTTCGATGTCGCGCAGGAAGATCTCTTCATCGCGGCACACCAGGCTCAGGGCTTCACCCTGTGCCCCCGCGCGACCGGTGCGGCCGATGCGGTGCACATAGTCTTCGGGCACGTTGGGTAACTCGAAGTTCACCACGTGGGGCAGCTGGTCGATGTCGATGCCACGGGCGGCGATGTCCGTGGCCACCAGCACCGGCAGCGCGCCGGACTTGAACTCACTGAGCGCCTTGGTGCGCGCCCCCTGGCTCTTGTTGCCGTGGATGGCCATGGCCGGGATGCCTTCCTTGCTCAGGTACTCGGCCAAGCGGTTGGCGCCGTGCTTCATGCGGGTGAAGACCAGCACCTGGTGCCAGTCGCCTTCGCGGATCAAGCGGGCCAGCAACTCCTTCTTGCGCTCACGCCCGGTCATGATCACGCGTTGGGCGATCGTTTCCGCGGTGGCGTTGCGCCGGGCCACCTCGATGAGGGCCGGTTGGTTGAGCAGACGGTCGGCCAGGGCCTTGATGTCGTCGCTGAACGTGGCTGAAAACAGCAGGCTTTGCTTCTTGGCCGGCACGATGGCCAGCACCTTCTTGATGTCGTGGATGAAGCCCATGTCGAGCATGCGGTCGGCCTCATCCAGCACAAACACCTGCACCTGCGACAGGTCCAGCGTGCCTTGTTGGTGGTGGTCCAGGAGACGGCCCGGTGTGGCCACCAAGATGTCCACGCCTTTGCGCAGGCGGTCGATCTGGGGCTGCATGCCCACGCCGCCGAACATCACCATGGAGGTCAAGGGCAGGTACTTGCCGTAGGTGCGCACACTTTCCTCGACCTGGGCGGCCAGTTCGCGGGTGGGTGTGAGGATCAAGGCCCGGATGGCCACGCGCCCACGCGCATCGCGCAGCGGTTTTTGTGCAGCCAGGCGGTGCAGCAAGGGCAGCGTGAAGCCAGCGGTCTTGCCGGTACCGGTTTGGGCACCGGCCATCAGGTCGCCGCCCTGAAGAACCGCTGGGATGGCTTGCGCCTGAATGGGGGTGGGGGTTTCGTAACCCTGTTCGCGCACGGCGCGCAGGATGGGCTCGGCCAAGCCGAGATCGGTGAAGTTCATGTGTTGTCGTGGGCCCTGTGAGGGCTTGGGTTCCTGCCAACCGCCGCTCCGGGAGGAGGGCACCAGTCGTGGCTGGGAACAAGGTGATGAGGGGCCGCGATGGGCCGCCCGTGCGAGGACTGGAGCGCCGCGCAGACCTTGTCAGTGTAGCCCATGCCGCATGGCGGCCGGAGCAGCGCTCAAACCGAACGCGCCAGGCGCACCAGGGTTGCGCCGGGCTTGGCATGGGCCAGCGAGGGCATGATCAGAACGCAGTTGTCGTACGGTGTGAGCACCGGACCTGCGCCATCGTGTCCGATGACCGTCCCTTTTGTTGGCACGACGTCGCCGGTGCGATGCGGCTGCGTGAAGTGGGGGGCGGCCCCCGCCTGCACCGTGATGGCGTGCGTGACCAGCAGCTGTTGTGGCGCCTCGCGGGAATCGCTTTGACGCCAATGGGCCGGCAGGTCGCCGGGCTGCAGGCAGCCGCTGGCGCACAGAAACCGGTGCAGTACATCCAACGCCACACGGCGGGAGGACGCTGCGCCGTGCCAACCACACTCCACCAACAGCGCCACCGCCTCCTGGTCCTGCGCATCGCCAAAGCGCCCGTGGTCGCGCATTCGGGTGCCGGCGGCGTGGCCTGCATCGGCCACCAGCAAGCCGGGTGCGCCAAAGCCCACCGCTTGCGCCGCGTGGTGGGGCATCAAGCCGGTCAGGCCCAAGGCGGGGCCCTCGGCATGCATCGAGTGCAGGTCGAGCAGCCAGTCGGCGCGCTCGACCACGGGCTGCAACTCCAGCACCCGGCGCTGTTCCGTGTCCAGTGACATCCCAGGGCGGTGCCATGCCATGCGGCCCCACAGCCGGTTCAGGTCTTGGTCCACGAAGCGCGACCGGTCGGTGTCCTGCGGGTCAAAACGGTCGAAGGCCGACAGGTTGCAAAAGGCCAGGGTCAAGGCGCCGCTGCGGGGCCGAACCCCGGCTTCCAGCGCCTCCCACAGGGCCCATGCACCGCACAACTCGTTGCCATGTACCAGCGCGGTGACCAGCACCTCACGCCCGGGCTGTGTGGCCTCGAAGCGCCACACTCCCGGCGTGCCGGTGTTGCCGGTGCGCCAGCGGCTGAGGTCTGGCGGTTGCAGTTCGAAGGGCGCTGGGTGTGGGTGGGCGGTGTGCATGGTGGTTCTGGGTGAAGCTGCTTACTCTTCGATCTTTGCGTACTCAACGATGCGCCGGTACTTCTCAATCTCGGCGCTGTGAAAGGCGCTGAAGTTCACACCGGCGGGTGCCATCGTTGCGCCCGATTCCTCCAGGCGCTTGCGCACATCCGGCACCTGCAAGGCATCTGCCAAGGCCCGTTGCAGGCGCTGCACGACCGGCGCGGCCAGTGCAGCAGGGCCAAACAGGCCGAACCAGCTGCTGATGTCCACGGCCTTGAGTGCCGGGTGTTCGGCCAGGGCAGGGATCTCTGGGGTCAGGCCTGCGCGGCGCGCTTGCGTGGTGCCAATGGGAATCATCTTGCCGCTGCGGATGTGGGGCAGGGCGCTGGACAGCACAAACACGCCAAAGTCCAGCTGTCCGCTGAGCAGGTCCGTGGTCAGCGGTGCCACGCCCCGGTAGGGAATGTGAACCATGAACAGGCCAGCCGCCTCTTTGGTCATCTCGCCGGCCAGATGCAGGGCCGTACCCACACCGGAGGACCCGTAGCTGAAGCGGCCGGGGTTGCGTTTGACCTTCTGGATGAACTCCGCGGTGCTGCGGGGTGCATCCTTGTTGCCGGCCGAGGCCACCAGGACCATGGGCTGGGATGCGATGAGTCCCAAGCCTGTGAGGTCGCGCAGCGGGTTCAGCCGCAGCTTGCGATTGACCAAGGGGGCAATGGCGGTCTCGTTGTTCGCGCCCAGCAGCAGGGTGTAGCCGTCTGCCGCGGCCTGCACCACTTTCTGCGCTCCCAGCACGCCACCGGCACCGCCGATGTTTTCAACCACCACCTGAACGCCCAGTTGCTTGGCCAGTTCAGCTCCCACGACCCGGCCGGTCAAGTCGGTACTGCCGCCGGGTGGGTAGCCCACCACGAGGTTGATCGCACGGTTGGGGTAGTCGCTGCCCTGGGCCACAGCCAAGCCCGGGGCCCAGACCGCGCCGGCCAGGCCGAGCAGCACCCGCCGCCGCTGGGGCCCTGCTGCAGGTGCGGGGCTGTCGGGCTTGGTCGAACACGCAGGCGTTTGTGGGGTAGCAGCAGGCTTCATGGTCACGTGGTTGGGGTGGCTCGGGGATAATCGTGGATTGTGCCGCTGCGCACCCCCTACAGAAAACCGCCCAAAGCCATGGCCCAGTACGTCTTCACCATGAACCGCGTCACCAAGACGGTGCCGCCCAAGCGACAGATCCTCAAGGAAGTGTCCCTGTCTTTCTTCCCCGGCGCCAAGATTGGCGTGTTGGGCTTGAACGGCGCGGGCAAGTCCACGCTGCTCAAGATCATGGCCGGCATCGACCGTGAGATCGAAGGCGAGGCCACGCCCATGCCGGGCATCAAGATCGGCTACCTGCCTCAGGAGCCCTTGGTGAACCCCGACCAAACCGTGCGCGAGGCGGTCGAGGAGGGCATTGGTGGCGTGCTGGCCGCCAAGAAGCGCCTGGACGAGGTCTATGCAGCCTATGCCGAACCGGATGCGGACTTTGACAAGCTGGCATCGGAGCAGGCTGAGCTGGAGGCCATCATTGCCGCAGCCGGCAGCGAGAACACCGACCTGCAGCTGGAGTTGGCAGCCGATGCCCTGCGCCTGCCGCCCTGGGAGGCCACCATTGGCAACCTATCAGGTGGCGAGAAACGCCGTGTTGCCTTGTGCCGGCTGCTCTTGAGCAAGCCCGACATGTTGCTGCTGGACGAGCCCACCAACCACCTGGACGCCGAAAGCGTGGAGTGGCTCGAGCAGTTCTTGCAGCGTTTTCCCGGCACGGTGGTGGCCATCACCCACGACCGCTACTTCCTGGACAACGCGGCCGAGTGGATTCTGGAACTCGACCGAGGCCACGGCATTCCCTGGAAGGGCAACTACTCAGACTGGTTGGACCAGAAGGAAGCCCGCCTGGAGGCCGAGCAAAAGAGCGAAGACGCCCGCCGCAAGGCCATGAAGCAGGAACTGGAGTGGGTACGCAAGCACGCCAAGGGCCGTCAGGCCAAGAGCAAGGCACGGCTGGCCCGCTTTGAGGAACTGAGCGACTACGAGTACCAAAAGCGCAACGAGACCAACGAAATCTTCATCCCCGTGGCCGAGCGCCTGGGCAACGAGGTGATTGAGTTCAAGGGCGTGAGCAAATCGTTTGGCGATCGCTTGCTCATCGACAACCTCAGCTTCAAGGTGCCCGCTGGTGCCATCGTGG